>Ga0172380_10001031_pt1 | contig 49686 bp, 74 predicted proteins | sample Leawe162metaG_FD_119747 | JGI IMG/M metagenome (GOLD analysis project Ga0172380, IMG submission 119747) | Leachate microbial communities from a municipal landfill in Southern Ontario, Canada - Leachate well 162 metaG | ecosystem: Engineered > Solid waste > Landfill > Unclassified | place... | reverse complement strand
TAAATGTAGCGTTATCGCTTTTTGATGTCACAAGGTTATAAAACAATTCTTGATATTGATATACAAACCATCTTAAATCTATCTTATCCACCCAATCCTTTTTTGGAGTTATTATATATGCATGATCATTTATAGTAAATTCACCTTTCGGGATGTATGTCATTGTTCCTGCATATCCATTCCTTGCTACCAACACACACGGGCCTTTATATATCTTAAGTTTTTTATTTTTTGGTTTTGCATATCTCGAAATTTGCCCCATTGAATTAGTGCTTTGCGTGGCACTTGATAGAATAGGTATTGTCTCTCCAATATCATTTGGTTGATTATTATAAATAAACTCCTCTGTTAATCCAGAGTTTCCGCCACTAAAATCGAGGATACTGCTAAATTCAAACAATTCATCCTCTTGATTTTCACTCAAAAAATCAGATATTGTAAGGCGCTTGGTTATCATTTGTCATCCATACCACTTAGGTCGCTATTCAATTTCTTTAGTTGTTGCCCAATTTCAGCGAGTCTTGCATTGAATTCGTTCTCATCGATTTTCTCCATAAGGATGGGTCTCAAATAAAATTCACTTAATAAATTATAGAAGTTCTCACCATTTATTTTTTCGGGCTCGACATAGGCACACTTTTTTCCATATAACCCCTCTTCTTTCTCCCTATCATTCACAACACGCTCAAAATTGAGTCTTCCACGTTCGAATTTTTCTTTATCAGATAAATAATTCTTAGCATGCTTAATCGCAGCATCAAATTTCTCCTCTAACTCAGGAATGTCGTCATGATATTTTGTCTTATATCTCTTATCGCTATTGGCATAGCTATCGTAATCAATAATAAAATGCCAGATGGGGAATTTTTGAATCTCCCCTTTTGCTTTTTCCTGCTTTTTTTGCATGAATAAAACATATGTTTTCTCTTTTGTATAGGGAGCAAAAGCAAATTTAGGCAAAGATATAATTGCATAAATATCGCAATTTTTCAAGAGTTTAGATCTAAAATCTTTTCTCGATGGGGTTTCTAGTGCCCCATCATTGATTACTATAGCAATCTCCTGCCCATACTTTACTGCATCCACAACCCTCTCTGTAAATAAAAGTTCGTATCTGCTTTCATTAGTAAATTTAAAAATCTCTATATTCGCTTCACCATCGTATGATCCCATTGGCGGGTTTGTCATGATATAGTCAAATTCGTTTTTAACCCAGCCTTTCTTTCTATTCCATCCAATCAATGAATCGTTATCATAAATATGCACATGACCGTCGCCTACCAAGAACATATTCAATTTTGTTCTTGCGACCGATTTATCATCATTATCATAACCCCAGAAAACGTTCTCTCTTAGATTGAGAATAGTGGCATCGTCTAATTTATCATTTTGTGAGTACAGAGTTTCTAATGTCTTATACGCCTCGGTTAGAAATCCACCAGTCCCACACGCAGGATCACAAATTTTTAATGTTCTGGGGTTTATTTCATTTCTGAGCAAAAGCCTGGCTATCATTTTCGTTATATGTCGCCGGGTATAAAATTCCCCGAACTCCTTTTTCTTAGTCTGAGAAGCAAATTCTTCATAGATCGCGCCAAATAAATCAAAATTAACTCCATGAAAATGATAATTTGTCAATTCATTATATATCTTCTTGCAATGCTCATTTTTAAGCTTTGAAGGTAATATAATAAGATCTTTAAAGTCTTTATATATATATATATCCTTATATTCGCTTTTCTCGCTCCATATCTGATTGATTATTGTTTCAAATGCTGCTTTAAGATCTCCCTTGTCATCATTTGCTATTATATTTAAATCGTCCCATAGTTTAATTACTTTGTTTAATGTCCTTTTTGTCAGTTCATTTTCGGATATATATTTTAAAACTACAAAACTCACGGTTGGATCTATTCGTTCATCACCTTTTTTCAAGCCCGCTGATCGATATATGTCCGCCAATTTTCCTAGAGTTATCCTAAATTTATCTTCTGAAAATGGACGCGTGACTTCGCTTGCTTTATCTATAACATAAGAATTATCCTTCGAAATTTGCGACTGTATTTTCTGTAATACTGCAAGCGAAACCAGTTTTGTAAGGAATTTTCCATCGAGCGATATTTCTCCATCGTTGTACCTATTATAGAATCTAGTTTCATCTTGGCAATTTGTAACAATATAATAATTTAAACCCTGTTTTTCTGCTTTTTCTTTTCCTTGGCGCATTGCATCTCGCCAATCCATATCACCAATAATTGTTTTTTTATGTTTTGCCTCAATTAGTGCAACTATATTTTGTTCAAAATACCTATTGCCTTGTATTTCTAGAGAGATCCAAACGTCCCCGCGCTTTTGACCACTCTTTTCAGTTGTAACATCGATTTTACAATTTTCGCGAGAGATATCTAGAACTTCTAGTTGGGGCATTAGATATTGAATTATATCGTTTGTCTCTTCTTTCTTCATAACGCCCCCACCCCATCTTTTCCAGTGGATTTCTCATTCAACTTAATGGGCTCCAATCTGACGATTATTTCATTCTTCTTAATTGCTTCGAGCTTCCATCGGAGCTTATCTCCTTCTTGCAGATCAAATTGCTTGATGATATTAGCTGGTACGGTAGTTCTTAGGGACTCGCTATTTTTATTCGCTCTATTTAGACTGGTAATTTGTCCCTTTGGCATACCTCTTTCGTTACCTATTCATATTATATATAGATTGCCAAAATCTCTACCGAATTTTCTATCTAATATGGCCCCAATCACTTGCGCGCCCTGCTATATCCTTATATACTATTACCACTAAATAGGTAACTAAAGAGGTAACATATATGGTGCAGAGCGAGCTTCTTAAAAGCGATTTAACGCTTCGTGAAAAGCGCGGTAAAGCAATTGCCAATCAAGGCGATCAGATCAAGAAGGTCAATGATCACTCATTCAAAGTAAAATCACAATCAGGAAGCAATGTCTATGAAGTCAAAGCGACGCCAAACGGGATGACTTGCACTTGTCCGGATTTTGTCTATCGCGGTGGAAAGTGCAAACATATACAAGCGACACGCTATTACCTCGAAATCGAGCAGGACACCCCGACCGGAACCGTTACTGAAAAGGTACACTTAACCTATACTCAGGCATGGAACGCATACAATGAGGCTCAGAAAGCAGAGATCAAGCTATTTGATGAGCTGCTAAAAGACCTGGTAAAAGCCATACCAGAGCCAGAGCAGACCACAGGAAGACCGCGCCTCTCCCTGCAAGAAACACTATTCTGCTCCATCCAGAAAGTGTATTCTCAGCTATCTAGCCGCCGTGCTCATAGTCTCTTCCAGAACGCGACGGAAAAGGGACAAATCAGCCATGCACCATACTTCAATGCACCTTCTGCCTTCTTCAACAAACCAGAAACAACGGAAATTCTGCAAAAGCTGGTAACGCTCTCTGCTTTGCCTGTCGCAGGAATCGAGGTTGATTTTGCTGTCGATTCAACTGGATTTCGCACGACTACATTTAGCGCCTACAACGGCATGAAGCACGGCCAAAAGAAAGAGCATCAATGGGTTAAGGCTCACCTTTGCGCAGGGGTCAAAACCAATGTGGTAGCGGCGGTTGCCATCACTGATGCATACAGCAATGATTCGCCTCAATTCGGGCCACTTGTAAGAAAGACGGCGCAAGGATTTGCCATCAACGAGATTTCGGCTGATTTGGCATACTCATCAAGGGCAAACCTTCAAACCGTAGCCAACGAAGGCGGCAAGGCATACATCCCCTTCAAGAAGAACGCCACTGGAAAAGCCAGAGGCTCAACCCTATGGGGCAAGATGTATCACTACTTCCAGCTTAACCGCGATGATTTCATGGAGCACTACCACAAGAGGAGCAACATCGAAGCAACCAACGCCGCGATAAAAAGGAAGTTTGGTGAAACCCTGAAGTCCAAGAATCCTGTTGCTCAGGTAAATGAATTACTGGCTAAAATAATTGCGTACAACTTAACCGTGGTAATTCACGAGATGTACGAAAATGGGATACAACCAGAGTTCTTGCACGAAAAGCCCGAAGGCTGCACGTAAAGTAGGGCTAAATCAACCCTTTACGTGCAAAGCCGTCAGTGGTATATGATCTACGTAAGTGGAGCATGCTGGTAGGACACAAAAAAATAGTGATATGATTATAAGCGCAGCTCTTGTGTTGCTTTGGGCTGCTTCCACACAACTTCTGGTTTGTCGGACTTTGCCTTCTCTGCCTTCTTCTTTGTCTTCTTTGTTCGTGCCATGTGTCATCATCACCTACATTATAAGTGGTGCTCCTATTAATTCCTTTTTACCTACTTCTATGTAACCTCGCCTACGAGTCACATATGACTCCATTATAACAGGGCTGCCACTACCAATCACAGCCGTGGGCGTTGCCAGGAATACCAAGTCGCAACTAGACATGTCGGATGCCGTGAACACTGTATAGACGAATACCGCGCCTTGCTGTGGCACGTTGTTGCGTAGTCCGCGCACAACAGCGTTTCCCCACAGTGTCATACCACTTAGTATCCAGTAGCCCACCCGGTCGTCTATAGTAGTCGCCGCAGACAGTACGCCGCCTTTGCTCAGAGTCTTCATCACGAGCATGTAGCGAGCTGCATAGTTCGCAGTAGGGATGCAAAATGTTATCTCGCCATCCACGTTGATCTGCATTTGAGTGGATTGTACTTTGTTCTCTATAGTACTCGCAGCAGACCAAACTCCCGCCGATGTGCGATTTTTGTATATCAGGTCATACTGAGATCCGGTGTCGTATAGATAGCAGATATGAAACGTATTATTTGTATCCACTATCACATTGCTGTTAACGTAACCTGCATTGTTGTGATCAGTGTTCACCTGTTCTTTCGCCAACCACCCAGCGCCCACTTTGTTGCTGTAGTAAGTGTTGATGGTTCCGGAGTCATTGAATCCGATGTGGGGCTTGCTATTGCTATCATACTGTAGTGACGTGCGACGATACTCTATGACGGTGGCGGTGCTCTTTGCGTCAGCGGTAACGGTGTCTACGGCGGAATATGTACCATCGGAAGCTCTTGTGCGATAGAGCACATTAAGTCCGGTGGGATCGCTACCATACCCCTGTCCGCTCCACACGATTCCCAAGGTTTCTCCATCCGGCTCAAATGCCATGCATGGATCTCTGTTGTAGGGTCCTCCGGCGATAGTCTCTGAAGCCTGCTCGATTGACCCCCACACCCCAGTGAGTGTCTTGGTTCGCAGTCTGAGAAACCTCCTTGATGTATCGGAGTCGTCTGACTCTGCCCACATGAAGTAGAGCTTGCCGTTCTTATCAACTGCCACACTGCTGTAGACTTGCCGCCCGCTCCAGCTATCGTCCACTCGCTCGACTGTCCAGGTTTGTCCGCCATCGGGCGAGTAAGCGTGGTAAGCATTCTCCACAGCTCCATTAATGTTACTGAAGGTTACATGGAGTACACCATCGGGCGTGTATGCGATGTGGTTAGCGTTTTCTACATACGTGGCATATCTGGCATCACCGCCTTCACCCTGGATGCCCGTCAGTACATTTGCTTTGATGTTCGACAGATCCGTTACCAGGATCTTATGCACATCATCTCCAGTATCCGTTGACCTGAGGTTCGATGGTCCTCCCAGGTCGCTTGGTCCAACGTTCTTTCCGCCCATGGTAAGTACAATAGGAGCGGGAACATCGTTTGGTACATCCTGTTTCACCCTGACGGCGATGTTGCCTTGCGGGAGGAATTTCTCTACGTGGATGGGTTTCTGGCCAGATCGCATCTCGCCCAGGCGGATGTCCAGCCCGGCGCCATGAGACAGAGCTTTGTTTCCAAGCACAATGGGGTCAAGTTTTACTTTGTTCCCGAGCTGGATTACATCGCGACTTTTCATGCTGAGATTAATTACGGTCGCCGCTCCTTTCGTATCGAGTTGTGTCTTTTTTTCCGGCGCGATTATGGACATCGAATGCTCCTACAGCAAGAATATCGCGAGCAGTATCACGACGATACCAATCGCCGCATAGAACACCATCTGGGCAGTGACACCCCAACCCTTGGACACCAAAGCATCTGTGGTTTTGGCAAGCGTCTCGGATTGTGGGGCGGGTGGTAACGAAGTATTACCGGCATACATTGCTTGCAACGCAACCGCGCGATCTTCGGGAGATAGCGTTGCCAGATACTCACTGGCTGTCATGCCTGGGGTCCAGCTCGAATTGAGTGTACTGCCTGGTTGACTGCTTAGGTATGCGATTAGTGCGGCGTCTTGTGCACTTGTGTAAGTAGGATTCATCTGGTCCACGGTGGTCGAAGTGTTGATAGTGTCGGTACTGTAGACGAGATTCGTCAATGGGGCGTCATCTGTACCAGCGATGCATACGGCAAAGCCGGTGGGTCCACCGGAGTTCACGACTTTAATCAGTAACGAGTTCCATCCGGCGCTTAATGTTATGTTCGTTTTGTCGAGACCACGCGCGACGCCTCTCCCCATGAAACCAGATATGGTGTCAGTGCCATACACCTTTGTGTGATTTAGCCATGCTTTGCAGTCATCATCTGAGCGAATCAGCAGACGGGCGGATTGTGCTGACGGCGAATAGACATTGACATACGCATAGTACACCGCACGGTCAATTGGTGACATGTACTTGGTGATATCAATCTGTTCATATCCGTCCCATGAACCCGGTGATACGCCTTTGATGTGAATAGCATCTGTGATGCTGCCTTGGTAAGTCACACCTGACGAATGGGCTAGTCTGATATCAGTGTCGGTCAGCGCCGTTACGCTAAATGATCCACTCAACGTGTTTCCGAATAGCACGTTTCCGAGATACGATCGGCTGGACTCGTCGTAGACGAATCCGTTCTCTGCGCCATCCTTGACGATGATGAGATCTGGATATGGCTGTGCCAGCACTTGCCACGTCTTGCCGGCACTCACCATGCCCGGATATGGGGCAACGGAAGCCTCGCCTATGAGGTCGGTAGCAACTGCATTGCTTATAATGGAATCTCTCGCCAGTGATGTCCCCTGTAACCCAAATGGCCCGAGTACGAGCCAATTTAGTATAATCATTCTCTATTCCTCCTCAACATTCCTATGATCGTCTTGCCCTTGGCTCTGAGTATTACGGTGATCACAACCGCTGCGAAGATCACAGTAAGTAACTTCCAGTGCTCTTTAGCGACACCGGTGATCGATGATATGCTCAGCGTGCTTGCCACCGCAGCGGGCGCGCCGGTAGTCGCCACGACGTTGCTACCGGGAATATCACTTGATACATCCACAGTAGTGTGCTCAAGTGGTACGTCATGTACCGAGTACGCCGTCGTCGCGCTATCCTCCACGCTTCGCACTGCTTCCATGAAGATCGATTTTGCGCTCTTGATGGCGTCGTGTCCCTTTGTTTCTGTGGATGAATCTAGCGCCCCGATAGACGAAATTGCCTGGTTCATTGGATCGACGGTGGCGGAAGGGAAGATATCGGCGTACAACTTTTTCTCGCTCGTGGCAAGTGCAGTCAGGTCGCTTGTGGTGTGGGTAGGAGTGTCGTATTCCCGGTCGAATTTGGTCTTTGCCGCGGCCTTCATGATCGACAGCACGTCTCCCACGTTGAATGTGATTTTGTCTTGGCTGGATGTTGATCGAGTGGTATACACATATCCCACCGGAGACCCCATGTCGGCAACAGACAGCATATCGATGATCGAGCAAACGATTGCCTCTGTGTCTCGGTTACTGCCCATGTTCGCGAGAATCCGTATTGTATAGTCACTAGACGTACCAGCCACGACTCCGAGAGACATGTACTGTAGACCGAAGTGGTCCATGACTTCAGCGATCTCAGATTCTATCTTATCTTTCTTGGATTGAATCAGCGTGAAGATGTCTGAAACGTTCTGGTAAGTGGCTGCCTTGAACACCACGTCAACGATGTGACTAAACGACGTAGGTGGAACCACAACCCTGAACAGCTTAACGATCTGGGGAGATGATTCGCCGGATTCCATCACGGTGGCTTTCCACATACCAATTTCGTCTAGGTTAGCTGCTGATAGAGTGTAAGTCTGTGCTCCTCCTAATGTGGGAGTGTCTACGATTGTTACACCACTCGGCTTCGTGATGACAAGTCTGCCTCCAAAGGGTACGCTGTAAGAGATTGTAGCGGTGCTTATGCCTTTCACATAGAGTGGGTTGCCTGCGTCGAGCTGTAGGTTCCCGGTCTCTTCGGACTTGTCGTAGTCCACCGCAATGTTCGCGAAGCCGAAGCTCGCGGCTTTTGCGATGGATCGCACCACTACACGCATGTAGTTAGGACTGACATCATATACGAGTTCAGACCCTTCGGCAATCGTCTCTTGGTGGGTAAGTGTGTCGTTAAACTTCCAGGAACATACCACGTCAAACTTGATCTGATTGCTGTCAGTGATATCAGTTACTTTTAGAGTCGCGCCGCCTAGCACGAGCTGTTGTCCCTTGACGAGAAAAAAGATGTTTTGCATTCTCCTCAGTCCTTAGTCCTTCTTGTTTATGAATGTGCCCGACCCATTGAATATTTCTTGTTCCAATTCGAGTTTGCTCTTCTCGCGCGGGGCGTTCGATTGAGTGGCCGGTTCGGTTGGCTCCGGGGTGGTATCGTTCTTGTGGGTGGTGAAGTAGAAAGTCCAGGCCATCAACACCATTGCCCACGCTCCTCCGATATAGGTGGGTTCGATGCCCGGCAGCACCGTAAGTTTGTACGAGACGCCAGTCAATCCACACAACAATAGAAACCTCTTCCATGGAGAGAGGCCCGCTACGGAGATTACGTGGTCATCGATGCGTATCTCCATGCTCACCACCCGCTTTCCATTTCGTCTCTCTTCTTGTAGGCATAGCTGCGTTTCTTGGAATGGTGTATCGCGCCACTATCTTTCCTTGCGCCCCCGCCCTTCCGGTTGGCCTTGAACACCGTCAGCTTTCCGCCTACTGACTTGCAATAGTAGATGTACTTATGATAGTCCAGTACTTCAGTCTTGCTTACCGGCCTACCATGTCCTGAGCCTGGGTGTTTCACTCTGTGTCGTCTTACCATGTCATTACCTCGGGTTCTTCTTACCCACTTTATACATCTTCGGTCTCTGTCCCTGCCCACCTGCCACGAAGTAGATGTACTTGTGGTAGTTGGGTGCCTCTCCGGGTCGCACCGGAGACCTGCGTTTAGGTGGCATGTGTGTTCTATGCGATCCGGTAATATAAAAACGCGATACTCCACCGACGATATCACCGCATCCCGACGAAAGAGAGCGGGACACGGATCAGAGCGAGCAAAATTGCATCCCAGTTCTTTTGCTCTCCGTAGGTCGCTTCATATCTTTTTCGGTATTCTACCATGGCCTTTCTGGTATCTTTATTACATGGAATTGAAGTGCCGCCAGAAGAATTGCCACTGGTCACTCGTACCTGGAATAGAGGCTTGGCCGGTTCGGTTAAACTCATCTCGTTCATATGTACTCGTGTGCTCTGGTAATACATAAATTCAATTGTTCAATTGGCGTGACCTCGCGTATGGTATCGTGTTTATATATAACGACTCCACCGATATCTATTACCAGGGCGGCTAGACACAGACCAACCGACCTCTTAAAGAGGATGAAATTATGGCTACAGGCGATGTACAAATTCTTCAGAACCCGGCTCTCTCCGGGTCCGTGACTCTTAACGGCATAGACTACCAGCTCAGTGGAGTCACTGATGACGAGTTGTTGATATTCCAGTCCGAGATTGAGACTCAGCTCGGCACAGTCCGCAGCAATGTAGGCCTGCTTGTCAGAGACCGTGTGAACGCTATTCTCACCGGGCTCAGGATCGCAAAGGCGAAAATCCCAGGCAATCCAACATTCAAGGGAATCAAGGCCAACAGCTCAGAACTCGGGTGGTCCTACATCAGAGCTGGTCACATCATGAGGACCGCAGCAGCTACGGAGACTTGCAACAACGTATGGGATTTCTCCTTCACGGCCAATGCCACAACCGACGCCAAGAGAAACTGGGTTGGATGGGACGCAACTCCATTCGCAAGCCCGATCACAGTCGACAAGAACGCCATGATGGTTCTACTCGGCCTGGTGCCCTTCACTCCCAGCCCAACTGTACAGGAGATCCAGATTGACCACAACAACACTTCATACAATCCCGAGGTTGTTGACTATGGCCTATATCTGGGCGATGCTCCTGAAGGAATCGGCATTGCGCCCATCCAGACCAGGTATCTGGCTCCAACTGACAAGTTCCTCATGAAGTCCAGGAATCGGTTCACCGCCGCTCAGCAGATCAGGCTGTTCGGCATCACCTTCGGCCTGGGCAGCTACATGAAGACTGACATGTACACCACTGTGTCCACTTAGGTGGATCACAGTTTTATTTTTGAGGTGAAAGTATGGACAAAATTAAAATGGATCAGCTTCAGAAGGACATCACTGGATGGCCCAATCAGACTATCAGTGTGTATCCGCTCCTGGCTGCAGGTGTTGCTCTGACGGCAGACGCGGCTGGCTGGACTTACGGCGCTGCCATAGAGGTACTGCCGGCAGTACTCAACACCGGACGCAAGAAGATCGTCGGTATCCAGCTCGATACTCTGAGCGCTGCTGACGAGTACCAGGTGCAGCTCTTAGCGGACACCACCGCAAAAGCCGCAGTGCCATTCTCTGCCGAGTCTCTTGTAGGCCCAATGCCTCCGATCATGTTCCCGGAACCCATATTCGTTGAAGCGGGGGCGGCGATAAACGCCAAGCTTGCGTGCAATGACGCGGTTGCGAGAACATGCAACATCAAGCTCATTTATGCTCCGGTGGTGACTTAGAATGATGAAAGACCAACTCGACCAAGTGTACAAATCTGTCACCGGGTACCCGGACCAGACCATTGAAACCGTGCCCGATCTCGCAACTGCGATTGTGACCACAGGCGGGGCTGCTTGGACAATGAGCGCTGCATTTGGCACTCTGTTGCTCGCGGCCAGCAACACATACCGCCGCAAGATTGTGGCAATAGTACCCACCGCACCCTCCATCCTGGAGAACTACATTATTGGTATCTATTTGGATACCGTGCTTGTGGCATCCGTGCCGGTCGCGGTGGAAACATTAGTGGGCGCGCTCTCTCCGATCATTCTGCCCAAGCCCATCTTCGTAGAGGCCGGCGTGTTGATTCAGTGCAAGAGCGCTACTGCAAGTGGAGCTGACACCATAGGAACGAAGCTCATATGTGTTCCAGCTTAGTGTGATGTAGCTTCCCCTACACACACATTTATGGGGTGATAATAATTCCAAATCCTTTCTCAAACAACAATGGGCCTTGGGACACCTATCTCAAGGATGGCTGGTATCTGTGCTTACTTTTCAGAGAAGGCAATGCCTATTGGAAAGTTAAGGCGCATGAAGACGTGATCGTGAATCCCGGCGCGACTGCCGGCCAGCTCGGGTACATCGGTGATGTGACTAGCGGCGCGATAAGCGCGCAAGTCGAGAACACCAAGCCGACGCTGAAGTACATGCTTGAGCCCAAGTCAAAGGACATGATCTATCATGTCATCTGGGGGGGAACTCCTGGCTATGCTCAATTCTATCAGTACTACCCTGCAAATGAGAGCCTGGCGGATCTCAGAGACCCCAGGACTGAGAGCGATGAAGAATTTGGTTTCGTGTACGGTAGGGACTCTCCTTACTATGCACCCAACCCACAGCTCGCAGAGTTCTTTACCCTGCAAGACATGCACCCGGCCTGGAAAGCGAGAGTGCCTGCCAGCGTGACCTCTCCAGCTACCACGGCATGCAAGATGCGGTACTACGTGCGAAAGTACAAAGTGGAACTCCTGAAGGACACCCCCCAGAACTCCCCGATCACCGCAAATGTGGTGCAGATGGCATCACGCCGGAGCTTCGGTGGCCTGAAACTCGTGAACGCTCCTTCTTGGCTGACCAGCGAACTCGGTAGCCAATTGGTGCAGAGGTGAGAAGATGGCACTCGTTAATGATGTAAGCGAACTCCTCCCAGGAGGACTGGACCATAATGGGAACTTCCGCAGAGCAATAGACAAAGATCGGGCTTCCGGGTCACTATTCCATACATACGTGGCCAATGGCTCCTCGACGTTCCTCACAGTGCCCACCGGCGCCAAGGCGCATCTCTTAGGCATGGTGATCAACAACAAGGAAATACTCGGGCCTATCAGCATATCACTGCTTGACGCGGCGGTTGACAAGATAGCTGGCATAGTGGTACAGAAGGCCAGCTCCGTGATCGGCGAGACCGTGGTACTGACCGAGGACGACCTGAGAGGGTATACCTTCGAGACCACCATAGTGGCCACAATTGCATTCTCTGGTGCGGTCGCGGTTGGATGCGATGTGTCTATTGCCTGGTGGATAGAGCCTGCGATGGCAGTAGCCGAGTAAGGAGCCCTGACCATGAGATCATTGTCAGGAGCCCGGATACTCAGGGCAACAGATATCGAGGACGGGATTCTTCCCGCCTCAAAACTTACTTCGCAGGGAGAAGACAAGCGAATAATACTCAGAGGCATCAACCTAGCGGTAGCCACTTGCTTTGCGTCAATTGCGTTCGATAGGGCTGTAACTATTACGCAAGTCCAATGTAGACAGGAAGCTGCGGTCGTGTCCGCGGGTACAGACCCGACAATAGTGTTGTACAACAACGACCTTGCAACAGCAGTGGGCACGATCACCATAGCAAAGGCCGCCGCACAATTAGAGCTGGACACAATCGCGGCTATTGCGAACAATGATATCGCTGCCGGAGCGGCACTCAATTGTTCGGTCGGAGCTGCCGCAGACACATCGGGTACATGTACTCTGATGATAGTTTACCATGAGAATCCGTAGGGAGGAGTTGGATATGGACGGCAAAATTCCTCTCATATTTTCCTTCCCATCGGACCCAACCAGTACCACGAAGGTGCTTCCAGCAACGGGCATCCATGAGTTTAACTTTGTTACTCGCGGCATACTCTACTCGGACCAGACCGGCGAACACCTGGGATCCGGCCTACAGAATACCCAGTTTAAGTCCATCGAAAGTTTTACTATTTATTCTAGCCAAAATATAAAAGTACAGTTGATAAGCACCGTCCCAGGACACGAAAGGCAGAGTGATTGGATAGAGGTAGCTGCCAGGAGCAGAAGGACGCTAAACGGTGTAAGTTTCGATATCATGCGTGTGAGCAGCTTCGTGGCCGGCACGCAGCTCGCGATAGTGGCGTCTACCCTGCCAGATACTCAATTCTCCGCGTTCCTGGAGTCGATGAGCATAGTGAATCCGGCATATGTCATCTCATCGGTTCCAACGGTGGACTTCTTGGCGGGCCTAGTTCTGAATGCCTCGGCTAACGCGAATCTGGTTGGCCTGACAGATAACACCGTGACCATAACGGGCCTCACTATCGTGAGTGTCCAGCGACTCCACTACCAGATCCAGCTATTCAAGAAAGATACTTTCTTACCGGCTGACTTTTGCGCGTCCATAGACGTGGATCTGGCCTCGTATGGTGTGCTCGTTGGCGCAGTCTATGTGATGGACATCACTAAGGAAGACGACCTATACTTAGACCTGGACTCGACTCAAGAGCTGCACGTTGCATTGGTGAACCGTGATGCTGCTGCCAAGAACGCCGGAGCTGCCGGCGCCGTGGCGGTCTCGTTCAAGTATGAACCCAGGAGGGCTTAGATGCCGTCTAATGAAGAGCTGAATATCCTGGCTATTCTGAATCGGGTTTTTGCGATCCAGAGTAGCGGTCGCGCTACTCGGTTTGCAGACCCAACTAACGGGAGCGAGTCTTACGACGGCAGTAGCCCGGCTAAGGCAAAGCTCCTAGCGCAATCTGCCATCACGTCGGCGGGTAAGTATGGAGCAGTGGTGCTCCTTCCCGGCACGTATGCGGAGAACCTTGTGGTGGCTAATTCGAACGTCTGGATCATGGGCGCCACATACGATGGTGCCCAGAAAGCGGCAGTGTCTCCCGCGTCAGGCGTGGCCCTGGACCTGCAGAATGGCCTATGTAAAGTATCCGACATGTACCTCAGCTCGGGGGATGATCATGTCATCAAGGCGACCGGACCTAAGCACGAGTTTAGCAATTTGGCCATAGAGGTGCTGCACGATGATAAAATTGGAATATGGCTCAATGATGCTGATTATGCGAAGCTCTCCGGACTCTACCTGAACGGCGGCAATCTGGATAACGTGATCGGTGTCCTATTCGGCTCGGGCACGGTATCCGGAAACCTGACAGACAGCACGATACTGAACTTTGGTGATCCTCTCGGCGGTGGGGCGCATAACGGTTACGGCGTAGCAATGCACGCGCTATCCCAACGCATCAACGTGCTCAGGAATTTTATCGCAAGCAATGCATATGGTACGTACTGCTACACCACAGGTGGCGCGGCTACATGGCACGCAATCCACGCGAATGAACATTATCTAAATCGTCTGTACGATATCTATAGTCCCGACGCAGCTACGGACACGGGTATTAGGGCAGATGGTAATTTCTACGCTTACACCGGATGGTATGAGGATGTCAGGCACACGGGCATAGCGGAAAAGGTTGTGCCTTGCGGGGATGACGCCACCGACCCGTTACTCGACTGGGCACCATTAACGCACCCCGAATCATGGAGGTATACACATGGCCCAAGAAACCGATAAAGATACACCTCGCAATGCACGTCTTAAGCACGCCAAGATCGCGCCCAAAGACGCGCCTACCTCACCACATCCTCCCATAGAGCAGGAGGAGTTCTGAAGTGTTTTCACCTTTTACCGATATCCCGGAAGGTCGTTATCTCCTAGATCCGTTCGTGGATGCTGCAATAGACTCGGAGGTATGGGGCAGCTCGATTAGCGTCGGGTCCACCATCGTGAGCGCGCCTGGGGCGACCGGGAAGATTGAGATAAAGAATGCCGGCGCGGGCACGCTCGGGGCATCATACCTGCCCACCTCGATACGATTTGGCAAACATAATCGCATAAGTGCAGACATCGAGCTGGATGTAGGCAGCGCGGGTGCTGATGGCAACCACGCTGACGCAGGGTTAGAGCTGTGGGCAGATGCGGATAATTACATCATCGCTGGACCATATAGGGACACCGTGGGAGCACTAAATGACCAGCTCGTAGTGTATGGAAAATCAAGTGGTGTTGCATTTGGTCCGACAGCACTTATGAGCATCATAACCGACGCCGTTCGACATACGGTGACATATGGCATTACCGAAGGACGAGTGCTCGTATTCTTCGATGGTGTGAAGATTTGGGGCAAAAAGATGCCGTCACTTCGAGATTACGAGGTACGATTGGTGGCAAGTACGACTGCAAATGCCGATAAAATCACCGCCTGGTTCTACGACTTCGAGGTAGCAAATCAGTTCGATGCATTGCCTCTCGTGCTCGGTACAAACCTGCAATCTGTCTTGTCTCAGGTGTCGATTTTGAACAGTCGGCTCACCGCGGGAAGAGCGGGATATCTGGATCTGTTGGCCGCTAGTCTAGTCACACCTCCGTCATCGGGTAGCATGTCGATAGTTGATGCATCTGCAAACTTGCTTGAGTTCACGACTGCGGTTTTTGGCAGCGTATTTGATCTCTCCATTGCATTGGATGTGTCCGGCGCGCGACTCGATTATTGCAGATTAGACGACGGTGGAGCATTTGATAATCAAGATCTAGTTGCCAAAGGGCTCTCGGTTGGTGACGTTCTCATAGTACCAGATGGTGGTGCTGCGCACGACGATGCGATATATTTTGGTCTAAGTGAAAACTCGCACAGGCTCGACGTTGTGATGCTTGGAGGCAGTTACAACACAGATAACGAGTTTGTGTGGGAATACTGGGACGGAGGCGCTTGGGCAGCACTAACGGTCACGGATGGTACAATTGCGTCAGTGAACGCATTCGGTAAAAGCGGGTCGGTTACATGGACAGAAGACCTCGGGTCGACGGACATTGATGGAGTTACGGCATATTGGGTGCGTGCCAGGGTAGACACCGCTGGAGCTGACCTACCGGTGGGATCACACATGCAGTTCTCACCGCTGAACGCGGTTGATTTTGATTCACTCGCTGTAATGGGCAACTACTTGAAAGTCGAAGTCTACCGGAAAGTAGGCGCGACGTACCCAGCTAAACCTTCAGATGTGTGGGAATATCAGCAATGTAACATATCGAAGATCATCGAGATTGCACTGCGTTGCTATAGTGACACCAAGATAGTGATAACGTCGGAAGTCTCGCCTACTGCTGCTGTGACTCTTCCATACACATACACTACCATGAGGTATAGAGTATGATATTCGCTGGATACACTTCGCCAGTAGCAACGATGTACAATCTGGATTCGTACTCGTTTCCTGCTCACTACGAGCGATCTAGGATGTGGGCAAACATGGGGCCCGGCACGGCGGTTACGAGACGGACGCTGCTGAGTCCAGACTACATGACGGTGAACATCAATAACTACGGCTATGTTCTACCTTATGCAGTCTCATTCGACTTGAACACTGCCGACTCATGGGACACCATAGTGGGAACTAACTATACCGTAGCCGCGAATCGTGCTGGTAAAAATTTCTATGTCTATGCATGTCAACCAATCAGCGGATGTGTCCCAGTAATATTGATATCCGCAGCGACAACGTTTCCAAGTGGGTACACCGCCACAAATTCTCGCAAAATTGCACAATTCCATTGCGAATGTGCAAACGTGGGCACAATAGCAGGACATGCGCTCACCGGCTACCTGGCGGGAGACATACTACCTCGTTCCATCCAGGACCTCAAACATAGGCCGAAAGTAGGCTTCATCGGCGGCGTGGTTTGGGGCGGTCCTACTGATTTCGACTCACTGAACTACGCGCCTATCTGGAAAGCCATCTATATGGCATCTGGAACGGGCGTTAACGTTGCATCGGTATTTGGTGCAGCAGCTTCGACAACGCGAGACTGGAATTCATTCGTTTCAGATTTCGGCCTGATCGGCTGCAGGATGATGAAGGATGCTGAATTCCAAGTACTGTGTACTGGAATTGAGGAAGAAGTCAACATCGCCGGATCAGCCAACCCAACTACAACGGGTGGACACGTTTCTACCACAGGTCGCCGGATGATATCAAACATAGGATCGGAGGACGATGCCGGGGTATGGTGGCAGTGGCTGGATGAGCAAAGTTACCAATTCGCGGGCGCCGCGAACCACACGCATCAGGTCATAGTGTCTGGCGATCCGCAAACGGTGACTACCGGTAATCCATCTGGGGATGTGGCACCGACGTGGGGCTGGTACAATCTGCCCGGAGCCGCAGGCAGCTTGTACAAACAAGGCACTTACGGCGATATCAAGCTGCTCGCTGGCGGTGCTTGGAATCATGCTGCTGACGCGGGTTCGCGGGCGCGTAGTGCGAGTAATTCTCGCTGGTCTGCGAGTTCGGCTCTCGGCGGGCGGTTCTCCGCCTCCCCACAATAATTGTTATTCGGTACGCGGAAGTCGCGTGTCGATAATAGGTCGATCGAGTCTAAAAAATCTGCTCGCTGGCAGCAAGCACCACCATCCGAAAAGTGAATCGATATTACACACTTACATGAGGTATATCGCATGAAAGGATACCCGAAAGGACCACTGACAAAAATCGACTATGAGAACTTGTGCAAAATGCCAGAGTACGCGGAGCGAGCGAAAACTGAGCTGGCAAAACTTGCGAATATCGATGACTCCAAAATCGAAATCACCGAGGGAACACCAGAAAAACCGACTACTCGATCGATAGTGAACCCTATGCCAAATTGGAAGGTTGCTGGATTCCGGAGTGCTGACGACATGAAAAAGTTCGCTTCCGACATAACACAGGTGAAAAAGGTGAAAAAATGATATTCTCAGGCGGCACCTGGACGGGCATAGGCGCAACGGGAGCTACCGGCGCGGGAATGACAGGCGCGACCGGCCCGATTGGTCCAGGTGGAGGAGCTAGTGGACCAACTGGACCGATGGGAGCTACCGGGCCACAAGGAAGCACTGGACCCACAGGATCTGGGGCGACGGGCGCCACTGGAGCGCAGGGTATTACAGGACCCGTGGGAGCGACTGGCGCGGGTACTACTGGAGCAACTGGACCTACGGGGAGCGCGGGAGCCACGGGCAGCACCGGGCCGGCTGGAGCAGGTACAACTGGGGCAACAGGACCACAAGGGACCGCGGGTTCGACAGGGCCGACTGGACCGAGTGGATCGGGTGCTACAGGGGCGACAGGGCCATCTGGGAGCGCGGGTACACAAGGCGCGACTGGCGCAACAGGACCATCCGGCAGTGCCGGCACGCAGGGCAGCACCGGTCCAACCGGGGCAAACGGCAGTGCAGGAGCACAAGGTGCTACGGGCGCCACTGGTCCGACCGGAGGAGCTGGAGCACAAGGAAGCACAGGACCGACCGGACCAAGCGGTTCGAGTGGGGGAGCCGGAGCGACGGGCGCGACGGGACCCGTAGGAGCGACTGGAGCGGGCATCAGAGAATATGTAACCGTTGGACCGTATTCTTGGTGCGACTACATTACGGATGGTATTGCCGATGATGTACAAATCAACGCCGCTATCGATGCTCAAGCGGCAAGCAATGCTGGCGGGAAGGTAGTTGTGGCGGTTGCTAATTATTATATCACAGACGATATAATCATTCATCCATTCGTTACACTGGAAGGCGCTAATCGCCCCTGGAATGATCAGGGCTGGGCGAATACAATATTCGATGCATCTGAAGAGCAATGCGCTCGATTTATCATATCCAGTGCGTACACCGCAATTTATCCGGTGAAAATGGAAGCCGCTAGCCACATTCGCAACATCCAATTCTATTACCCGGATCAAGCCACCAATGACACCCCAACAGCGTATCAAGCTTCCATTACCCTAGTAATGCAAGGAAGTCTTGGACCCAACGAGTGTAGCATAGTCGGGATTGATTTTTACAATAGTTATTACGCTATCGATGCTACAATAATCCATAACAAGCTCACCGTTACAGATTGCATTGGGTGGCCACTAAGTCGAGGAATTTACGAAGCCAATAACTATGATTGTTCGTATTTCGACCGGGTACACTTTAATCCAGGGATGGCTGGAAACACAGGCTCGACCCTCCAAGCATGGGTGTTCAGCAATGGTATCGCGTTCCAGTTCGATCAGTCTGATGGCTCTGCGATGTCAAACTGCTTTGCGTTTGGATATCAGAAAGGACTGTATCTGCATTCAACTAATGGAATGCATGTTGTGGGCAGTGGAATGGATGGGTGCTCTATTCCTGTTCATATGCTTAGTTGTCAGGGATGCAACATCGTGGGTGGATGGTATATCGCATATGAGTGGTATAATTCCACGTCACCGGCCACCAATTTGATTCTTTTGGACACCTGCACGTTCTGCGGCGTCAATGGTAATTATTTCGGTGGCGGGAAGAATGGGCTAATATTGATTTCTGGACATGATAATAACGTCAGTGGAAATCGATTTTGGTTTAACTCGAACCTTGGAGTCGACGGAATGGCTGTGTACATAACCGACGTACGCAGTGTCATTTCCAACAACGTATTTGACTCTGTGTATGAGCATACATACGGAGCACAATTGGTGGGGGCTGATAACTGTGTCGTTATCGGAAATATATTTTACAATTGCGCTCATGGGTGTGGTTTAGATGCCGATACTGATGGACTCGTATTCTGTAGCAATGTTCTAAAGTCTAGCGGAACCATCACGGATAATTCCACAAACAAACAAGTCAGTTTGAATGCGGTAACCTAAAATTCATAGGGCGGACCATCCCGCCCCCCACAAATCTTCTAATTTTTTAAAGTACCTATCGTACATAGGTGCAACGGCCCTTGTGCTGTACCTGTTCACCGCCCATTGCCTGCATGCCTTAGAGCTTATTCTTCCAGCATTGATGGCCTTTACTGCTTTTACGAAGTCCTTCAGTACCATGCCTCGATATCCTGTCACGCCGTGGTTTACTGTCTCCGTGTAACAGCCGAAGTCTGTGGTTATGACGGGAGTTCCGCTCATCTGGGCCTCTACTGCGACTCCTTCGAACGGACCGATGTACTTGGTCGTGCTAAATAGTCCCTTCGCATGAGCGAGTAAATCGATCTTCTCCTTCTCAGTCACGTACCCTATATACTCCACGTTGGGAGAGTTCATGTCCACGTTCTCGCCCGGCTGTCCTGCTATGATGAGCTTGTCTCCTGTGGCCTCCATTGTTGCTTTTGCAATGTCGATGCCCTTGCGCTGCGCTATGCGACAATTCATGAAGTAGTAATCTTCTCTGGACTTCCGATGCTCGTAGTGGTCAGGATCGTAGAAGTTTGGTATCACAGTATCATAGAAGTCGCCATCTACAAAGTACTTATTCTGTGTCCATGTCTTGTACATGCCGTATACGTAGTGTCTCCATGCCTCTGACTCAAACACCCTATGAGTATTAAGTAGGATACCGTCATACCCTATACCGGACTCGACGAGGAATGGCTGGCCGTTAGCAACCTCAACTCCTCCTTGCGATACGGGCTTGCAGAGTTCTTCGTAGTAGTTACCCATTGGGTTGCAGAGGATGTCACCTTCGCCCACACGCTGTAGTATCTCACGAGTCGCATTCTTTTTGAATATCGTGTATGCTTCATCTCTACCATCGTGTTTAAAGAACTGTGACGCGAACGAATCCAGTGGACCATATATACGAGCACGTTCCCGCTCAGTCAGCACGGTCACTACCTCGTCCGCTACTACTTCGCTGCCTTCTACTCCATAGAACACTATGCGATATCCACCGTGTTTATGCATCATCTCACAAAATTTACGAATTTTGGAAGAATATGCGCAGGCATGAACCGGATCGATCGCAGCCGTTGGTAAGTGGGCGAGACCGAGTATGTGAAGAGTTGTGGTCATGACTTACCGCCCGCCTCCGCTTTGGCCACCATCGCAGCCAATCGCCGCAGGCAATCCAGATCTTCTTCATCGAATTCCGGAGGTTCGCTCATGTTACTACACAGGCTCGCCAATGAGATCACATTACATATGCGATCTTCATCCCCAGCCCGGATTTCGCTCAGGATCGATGACATCTCAGGCGCGGCATTGATTATATCGCGTTCGATATCTAACTGCTCAAGTAGTCCGTGATTGGGCGTTCCGGTTTCTTTCCTCCGGATGATTATCGCTTGCCGCCTGTCTATCAGATTTCGCAAATTCTTAATTCGGTCTATCATGCTCATGACCTACCACTCGCTTCATGTTATCCTCACTCGCTCTTCTTCCACTCCTCTCCTCATCGCTATCTTCGGACATGTGTCGAAATTGTATCTCGCGTTGTCTCCCCTCTCTACTATGTCCTTCATAACAGCGTTCTCTCTTGCCTTCTGCAAGTCGCCTCCCCCGGTGCGGTGCAAGCTCGCGGCATACGAGTTATCAACCGCCCTCAGCACCTCACAATCCAGCATGCACGTCATGCAGTACTCGTGGTGTTTTACCCTTCCTTTTCCAATGGAAAATAGAGCAGCACGCTCACTCCTGAGCGCTGCTTTCGTGTTGCTTCCTTTCGATCGAGCTGGGTTCCCGTTGAGCCCCCGCTTTATTCGCCTCTTCGCCCTGGCTACGTGTTCCGGTCTCACCTACCAATCACCTTCTTCAGCAGTGGTCCGGCCCAATCATTTGGCGCCCTCTCTTTGTGCTTCGTCACCAATCAGATCCGAGTTAGCATCGATGTCATCTACAAGTGCAACTTTGCCTTGTGTCAATTGAATCTCCATCCTACTTCACCCCAATTGGCAGCTTCGCCATCAATCCTTTAAGTACAAGTGACATCATTACAAGAGATGTCACCTGTGTAATAGGTCTGCCTTCTTCGTCCATTGACGAAGACATTGCCTCATTCAATGCCGTCCTCACGCCTTCCGGCAGCGACTCTCCCAGAGGCAGCTCTATTGAGTAGATGTTCTTCGCTCCGTCTGGTTCTGCCTCGTCGTCATAGATCTGAAACCTGAGCGTGAGCATGTTTTCCCTTCTCTGTAATGTACACGATTCCTTTCTCCGGGTAATCAACGCACAACATCCCCGCGCGAGACAGATTCCGTATTGCATCCAGGACATCTGGTCGAGTGTAGTATCCCAATCTCGTCGTCACGCTGTTTACCAATGCGTCTATGTGGATTGAGGCATTCGTCTGCACGATCTCACGCACCATAGTAACGCATGAATCCGGTGGTATGTGGTCGTATATCGGTGAATACAGTCGCCATGTCTTGTAGGTTTCACGTATGATAACTACGCGAGTCTCTTTCTCCAATGCCAGTAGTCGAGCTGTGATCTGTGCTGCTGTCAATGGCGTGTTCGGACCTTCCCCAAATTCGTCCTGTTCCTTTATCAATTGCGCCCGAGTTATCCCTGGGCGCAATGTGATTACGTTCAACATGACCTCCATCGAAGCTTGCATCTTGACATTCGGTTTTCTCGTCTTATATGATCTTCTTGTCTCATCGGGTCCTACCGTGTCTGGCACGGTGTCCAATTGTGCCAATAGATCCATGCATTCGCGCATCTTGCCTATCAGTACTCTGATAATCTCTTGTTCTGCCATCTACACCCACCCCATCTTAATATTATATCGTACCCACTTCAGGAACGATATCATGTTCTCTTCTTCGATTATGCAATACTCGGTTTCACCCAACCGGCACGAGTCTATATACACACAATCAATCGGACATGGTGGAGTTCGGCCCGTTGTGCTTGCACACATTCGATCCGGGCAGCTCTCACAACCCGTCGCGCAAGGATCTAACATAATATGATCGCGCTGGTCAATTGTCCTGTGATACGGCGTTCCGCTGCATTCCGGCAGTGATGCCATCTTGCAGATAGGGCACTCGTCACACTCCTTGAATAAATCACACAACGCACACCACCTAGCTCCATACCCACCGTCTGCCCGGAGTTCGTGGGACGATATGGATAGTTCTAGCGCATGCAAGACCATTTCTGGATCAATTATCATTCGCGCCTCATCGCTTCTTTCACCCATGCTAGGCAAACGTGCTTTGCATCGGCTAGTGAGCACGTTTCATGTCCAGCCGTGTTTATTCGCTTGTCGCCGATCCGTGCATAGAAATACCACCCCTTGCACGGAACATGTTCGACGTGCCCAACCGTTTCATATTTACCTGGTCCGGACCATCGACGAAGTTCAAAGCTCTCAGATATGCCTCTCGTCATGTCCGCACGTATATGTTTCCACGTAAATTTACCTTGCACCTAAATTCCTCCCAACGCCTCTCTGAATCGTCCTTCTACCATCTTGGCACTTGTGTGATCATAGCTCGCCATTGATGCTATGCTCTTGTGCCCTGTGAGCTTCTGAATGTCTTCATATGCCCACCCTTGCTCACGTAGAGTCGTTATGAAATGGTGCCTGAACGAGTGAGCACTTATGTGCTTGCCAATTCCAGCCAGATCTGCATAGACCTGTGGAAGCCTCTTGTATGTACCTATTGCCGATCTCTTTGGCTGATGTAAGAAAAGCTCTTCTTCGGGTCCGATGCCGAGTGCGTGTATGTATACCCGCAGCTCCTCCAGCATCTCATCCGTCAGGAAGCATATGTACTCACTGTCGTCTCTCCTCTTTTCGACGCTTAGCCAGGCGAACTTCTGGTCCCACTCGATGTCCTTGGGTCTCATGCCGTGCCTGCTGGCCCTCGCGTCTCCCAGGATCTCACCGATTCGCCGGCCTGTCTTGGCGAGAAGGTGGAGAAAAAGGTGATCTCCAGGCTCTAGCTCCGCACTCTTCGCCGTGCCAAGGATCGCAGCCACATCTGCGGTGGTGAGCTTGTCACGGGTGTACTTGTGTAGTGCCATTTGAATCTACAACTCCATAAGTGAGCAAACTACTATCACATATATTCCCCACAGCAATCCAACCCAGAGTGCGATATTTTGTATACGCGCGTCTTTAAACTCATGGTGAATAGCATAATAAAGCGGCCCCGCGCCTATAACGACACCAATTACAATAATGGCTAACAGCACGAGTCCTTCTTGCATTGCATACAAAATGTCCATATTACCTCCGATCAGGCACAAAGCCGATCACCCCATCATAGACATACCCATCTGGCACGGCATCGGGCTTTGTCGTGTACATATGATCACCGATACCATCACCACCGCACACTTCGCCGCTCACCAATTGCACCTTTTTGTGAAATGCGTGTAATGCTCGTGTGTTGGTCATATGCACTGCATATATCCATCCGACTTGCTCAGTGGCATTTCGCCAACAGCCAGTGTCGAGCAATGTCCGCAAGGCACCTGCGTCAGTCGTGAGCACATTATCATAGTTCTCGTTGAATGGTGCAACGACGTGATACAGCGGTACCATCCCTGGAAGCCACGTTGTGTAGACTTCACATACCGGCTCTGCTACCGTGTATAGGTGGTTGCCCAGGTGGGCGGTAGTCTCTGTTATCACCATGTTACCTTGCGCTGCTCCGATGATGAGGAGCAGTAGTGCCAGTGGTGCAACACGTTTCATGTGAACACCTCCTGTATCTCAATCGCGTTCGGATAATTGCTGAAGAATGGTGATCTTCGCCCAAATGTGCTAATGTGATAAGTATGTCCGGGTTTGATTATAGCAAACCTGTTACTCGCGTCAAACGCCCATTTCCACCAACTATCCTCGACACTGTAAACATTGCCTTCCATGTCGGACATTAGGTACTTCTGTCCTTCATCACCGTTGCCTTTGATCCATTTCTCATTCACCGTGATTGTATACTCTGCGTCTGACCCGATCAGAAGATAAGCATTCTGTGTAAACATGGCCGCTATTAGAGCACATGTGAAAATACCAGCGCCTATCAATATAATATCTTCGCCGTTCATATCTTAACCTCCGCCCATCACGCTGTTGTCTCCATCTATTTGTCTGGGAATCCGTATTCTTCAGCTATCGCGTCGTTAATCTCTTGCATTGTCCAACGTTTTCTCGGTTGGCGCTCTAGATTATCGCGTTCTATCTCATCGTCTATTCGTTGTCCCATTATCACACCTCACGTAAAACAGAGCAGTAATAGCCCGATACACAACACAACAAATGCTGCCAACACATCCATGTAATATGGTAAGCGATATGCGGTTGTTACTGTCACACACACCAATGACATGAACAACATGATCACTAATATCCACCAAGCATTCATGATAGTTATCCCCCAACACGAAAATGGCGCCAACCAGATCCAGCATGGCACAATTTTCGGCACTCACAACAGTATCTTTTATTCTATTTATAGTTTTGTACGTTTTTGCCAATATCACTAAATTGTCACAGCGTTTCCGACCTGCGATATTATAATAAAAATGCTTGAATTTAATTAAATTTAACAGTTTTAAAAAATTTAAGTAAAAAGTTCAACCGTGCTACAGTATAGCACGGTGTCTATGCGTGTTGATCGCTCGGCGTATAGCTCACCGAATGCATGGTGTATACGACAGTGCTATGCACCGCATTTATCACATGTCGCGCTCCGGTATATGTCAACAGCAATATGGCGTGTTCGAATCTCGATCCCGTTATCTTTGAGTATACGAGAAATCACTTGATGACCGCGATGATACCTAGCTGAAAGTTCCGTGATCGACATGCACTCCTCCACATACAACCTCACGACTTCAGCCGAGTCTACTTCGACGCGGACTCGATTCGCCGTGTTCTCACCTCACTGGCCACAAGTGCTTCATGCACCAGATCCCGCAGCTTCTCCGATTCCGTGCCTGGCAGAGCGTCGAATGCCTTCTCGTCACCCACCGCGAGTCGGGTGAAGAGGACCCGCCCGGCTTTCTTGGGGCGGGGCATTCAGGGCACCTCCCACCCAAGCTTTTCCCTGGTGATACGTGGCCCGTATGCCTTGCACAGCGGGCAAGGTATCTCGCCTGCACTATGGTATCCAATACTTGACCGGTGTGGGCACTCCACACCTTCAGGTAGCTCGATTAGGCCATGGTGGCTTCCAACAAAGAACCTCCGACCATCACTGGTCTGGATGATCCCCTTTCCGGAACCTCCGGCCATAACCAGGAGATTGGAGAACTTTATGTCCTTCGCCTGGCACTGGCTTTCTACATCCGCTCTGATAGCGGATGCTTCCTCTCCCCAGGGAATATCCCTTCCAGGGACAAATCCCCAGAACGATACGTAGTGACCCATCTTAGATCACCTCCCTCTTAGCGATTATCGCCCGCTTAGTCGGGCAAGACTGCCGGACATTATAGTACCACAGCTCCCCGTTTTCAGATACCAACGGGGAGCTGTAATCCCCAGCATTCGACCCATATTCATATGTGTCGGGTCGATAATCCCGGCCCGCCAGGAAAGCCAGGAACGCCCCTGATGTGTTTTTTCTCAGATACTCCTCGGAGGAGCATCGGTAGGGCAACACCTCACGAGCCTCCTCAGAGTCGATATATTGGATTGCGCCTCTGTGATCGGGGCAAATATAGCCCCATCCTTCTCCGCGCCCATGAGCACGCTGTTGGTACGCGCAGCCACACGGCGCGACGTACTCATGGTCTGGCTCAGACCACGGTCCAGCCCTGATGCTAGACTTGAGCGTCAGTCTCAACTCTTTCCCACGCGGGAGGGTCTTCTCGATCAATTCTTGGGCCATCTAGGCCACCTCTCCCTCAACAATTACATTGGCGTGTCGGACGCCCCCGAATGCGTTTGGCGCGGTGGTATGTGGCCCCAGCACGAGCCGGACATTTCCCGCTACAAGGGACCCGTCTACAAGAAGTCTTCCCATATCTCTATCTCTAAGAGCTGGTCGATAGTCTCCTGCAATCCCGGCCATCCATACCACCAGTCCCGCGTCTCTGGCAGCTTGCTCCGCCTGAGCGGACAAAACATTGATCTGCCACGGCAGACCACATCTGTTTTGGTCGAACGTGTTCGATTTGGCCCACTGGCACTTGCCAATGAGCTTACCGGTGCAGTCAGTGGCGGTTTGCGCCCAAAACGGGCATCCTCCGCACATTGTCTGCGGATGAGTGTAGATGGCCTCCACACGGATTCCGTTCTCATAGTCATCAGTTCTCATCAGATCTTCCCGAATAGCCGCTTTGGTCTTCATATCATAACACCTCAACCACATATAGGCGCTCTGAGCTCAAATAGTTTACGGTAAACGATACATCACCCACACCATCTTATATAATCGCCACCTGCCTAACCACATGTCATCCGCACTTGTCACTGAAGTCAGCGGCCCGTTCCTGGTGATGCCCGCCAGCTCGGGCCAGCCCATCAGCTACGCACTGCAACCCATACAGAAGTCATGGGCTCAGCAACAGATAGAAAAACAGGGATCGAGCAATACCCAAGAGTGGCTCCCTTCCACCGATCCAATCAAGATACCCAATCAGATGAGCATGAAGCTGGGAGACATGGGCACCCTGGAGATGTTACCCGTTACTCAGCAAACCCCGCAGACCGCGAAGACCGTAGCCACCACGACTCCTGCGAGCACAACCACGCAGAGCAGCACTGACATACAGGCCGCGCTACAGTCCGGTAAGGTCAATGTGTTGGAAGATGGAATATACGAAACAGAAGCAACAGCGTTCGGGTTCGCGAACACTCAGACCACGCCCGCGGCATCATACCTGGTATATGGCATAATCGCGCTCGCGTCACTTGCACTTGTGTATTATCTCTACCAAAATGAATATTTCTAGCACAAGTATTATATACACAAGTCACCACATCATAGTAACATGGAAACCGATAAGTCGTTGACCGGAGTGCTCGGCTTCAAGCCGAGCGTGGCAGATATTTTGGCGTACATGATCGAGAATCCTGCCCAGGACCACAGCCCTGGCGAGGTGGCAGAAGCAACTGGGCTAGGCAAGGGGACTGCAAGACTCGTACTCTCCCAGCTCAATGCATTGGGCGTAGTACGTGTCACCCGCACTCTCAGTAAGACCAACCTCTATGCAATAGACGAGTACAACCGCGTTGCCTCATTGCTGGTAGAGCTGTTCAGGGTGATCACTGGGAGCGGGACAAGCGAGGCAGAAAAAGAGGACACTGCGAAGGACCATGTTTCTGCCTACGAGTACCTTGGCGGGGGGTGTGCCGATAGAGAAGAGGAGTAGTACTCCCTTCATTCACCCTCTTATACACAACCCAGCCAACTTGGACCCTGACCAGGCACGTTCTCTTTTGGTATCTGCCCTATCTGCATTGCAGCGGCTAAGTACTCCTGATACACCTGTTCGTCATATGCTGCTTGTGCGGCTGCCGCCGTGTTGTTGACGGGCGCTTGAGACGTGGGAACCTGGGATACAGGAATATTCACATAGACGATCTGTGGATGTTGTTGCACCTGCCCACTGGGCGCAACTGCAGGCATGGCCTGTTGTGCTGGTTGAGATTGTGACTTACTATAATTGTACGTAACATATAATATTGCTCCCGCGACTAAGAGAGCGGCGACATCGCTGGCAGACATGAGGTGTTTATACGACGGGGTTATATAAAAAAGTTTAGAAATTCTGGAGACGCTTGGTACATTCGATTAACAATAGATCCCTGGCGCGGCTCAAGCGAAGTTCCGTTGTTCTATCGTCGCATCTCAGCTCAATGTCGACGCGCTCAGATTCCAGGCAACCGAGCATCTGACGAAACATGTTTATATAACGGATTGAATCAAAACGTTCCGGCATGTCGATATGGAATTCGCCTAACTTCCAAAGCGGCAATTTTCCTATGTCATAAAAGATTTTATTCATCGCGTCATAATCCGCGACAATAAACCCATGCCCCGCCTCGATATTCGGATGATTTTTCAACATTTCATCTAGGAGATCGAGTGCGTGCCGCCATTCATCAATTTTTAGGTTCTCTATGTCACGGTCACGCCGTCTCTCCAGTGATTCGATCATTCGCGTGTACCGAAGCGTTACCTCCGCTTCAGTTTCCAGTAACTTCAGATCGATCATCAGAAATCCGCCCATGGATCAAGTTCTTTCGCCAATTTGACCGCCCTTTCATCCCCAGGAAACGTCTTAATGAGCTTCAGTGCCGCACTATGGTTCGCAACCCGCATCGCGGTAAAGTATGCAATTTGCTCCGATCTACCATACGACTTCGTTAATTCGCGTTGCATGCCTTGTGGTGCATCATGTGTTTCGCACTCCATCGCATTTCTGATCGCACGTATTATATTTTCAACGTCATTATCCGACACATCCGGTAACAAGTCGCTGACATCAACTGTCCTTCCTGCACGTCCCGCGCGCATTTCTTCGACTAGCATCTTTCGTGCCATGACTCTGCAATAACACGTTTCTGCCCCTGGTCCACTCATTGGTTCAATCCAATCATCCGGCAGCCAGTTCCAATTCGATTTACGAGAAGGCACTTGCGGTGGTCGGAACGCGGTGGCTTCCGCTCGAATGACACCATGCAGCATCTCTGCGAGTACCCCCTTCAGCGGATCGGTCAACTTGGCGGACTGAATGACTCTGGCGGGAAGCGTTCTGTCACGAGTCTCCACCAAGCTCGAACTCGATGTGATCACCACATGTAAAATGGGTGGAGTGAGCAACACTGCCGCCTTGCCTGGGTAGCCGGACGCCCGAATTGCCGTAAGCACCTCGCGCTTAGCGGTATCGTCCATGCCATCAATGGCGCGTGCCTCCTTCCAGATCATATCACAATGCGCGCCGCTTGCCGCAATAAGCTGTTCTATAACACTCGCTGCCCTGTCAAGTACCGATTCTTGCGATTTACTCGACGTTATCAGCGTCAGACGGCACTCCATTGTTATCCTCCTTGTCCTCCGCAGCTTCCTTCGCCACCTTTGCAGCGCAAACCGGACCGAGCCCAGGGCGCTTTACACGCCGGCCACACCTGGGACACCTGTAATCCGCCCATCTCGGACCAACCCACTCAGTTGTCATTCTCTTCACCGTTCTTTGGCGGCCTGAGCTTATTGAGCAAGGCCATGGGATCGCCCACCGCATCGAGTACGTTTTTCATAATCGTGCCACCGAGCATGTCCTGTGCTCGTTTCATGGCCATCACCTGCACCTCTTCGAACTCGGCTTCTGCCAAGAACCGACCGATGAACATCCCCAGCACGAATGGCTCTCTGACCTCGGTGGGAGTACGCGATGCGAGCTGTTCCATGATCGCTTTGGCGTTAGTACTTGTTGTATCGGGCGACTTCGCCGATATGTCTTGTATGGCTTCATTGACCATATCACCAGCCTTGACGTAGTATACCCGCATGGGACATAATCCAGACTCCTCCATTGTATGGATAAGCTCCGACCCAAGCCGAATCGCTTCATCCAAGCCCACTTCAGTGCCGCTGTTAATCAGATTTGTGATGGTCTCAATATCACTTGCCTTCACAGTGACATCACTGGAAAGAAGGTCCAAGTACCTCAAGGCCATATCCTTCTTCATTGCGTCTAGCTTGAACATAATCCTTCCCGCACCAACTTTAATGGTGCCTCATACACGCACTCATCCTTGCTACAGGGTTCCCCACGTGCGTCGATCTCATCAACTATGTGCATCTGCTCCAATGCCTTTACATATAGCGCTTCCAACTCGGGCGACCACTGAGTGCGTGGATGATCTACCAGGGCGTGGTTCACTTCGTCTATTAGTTGTGCTGTTCTTAGTCCCATTTCCATCTTAACACCTCACTATGATCATAAGCGCGGCCAGGAAAGTAGGACCTGCTGAACTCAGGAGGACCCAGCCGCGCTATAAGTAGCGTAACGTGCTATGTATATATAGATGTCGGATAAGTAGATGCGATATCTATATATAGAAAGCAGTTCGTGTAAACCGTATGCCCGACCTACGAGAACGCAAAACACGTTACCTGAGTCTAGATGAACTCATGTCGATGCAGACCAAGATAGGATTGGCTGAGAATAACCAGAGCGAACGCGATGCGCTCAAAGAAATGCTCTCCAAAGACATAGTAACCGCCACTCTCCCGTACGCCTTGTGGCGTGAGAAGTGCGCAAACATGGAAGACCCGATCTGCGTGGTAACATATAGGGACGACGACCCAGATTTGATCATAGAATGGATCGAAGTAGATTGCACCCTGTGGTACGCTATGGAGATGGTACAGCGCGTGGGAGCTAAGTCCATATTGGTAGACGTCGCGGTGGAGGAAGAATGATCAAAACTCGCGATCTGCAAAGGTACAATCCATACGAATCGTTTAGACCAGGCCAGTTGGACGCCATCAACGGCATGCTAGACCTAATCGAAGAGGGACAAAAGGTGATCGAGTTGCGTGCGCCAACTGCCTCTGGTAAGAGCTTAGATATATATGCAACGATATTATTCCTCCACCATGAGTTAGACTACAACTATCTCACATATACTTCTCCCCAGGTACAGCTCGTCTCTGACCAGCTTCGCGCACAGTTTCCGGATCTTCCTGTACTTGTAGGTAAAGGTAACTACAAGTGCTTGGTAGAGCCTACCGCTACGGCGGATGATTGCCCATTCAGTTCGTCCGAAGAGGGATTCATCCAATGCGCCATGTGCCCTTACAGGCTCGACTACCACACTTTTATAGAATCTCCTTACGGCGCGACGACATTCGACCGATACCTAAGCGACCCCAGCATAAACGCGCGATGCAGAGGTCTGTTTATAGACGAGTCCGCCACCACAGAAGATAAGCTCCTCAATAGAGTCGATATGCTCATACCACCCGAAGTCGATGTAGACGATTTGCCTGGCAGCCTACCCATATACTACCATAAGCTAGTAGTGGAAGCATCCAGACTAGAACGCCTGATCACAGAACTGAAAGAAGATGCGAAGAAAGGCGATCGCAAAGCACTCTCGGAACTTAAAAAAGCAACGAGGAAGTATAATGCTGTGAGCAGAGACGCACGTAAGTGCGCGCGGTGCATGGGATTCTTAGATCAGCATGTGCCATACATCATAGACGAGAAGAGGCATTTCAGGCTCATAGAAGGCAAAGTGCTCTTCCAGTCGCTCATAGAGAAACTGCAATTCGTTGTGCTCGCGTCCGGCACTCCCACCACCGCACTCCTGACAAAAGACTACAAGAGCGTGTCCATACCACACCCCACAGACGTGAATCACAGGCTCGTGTACTATGATCCGATTGCGCCGGGCACCCAGGCCACCATGAAGATGACGTACCAGGACCGCGAAAAATGGGCTCCTTACATGGCACTGAAGATAGCTCAGTACCACACGAAGTATGCACAAGGGAAGCACACTCTCGTACATTGTGGCACGTATGGAGTGGCAAATTTGATTTACGATGGTTTTGAAACTCATGCATTCCATCGACATCCGCTCGTACCGGTGGAACTGTTCGACAACGTGATCCTCCAGGAGAGCGGCGCACTTGGTAGGGAACGCACTATGAATGCATGGAGAGCTGGCAGCAACACGATACTACTCGCGGTAGAGCGGAACGAAGGTATCTCATGCGACGGCCCGGACTACCCACTAAATATCATCGCAAACGTATTCTACCCACCATACAAAGACTCCTGGATAAGTGCTCGCAATGCATTTGATGGTAAACTCTGGTATAATACTGGGGTGGCAGTCGATGTGGTGCAAGCCGCGAGCCGATGCACTAGAGGACCCGAAGACTTCAGTACCACCGTGATATGTGATGGTAAATTCAGTGCGCATTACGGTCAAAATAGGATGCTATATCCGCCTTACTTTAGAGAGGCGCTGAGGGTGATTTGATGACTGGGCCAATAGGTAAGACCGGTGGACCTGGTGTATCAGGGCCAAAAATGGAAATGATCAATGGCCTACTGGCATGCAAGCCCAGAGGAATGACACCAGAACAAGAACAAGAATGGAGAAGCAAAATGGAAGCCATAAATGGAACAGTGTCATCTATGCGACTACTAAAAACATGAGATAGATTAGCGTCTCCTCGCATAGTGGTAGATAGACACGCCATCAATTATTTTTTCATGCGTCACAACTTCGTCATCATTAGGCTTGTTTCTGATCCTGGTCAGTAGCACTCTCACGGTGCCAACGTTCTCCCCCAATCGCGCTGCGATTTGTTCTGCGGACAGCTCCCCCCCATCACCCTCGAACGGCAACACCCCTTTAATTTCGAGTTGACCCACAGTCAGCTCCTCCTCAATACTCGCATCCGAATAAACTTCGCTCGGTGTGGACACCGCTTCTCAAACTTCGGACGATACTGAACATATAAAGCAACGGATTCGGCAAAGTCCTCCGCTTTTCCATTTCGACCACCGATACCGTCCATAACCATATTCGTCTGTGAATATGAACTCGCATGATTTCCGTCCAATGACATTGCTTCACGATATGCATCGGATCTTGATATCCGACCGTTTGATATATCGTATAAATGCGCGGCCTCATGCACGAAAATATATGGTAATTCGTCGGTGGTTTCGCGTGCTTCCTCCGCACTCTGATATCCGAATAGTATTATGGTCGCTCCGTCCGCTTGTGCCCTAGCCGAATCATCCTCTTCAGCATATGGATTTATTTGAACCGCGTCGATACAATTTCGTAAAATAGTAGGAACCCGACGAATGGCACGATATATGTCGTTGTTGTCAATACGATTCATCTCACGCAACTCGACATCATCCGGCTCGATTATCAACACTCCCATATAATAATATATTTTTGCAGGCAGTTCCTGTCCAGTGAGATCACTGTCACCATACCAATATATCCACGGGTCCACGGTGATAGGATTTTTTGCGGTGGGGTGTTTCTTACTGCCATCACAGAACTCGCTCTCTGCCCATTTGGCATCGATGATATCACTCATGGACGTATCACCAAAGTCCCATCTTACCACACGATGACGCAGTTGGATTTCGCACCCTCTCGTCCTGTGCGATTAGTCCCGCAAATATACGACGCCCTGGGGTCTCAGGCGCAACCCAGTACCAGGCCCGTTGGTCTTCGGACACTCCCCGGAACCCTTGCGAGATCAGACGATTGAAGGTGGATTGCACATCAGAAGTACCGCACTTCTCGATCCCGATTAGTATATTGCCTCCCTCCACTTTGAACAAATTTGGCACTTTCACACCTTCTTGAATGTTATCATGTTGGTCACGATCCTGGCAGCCTGTGACGGATTGAACAAATTGAGAATACCAGAAGATTGCACGCCAGACGACTCCGGAACTGATAAGTTCCCTAGACGTATTGTCGATACTGGCTGCGCGACTTGCTTCGTTGTAAGCGTTCCCAATCGAAGCTTTTGGGCCGACGACGGATACATTTCACCCAATACCGATCTTACCCTGGCCTGCATCACGGTATTCACGGCGGCCCGCATCGCCTGGTCATTGCTACCAACCGACAAGACAGACAACATCCCACTCCCATTTGCATTGATGCCGGCGACTATGCTATCAATGTAAGCCAGGTCGCCGAGTTGATAACCGTCTGGCAGCGTCATCTTGGCAGCTTCCCAGGACTTCGCGAATGCGGAGCATGTAGCTCCAGGTGGATTTCGACCTTTGCAGCATTCAGCAAGCTTGTATACGTATTGATCAGAAGCGAATACACCGGGCTTGGCGACACTTGCACACGGATCTACGTTAATTGTAGGTAACTGAGAAAAGATGAGCTGAGATTGTGTATTTTGTGAGTCCTGACTGACCCAACCAGTTGGGGCAGACGCTTGCTGAGCCGGAGGTGCGCGAGTATATTGTTTGAAAAGATCCGTCACGGTTGTCCACAGGTTGTATAAATCATACAAACCCGTCCCTTTCGGTGTAATACTCGCGCCCATGTGAAGAGTTATTGAGGCAATGCTATTTATTTATTTGCATTCCCCTCGTATAGCTCCCAGAACTTTCTCGCCATCACCAGGAACCTCTCGCCCTGCTGCTCAAGCTCTTTCTTCTTCAACAGCACTACGGTAGGCTGCAGGGTGGGATTGTTCGCCTCCTGCGTATGCAAGTAGAAAACTATGCCGCGCTCGGTTGCATCTCGCAGCTCAGGTGGAAGCATCACGTAGTATGCCCCGAGCTGCACCTTGTGGCTCTCTTGTGGACTCTTCGATGACTTTATATCCCCCAGGGTGAGCCCTTCGGACCACTCTACCGGCGAGTGCAATTGTGCATGCAAGTCCAATGACCCGGCACATCTGGGATACTCTCGACGGTACACGGTGTGTTCCACGTGCCTGGGCCACCCAACCTCCAGCCCCAGGCCCTCCCACATAGCCTCTGCGATCTCTAGCTGGTCCAACCGGTCGTCTGTGAGCCAGTCAATGTCCGGCAGGTCCACCAGTTCCAGCTCCGCGTCTGCATATTGCTGCAATATGCGTAGATGCTTCAGGGACCCCAGTATGGCCTCGTTCCTAGAATAAGCCTTGTGATTTACATTTCGACGCTTCCACGCAACGAGACCGTCCTTGCACATCATCCGACCTATTATAGCGGTGACTGACGGCACCCAAAGCTTGTCATGCTCGTCCAGATAGTGACGAATACCGTTAATTCCCTGGCGGATCATTTCTTGCCTCTCATCATCTCAGTTGCTATGTAACGGGAATATGCGGGTGGAACGCATTGCGCCAATTCATAACGATTCATCCACTGGCAACCGGTCATATCACGAGCACGCTGCACGCCACTGAAGTGACCGACCATCTGAATAAATTGATCACCGTCAATGGGCCGTCCTAGTTTAGCATTCTTAGTCAGGTGCTTACCATGATCGGGTTGACGGACACTGAAATTGCTTTCGAATATCCTATGGCGATACATCCGCATGCCGAACATCGTACCACACAGCATTACCGGATTAATGAGTGGTGCTTGAGGTACGTTTTCGATTGTATATAATTTTCCTGTTGATTTCAACATATTTCTCGTATATTCAATTAAATCCGGATAAGATCGTCCTTTGTTTTTCCATTGCATCGTCGCAATTGTAAATGCTTGACACGGAGGCGACGCCCATATATAATCAAAGTCCCACAAAAAGTCCTCGTCGAATGATTCTTCCAATTTCATAACATCACAATTGATAAACTCGTATGGATAACGCGGCTGATCAACTATATCAACACCAACAATATCATCGAATCCGGCAAGTTCTAATCCACGCGATGCACCACCGGCGCAACAAAATAAGTCAAGTGCTCTCATTTCACTCCCCCCCATCTTCTCCTCACCATCTCTCTGTCCTCGAACCACCTGCGCGGGTGGTGCAGCATCTCGACGTGAATCGGTGGCCAGGGACGCTTTACTCGTGCGTGCTCAACCCTCATGCCTTCCTCACGGTAAACCTGATACTCTTCTTAGTCGTCATCTTCTTTCTCACCGCGTTTGCCACCTGCCTGATGGTCACCAGACTCGCCCCCGAGTACTTGCTTAGCTCGGGCTGTGTAATTGTATCGGTCTTATATGTCACTGTCGCGACATAGATCATACCCGCCGCGATCGACCTTGGGTGGCGTTTTTGGACGCTTGGAACGTCGCCGTACCGATCAACCAACTCAAGCGCTTTATCACACGTATCGTTGCTCAGACCAGCGCGTGTCGTTATTATCCGAACGTACTTATCAACACTAGTATACGCATATTGACACACCCCCACCAGCTCCCTCTGTGCAGTCACCGCACAGTTGCACTCTCTTATGCTTATGTGTTGCCGCGACTCCGATAACTCACTTGCGGCACTGACATACTCCTTCATAGAGTGTTCATCCTGGGTTCCGCGCGATGCTATATAGAGAGACGCGATCTCAAATACTATGTAGCTTCGCCCAAATACCACATCGCCCGGCGTTGCCTTTGCCCGGAGCGTGTTCCTGAACAGCTTGACTGCCTCCCTGGTCGTATCACGACTCGTGCCCGTGGCTCTGGCTATTGCGATTAGCTCCTTAACCCCGGTCGCATACCGACGTTTTCTCATCAGTAAACCTCATTTAAATTATACGTGTCGAAATATTTAATTGATCCGTGCGCCTGGTTGTCCACTCGATACATCTCGCGAATGCACTTCAATTGAGTGCCTGTCTTTCTAGGGCAACGGACCAATTTTGTGCATGCATTCCACCCCATGTTGAATGCCACCGTAAAGACATGTGCATCAGATTCCGATAATGCCCCATGCAATACATCATCATTCCTGCTCACCCATTCCTTCATAGCGGCTCTCCGGGCAATTGCCTTCACATGACTATGTTTCATACCCACCCCAATAGACCGGCATCTATATATACCAATCGGTGTAAGTCCATGTCATCCCATGTACCATGGGATCTATGTAAAGGACTGAGAGACATGGAACAAACTAAGACTGGAGATATGACCCTGGCCCAGATTATCCAGGGAATCGAAACGAGAGAAACCGGATTCTTCGTGAAGGCCAATGCCGTACTGGGTGAGCCCACCGTACAGACACTCATTAAGGAGCACCAAGAGAAAAACAAGGGACGCTCCTACAGGGTGGGGCTCTCAGTGATCCAGGCCGCCATTAAGCAGGCTATCAGGATCAAGAGTGCTGAGCAAGTCACTGCTCTCTGTATAGGGCAACGCGACACCACACAGCTCTCCGCAAAGGGCAAGCGTCTACCTGGTCACGTCACGTTCTTGCGCCCGAAGGGGCAGCACTTCGAGATAGCTGTGTGGGGCAACTCCCTGAAGAAGGGAGACGGCGCGCCGGCTGACATCGTGATGCCTTCCGTAGTGCGCATGTCCGTGGAGAAGGAGCGCTACACTACCAAGAACAATGACATAGGAGAGAGCATTAAGCTACTTGATGTCATCGATGTCAAGGAGCTGGACACCGCCGCGGTAGCAACAAAGCTTCTGGGGAACATTAAGACCAAGAAGCTGGGCGACATAAGCGATCTCGACCAGTACCAGGTAGTAGTCATCCAGGGGAAGATCAGTGGCATTAACCCGATCCCGGTGTTCTCCAAAACATCTGAAGGCGATGAGATCAACAAAGCCACCTGGGAGAAGACCGGGGAGCTGCCCCTGCTCATGCCAGATGACACCCCAGACAAGCTCCTCCACCCAGTGCTCCAGATCGCCCTGGCCATTGAGCAAGGAACTGCCGTTCGGGTCTCCCTGGATCAGCGCAGGTCACTGCATGGAGTATACTTAATAGAGGACCTGCAGGAACTCGTCACCGAGGCCTACGACAAGTACCCGGACCAGCCGGAGAAGCAGGCCGCCGAGGTATCCGGGCTCTTCATAGGTAGGCCGATCCTGGCAGTAGGTACGATGCGGGGCATCCGAGCTGGAGACGCGACGAACTCAGGTATAAGGAACGTGGACATTAGTGCGAGTGCGGTAATTGACGTGCCCGAGGACCTGCCGATTCTGGCGAATGATGCTGGACAGACAGTGCTGCCGGTGGAGAAGACACAGAAGAACCCAGGAGGAGACAGCGAACCGATAGGCGATGCCGGTGCATCGGGCACGCCAGGACCCAAGAACGGCAAGGAGAAGAGCCAGTCCGACATCATATCGGAGATCGTAGAAGAATTTCCAAACATCTGCCGTGTCTTTGGAATGAAGAACATAACAGACCGGCCCCTGGAGGAGATTATTAAGAAGACCAAGTTGGATAAGAAGTATGATCGAATGCTGATCGAGGTAGCATACAACTCTAAGCTGCCGAAGGAAGACGTGAGCGCTGCTGCGGAGGTGCCCCAGGATGACGGAAAGGACGACGAACTATAAGCGTTGTTTGGGGTGTGGTAATGATTTACCACTCTCCAAATTTTACATTAATCGAAGTGGCCAGATCCGATCATATTGCATTGAATGTAATTACTCAAAAATGATCGAATGGAGACACAAAAACAGAACCAGATACAATACACTACAGCGCACCAGAAACCACAAATTGGGGATCACACGCCCATACGCAACATCTACCCAATGCAGTTCATATCTTGGAGTCCACGTCGCAGAACGCGCACTATCAAAATATTTTGACCATATTGAGCGAATGCCATATGGCAATCCAGGTTACGACTTCGTATGTGGGCGTGGATTCAAAATAGACGTAAAATCTTCTTGTCTTAGACAACACGACAAAAACCACCGTTATCAAAGATGGGCATTTCCGATTAACCAAAACAACGTAGCGGATTATTTCTTACTACTCGGATTCGACAACCGCGACAACTTGAAACCGCTCCATGTGTGGCTCGTGCCGGGGGATTCGATAAACGCGAAATCTTCCCTGAGCATAACAAATTCGTGTAGAAGCATAGCAAGATATGCACAATACGAACGCCCAATAGACAAAGTAGTGCTTTGTTGTGATCAACTCAGAGAAGAGGTGAAAACGTGCGCTCCGAATTAAAACGATTAGATTTCAAAAAGATCGAATCGCACTTCTTCATGATGGATTTCAAAGGAAAAATAACCTTCGATATTGACAAGGAGGGGTGGATGATATTGGCTCACCAAGGAGGCCTGAGCGAATATACCACCGAGCTAAAGCATTTTGAGAAGATCTTGGTGCGAGAGGAGAGCGAGACCGAACATGTAGATACCTATTCGGGCTCGCATGCGGATGCACCCATGACCCCATCACAGCACTACCGAAAGGACACCACATCCCGCGTTCCAGTATATGCATATGTATGCGTTGTATCCGCACATGTCGTGATCGGTGGAGTGCCCGGCGCACGCACTATCAGCCTCCGGAGCGACACATTGCGAAGGAAGAAGCCTATAGGACAGGACAACCTGGTAGCAACGGCGGACACGAGCGCAACAAAAGCCGCGATCAAATTCGCATTAGGGATCACCAAGGAGGATATACAGGAGATTGCCAAGGAACTGAAACTCGACCACACCAAAGTAGCGAGTAAAGTCATTATACCAGAAGACGCCGCCGATGAGGACGACGAGGTAACATCGACTCTCAGCGAGGAAGAGCTGAAGCAAGCCAAGAAGAGCGAGGAGGAGTTGTGGACGTGAGCCAGACAGAAATTTATCCTTTTTTGCATGTGTTCGGCCCACTCACATCTCATCAGCTCAGCACGGCTCTTGGAATTACGCAAGTAGCGGTACAGAGATCACTGAAGTCGTTAGAGCGGTGCGGTGAGGCGGCCTGCATGAAAGAGTACAATAGTAGACGGTTGATATGGTGGACGGTATGAGGTTTGATCGAATCATTCGCGGAGATTGCAAAGAAGAACTGCCGGCACTTCCAGAAGATAGCATAGATGCGATTGTGACAGATCCCCCCGCTGGAATTGCCTTCATGGGCAAAGAATGGGACAAAGACAGAGGTGGCCGCAAAGTCTGGATAACGTGGATGACTGATATTGCCAGTGAATGTCTACGAGTAATCAAGCCAGGCGGCCATGCACTTGTGTGGGCGCTCCCTAGAACCTCCCATTGGACGGGGATGGCATGGGAAGAGGCGGGTTGGGAACCCAGGGATAAAATAGCTCATGTGTTTGGAAGTGGATTTCCGAAATCGCTATCAATAGACAAGGCGATAGACCGATTGAATGGAAGAAATTTACAATATCCTGATTTTGGAGCATATCTGAGAGAGAGGCGTTTGGCCCTTGGGCTTTCTATGTCAGAAATTGACAGAAAGATGGGCACAAACACCGCTTATTCTTGGTGGGAAGGTCGTTTATCTGGCGTTCAATTGCCTATCAAAGAGAATTATCTAATATTGAAGGATATATTAAATTTAGACGATCGCTTTGATGAACTGATAGAGCGAATCGAGGCCGAACGGAACGTAATCGGAAACGCAGGATATACCGCACCAACTGAATTATACCAGATCGGTGAATCAAAAGAAGGAACCAGGGCAAATATAGACATTACAGCTCCGGCCACTTCTCTCGCCAAACAATGGGCCGGATTTGGCACCGCCCTTAAACCCGCACACGAAGACTGGTGGCTCTTTCGCAAGCCTCTCGATGGCCGCACCATCGCCGAGAACATCATTAAGTGGGGCGTCGGCGGGTTAAATATAGACGGATGTCGAGTGGGATTCGCCAGTCAAGATGATGAAAAAGAATCAAAAAATAAAAACCAGCACCGAGATTTTGGGAGTGGACAACGCGATAACATGATCTACGGCAAGGATTCAAACGAAAGAACGAATTATAACGCACCGGGCCGATTCCCAGCAAATCTGATTTTATCCTACCCAGAGCACAGTCCCGGCAAAGATTCCGTGTTGAGAATGTTCCCTCAAAGCAGCATCACCGGAAAACGAACCGCTGAAAGCAAAGCCGCAAAAGTCGAAGGGACTAACTGGTTATCTGACAATCATGAAAGCCAGGAATATGCAGATTCCGGTTCTACAGCTAGATTTTTCCAGCATTGCCTTATAACCGAAGAAGATTTGCCACCCCTCATATACCAAGCTAAGGCGAGCCGAGCAGAAAGAAACGGTTCAACTCATCCCACCATGAAACCCTTAGCTCTCATGCGCTACCTATGCCGCCTAATCACTCCACCTGGCGGCATTATCTTGGACCCGTTCGCGGGATCGGGCACGACCGGACTCGCAGCAATACAAGAGGGTTTTCATTACATCCTGATTGAACAGAGCGAGGAATACTGTGAAATAGCCACTCGACGCATCTTTCCGACCACTGACACAGACGAGGACGACTTATGGACATAACTCTTCGCGGCGGCACCAAACGCTCCAACGTCTACTTTAGCGACGCTGGACTATCACCGGAAGAACTTAAGATCATAGTAGACGCCACGAGCTACGATGTACCCGGTGCGGAGTACTCACCCAAGTATGGCACATCGTGGGACGGTCGCTATCACATGATGCGCCGGGCACACAACGGCATGCTCTACGTACCCATTGGATTGCTCGCTTTAGTAGAGGCAATACTTACTAAATTAGGTCACAACGTCACCGTAGAACTCCCACCCAAGCCACCACAAGAGTATACCTGGGCGTGGAATGGCCCGGACCTCCGGCCCTATCAGGTGCAAGACATACTCGAAGCTATGAAGTGGGTAGAGAGTGGCCGGGGATGCATCATGAAGAGTCCTACGGGCGGGGGAAAATCTCTCAGTTCTCTTAAGATCATCCAAATGTTAGGCGCACAGACGATAGTAGTAGTACCCAACACTACCCTCGCGAAGCAGTGGATAGGAGGAGTAAGAAGCGCGCTTGGAGTAGAGCCGTTCTACTATCATGACACTAAACGCGACATGGGAAGCATCACAATAGCGACGGCACAGACATTGGCTGCGAGGCTGAAAAACAAAGAAGTATCACTCGATCAGTTTAAGTTCCTATGTGTAGACGAAGTACATCGATTCGCAGCTAAGACTTTCTGGACCGTCTCCATGTCCTGCCCCGCCTTCTACCGACTAGGCTTGAGTGCAACCCCAGAGAACCGCAAGGACGGCGCGGACCTGAAATTCGTAGGTGGCCTGGGACACGTCATTTCCACCACTACCGCAACTGATCTGGTAGATCAAGGCTTCCTCGCCCGGCCTAAGTTCATCTTCCTCACCGCACCAAAGCCTACTGTACTGGGTAACACGTATGCCGCCGCCTATAAGTGGGGCGTGGTGAAGAACGACGGCAGGAACAAAAAAATCGCTGCGATGGTAAGTAAAGCCACTAGCAAGGGAGGGAGTGTTTACGTACACGTTACTCAGGTAGTACACGGGCAGATACTCAATAGGATGATACCGGGAAGCGCTCTGCTTACCGGCGTGGACGGGGAGAAGAAACGGGAAGACGTGATAACAGATTTCAAAGCAAAGAAGATACTATGCCTGATCTCCACGCTCCTCGGAGAAGGCGCTGACATTCCTAATATGGATGCATTCATCAATGCTGCCGGTGGTACGTCGGAGATAGCCACGATACAGCGTATAGGTAGGGTATTGCGACCTGCACCGGGGAAGAAATATGGTTACGTTATAGACTTTAGCGATTCAGGTAAGTATGTAAGTAGGCATAGTATGGAGCGGAAAAATATATACGTCAAAGTGTTCGGTGAGACCTTAGTTTTTGGAGACCGCCCCACCGTCACCCGCCGTAGATAAATAAGATATAGAAAGACCAACAAAAGAGACCGAGGTGCTAGATTGATTGAAATCCCCCCACAGCTACGCAACCTACTTTTTCGCTTTCTCGCCATAGAGAAACCGACCCCAGGAGACGATTCGTCAGGAAAAAAGCCCATCGCTGGGAAGTCGTGGAAGAAACAAGGAAAGAACGCCAACATACACTCTTTCGACTCTCCATTCCTCAGTGGATGGAGACGGCGCGACGGCAATTATGGTGTCATAACCGCTTATGGCGGACTCATCGTATTCGATGCTGACCACCTGAGCCGCTTCAAGGAGCTGGGCGCAGACTTCGCGAAGTGGCCCGACACGTTCCAAGTACGCACGGGCCGGGCGAACGGTGAGGGTGTCCACTACTACTTCATCTCAGAGGAGCTACACGAAAAAGTAGTATTTACTGATCCGGAACACGAAGATGTGCAGCTCGGGTCACTCCAGGCCGGCACACCAGATACCCCTTTTTACGTTGTGTCGCCCGGCAGCCACCATCACTCAGGCGGCGTCTACACAGTCATCAATGATGTCCCGATCGCCACCATAACGAAAGAACAATTCTGGGAAGTGATGAACTGCATCCCTCACTCGAAGGACAAGAAGCGCGTCGTAATTCGGGTGAAGAAGAGCCCGAAAGGGAAGCGGGACACGCCCGTTGACGACGATGCATACAAAAATATTTCTTCTTACATAAAATGTGAAGACGTGGCAATGCCCGAGCCTATATCCCGGTGGATTGGCGCAACGGCAAAAGGCGAGCATCCTTTTCATGGTTCCGATAATGGAGAGAACTTCCATGTAGACACCAAGAAGAACGTGTGGTCATGTTTCAGGTGCCACACCGGTGGGTCGGGGCTGGAGCTGGTAGCGCTCAAGCATGGCATCATAAAGTGCGACGAAGCGGTGGAGGGTTGCCTGAAGGGCGAGAAGTTTTGGCAGGCGGTCGAGGCGGCCCTGGACGATGGTCATGAGATCCCAGACGAAGTGCTGGAAAAATACCTCCCAGGATCCGGGCAGCACGACACCACTGCTGAAATCGTTGATAGCCGTATAGAAGTAGACGAGCTACCCGACGTACTACCTGATGATAAGGTAGACGCCGTGAGGGGTCCGCCCAGGATAGGCAAATCTCACTGGAGCGTAAAGCAACTTGTGAAAAACGGCAGCGGAAACTACCTGACCCATCGATACTCGATCATCGACCATGCCATCAAGATCTTTAGGGACCTGGGCGGAAAGGGCGCCGTGGTGGTAGAAGGGAAAGGCCGGCCAGGAATGTGCAGGAAGAACCATGACTGCACCAAGTGCAAACTCAAACCAGACGAAAGCCGGAAGGACGAAGAAGGACAGATGGGATTCTTCCAGATGCAGGGCATTGCAGTGAACCTCACTCACAACATCCCAGTACTGACAAAGAACGACGTGCCCGATGAATACTGTCCTTACTACGTGCTCAGGTTCGCCACGGAGCACGCGAAGTACGTATTCACCGTCGTAAATAATATCGACAATATAAACATCATAAAACGAGACTTCACGGTAATAGACGAAGACCCGACCCTGGACTACTTCTTCCCAGGCTCGCCGGAACTGGCTAAAGTAAAGATGGTTTATAGTGAAGTCCACATAATAAACAACCTAATTCATGTGATGCCTGCGGTCGAGTCGGTCATACTGCAGATAGAAGAAAAGAAACGCAAATCTGCATACGACAGAGTGCTGCTCACCGTATTGGAGAAGGTAAAAGACATCAGCATAGCACTCAACTACATGCGTGATCGAAACATGTCGCCTAAAGAAGTGGGTGAGTCGATCACAAAGTTTGTGGTGCGTGACCACAAGGAGCGATCGCATACCGAGATAATAGAACTCCTAAGCGCACTAGACAACATGTACCATTCAGCCGAGGGAGAAGGTGACATCGATCTGAGACAGGTTGTGACGGCACTACTTGTACCATACACTGATCGACCAGTGCACTGGTCGAATACAGGCAACGGATACCGCTCTATGTACCTAATCGGCGATGCGCGTGTACCCCTGATGAACATGGATTGGATCTATGGCAGTAAGAAGATCGTGGTCATAGGCGCGACCCTGGCGGAGCTGTTCGCATCCAAGATAGATGAGAATCCCACGGTGATCAGCATACCCAAATTCAAGTACGCTCGAAATTACGCCGTGGTGCCGATCGACCAGGACGACCAAAAGGATATGAAAAACATATACCGTAGGCAACAATCCAAGCTTCGTGAAGTCATTAAGCTCATCGCCGGCCCGGCAGACTCTAAGGTTGACCGGCCAATCCTCGTGTTCTCAGGCTCCAAGTCTAAGCAGTCCTACCTGGCACACGAGTTCGGTGAGAAGTCCCACATCTCCATGGAAGGTGGCGAAATAGCCCAGGAGAAGAACTTCAGAGCTGGAAGCATCAATCTTGCCGTGCTCAACGCTGCAGTTGCCAGAGGACTCGACGTTGACTTCTACGGCGTACTGGCACTGCATGACAGCTCGTTCGCCGTGCCTTTCTGGAGTGCGGCGAGACACGCCGGCTTGGAAGGCGCAAAAGAGATACTAGAATCGATCACGTCAGACGAGGCGACCAACTGTGCTCTGCGTATCGCACCAACCATGCGCTCTGGAAGGGTGTCTAAGCCCAAGATCATATTGGTTCCTCGCGCAGACCTATGGAAGATAAATTACCTGGGCGATAAGGTGATAGAACTCAAAGATCCAAACGGTTGCCCTCCAAGCTCTGTGTCTGTCGCGAAGGCGATCGTCGATAATAATTTAACCAGTCGTTTTTTGTTCCAGCCGAATACCACGATAGAGGATCTATATATAGGAAGCGAATGGTCGGATGCGGTAGATTCGAACCGGGTAGACGCGGTTTTTCGTGAAAGCGTCCTAGAAAACATCGATGCATCGCCGTTTGACTTGGACGAACTATATATAGATAAGCTAGACGCGAAAATATTGAACATCCTGGACAGGCAACGTGATTCGTATGCAAAGCGTAACACGAACGCTCCTGAGATGGACCTGAAAGATTTGTACAAAGCCGTGTATCCAACTGTCCGTTACGCGATGTTCCGTTCTCGCATCCAAGCGCTTAGATTTTCTGGGAAAGTTAAGCGTCGCGGCGATGCGAAACATCCGAAATATACGACATCTGCCTAATTTATGTACGTTGATTTTTTTGGGCCTTACTGCTACCAAAAAACCGTTTTTTTGAAGCGTATTCCTATAGTATATACGAATAACAGATTCGTTAACACTGTTATTTCGGATTTTGAAAAATATTACCGGCATGTATCTTTTTACTTTGGTATGTATATATTTAAGTCTTAAGTTAAGGTCACGCGGTCGATGCACATCGAATAACGGCGTTATTCGATCGCCCACCTACATTGTGCCTACTGATAGCGATTTTGACCCATTTTTGCTCCTATATAGAGAGCTTAAAAAACCACAATCGATATCGGTAGACGTTGCGTTATATAAGTGGTGTTATTATATAATGTATATCAGACCAATTTTAGTGTCATGACCTACAGAAAACACCGAACGCCCACCAATGTGACGGGGCGTGTTGTGTAGAAACACTAAAAACTACCGTCTCCCACCGCCAGGAAGTGATAATAAGAAAAGTTTAAATAGAAACAGTATCACAGGTATCAACTATGGAAGCATTACTCGTAAGTAAAAAAAATATGTTGATCGACATTGACCGTCGAACTTGTGCTGTGATATTCACCTTCCGGCCCAGTGCCCTGCAAGTACTGAGGGTCGCAGAGAAGGGCAAGACTATCAGAACCATGTTCTTCCCTCCCAGCGTCTTTAACGGAATTGCAAAATCCACAATCCAAGCGCTGGATATGATGCACATCACAGCGCTGAAAACCCCGACCAATCTGACATGGGGTGTAAGGCAAGACTTGCATGGACGCTACGTGAATATCCCGGATGAGAAGCAGATGGTGGGGGTGGGGGTGAGGGCGGAGGATGAGGACGAATAACGTCTATGTCGTCCTACTCATTGCACTGCTGGCCGATCCGACTGTCGCCACAATGACAATAACTGGGATCACGAATGGCAAAGGCACCGTCACAGAAGACTTCGCGACTTCGGAGCAATCTCTTCACGTTAACCAAGCCCTCAACGACTCCAATTGGACCTACAGCTACAACAATACATCGCTGCGTATCGGTAACGATACCTGGGAGGTGTACGAAAACGGGACAATAGAACGAGTCGGCAATTAAGTATAAATATGGACAGAGCATGCTTGGTACTAAGCCTAGCGCGGGGATTCGCTGGGCTGCGGTCTCTAGGCCAATTAGCACCTCAATGGCGCCCGGTGGATCTTAGTTCCTTCTACTTCCTTCCACCTTTTCACCGGGTGCCGACAACTCCTTTATATGATGGGGGTGCAACGGACTGACATGGACCGAAGTAGCGCCATCGCTTACGTGGCGAGCATGATTGTTACGACGCTGGTCTATCTGAGTATAGATCAGTATAAGACAAACGGCAGCGCGAAGGCAGACACCGGCAAAGTGGTTGCCTACACGCTCGCAGGTGCGTTCGCCGCGGTGTCATTGTACCAGATGATGAATATCTGGAACTCGGCGAACGGCGTGAATGAAATGGTGTCGAAATAGGAGGAGTGAAATTCTGCCGGTGAAGGCGACGGCATTAAGAATACGGGCAATGAATCCCAATATACATATAGCAAGAAGCAAGAACATTGGAATAGGTGAATATATGTCAACGATACCAACAACGGAATCTGGAAAAGATTGGCTTGAATGTCTGACTTATGAAGGTCCGGGTGCCAAGGACCCTTCAGGTGGAATAGTGCCCGAAGGCTTCCAGGTGGAAGACCTGGTGTCTCATGTGGTGGTGTTCCGGGGCGGTAAGGCAGTCACCGTACCTGCCATTCAGGTAAAACAGGGAGACAAGGTGATCAAGGCCGTCATGAACGAGGACCTGATTGGTGCTCTCTATGAGGGAGATGCTGATGCGATCAGACTGAAGGACGCCACCGGCAGAGAGCTGACCCGCCTGGGATGGTACAAGGACTCCAAGGTGGGAGGCAGGGACGGCCTGAGAGTCTGGGCCACTGGAAGGATCAGGCGGAGAGCTGCAGGTCCTGGCGTGAAGGTGCTGAAGTGAGATCGGTTCTTGGGGTATTGGCGTTCACGGGGTTGCTCATCGGCGCATGCGTGCTGCTGGAGGCCCAGGCACTAACTCCATCAGAAGCATTGCGCGACGCAGGGCAGAGCGACGTAAGTAAGTGCATCGACCTGCAACGTGCCAATTGGAGCGTGTTGAACACTAGCGCATTCAACATGACTCCACTAGGTCCATCACACTACATATGGGATACACAATATGTGGTACAAAACAATACACCGGATGACGCGACACTGAAGGCATGGAGTGAGCTAATATCACCCATAACAGAGAGTGTTCAGGAGTGATTGGTATGAGGAAGACACTCAGGATAACAAAACGCGAGAAGGAATTGCGCGAGATGGAACGGCGAAGCAACGAAGGAGTCCCTGGTGCGCGAGGCAAGTCCGTGAAGTTTGCTCTCATCATAACTGAGCACAATCCGCACAATCCGCGCAAAAAACCGATACGCGGCAAGGTGCTGTATAGCAAGGAGCACGCTGAACGGATCTGCAAGCAGCGCAATACAGCATCTTATGCATATGCAATGACTGTCGTTGCATAGCGTTTTCTCTCTTTTTTCGTGCGTTCGAATGCGTGTCTGCGTGTCGCGCCTCTTATATATGATGAGCTAACACATGTATAGTACATGGGTAAGTTAGTAGGTTACAAGTACGTAATTGTGTTCAAAGGCGCGTTTCGTGGCATCAGACGTGCTAGGGAAGATGCGATCAAGTTCGCAGATAAACTAGCGCACGCGAACAGAAACGTGTGGGACAAAGTGACTATTTTAGAATGCTCCAAAGACGGTAGCATGAAGGTCATGTACGAAGTAACCGCAGGGCAACTGAAGGCAAAGAAGGCGAAGACGGTGCCTGTGAAGGTTGCTCGTAAGATGAAATTTAGGGTGAAGTGAGAATATGGTGAAGGGATACTATTGGGTTGTGATGAATGGGTCGATGTTCTATCCACAAACATCACATATTGCAGCAAAGACGAGAGCCGATAGGTTCGCAACCGAAAATGCACAGTCTGGTAAGTATAATAAAGTCCGAGTGTTGGACGCGACTGGCAGGGGAAGCAAGCCTGCGATAGTGTATACGGGGAAAGTCAATAAGAAGTACTTGACGAAGAGGTAATCATGCCCAAAACTAAGAAGAAGAAGCGGTAAGTGGGTCCCATGGTCCACGGCATCGATCGTCCGTCTATCACCTTCCAGGCCACCGGGAAGAGAGCAGGGGTGCTCACTGTCAGGCATCCCAGAGGATCACCTAAG
>Ga0172380_10001030_pt1 | contig 49699 bp, 46 predicted proteins | sample Leawe162metaG_FD_119747 | JGI IMG/M metagenome (GOLD analysis project Ga0172380, IMG submission 119747) | Leachate microbial communities from a municipal landfill in Southern Ontario, Canada - Leachate well 162 metaG | ecosystem: Engineered > Solid waste > Landfill > Unclassified | place... | reverse complement strand
GAAATATCGAAATCCGATGTGCTGACGCGAACGGCCACGAACTTCAGCCTCCGGTGACAGGCGGAAAGAACGCGATCTCGCGCGCTCCGGCGATCGGCGCTGCGGGCTTCGCGTGGGCGTGGTCGAGCGCGACGCGAATAGCCTCCGGTTTCGCGAAGGCAAGATCGAACGGGTGTCCGCGCGTCGGCTGCCAGCTCAAGAGATCGGCGACCGTCACGATCTCGGGCGGCAGCGTCAGACGCTCCTCGTTGAGGCCGGTTTTCTCGCGCAACCAAGCGAAATAGCGCAAAACAATGGTCTGATCGTGCACGGCAGCCATGGCGTCCTATCCGCCTATCGCGTGGCGAATACCGGCTTTGAGATAATCATAGCCGGTCACCAATGTCAGCAGCGCCGCGATCCAGAGAAGCGTAACGCCGGCGGTTGTCGTTCCCGGAATGAGATCTTCCGCCGCCGGTCCGGCAAGCAGCAACGCCAAGGCAATGAACTGAACGGCGGTTTTCCATTTTGCGAGTTGCGTTACGTGGATCTTCACGTTCAGCTCGGCGAGAAATTCGCGCAGGCCGGAGACGAGGATTTCGCGCGACAGGATGATGAGCGCCGCCCAGATCGACCAGCCGCCGATCGTATCGGTATAGACGAGCATCAGCAGCGTCGCGCCGACGAGCAGTTTATCGGCTATCGGATCGAGCATGCGCCCGAGCGTCGATTGCTGCTCCCACATGCGCGCCAGATAGCCGTCGAGCCAGTCCGTCACGCAGGCGGCGACGAAGATCGAGAATGCCACCCATCGCGATGCGTCGCTCATTCCAAAGAACAAGACGCCCGCGAGAACCGGTACCGCCGCGATGCGGCCGTACGTCAGAATGTTGGGCAGGCTCGTAGGCAGCGAGCGTTGCGCGATATGATCCATGGTTTGGGGTAGCCGCAGGGGCAAGGTTGCGTCAATGGGGTACTCTCGAAGTGCAGCAAAGTCGCAGTCACGAAGCCTCCGATACGGCCGGATGCGCTGCAAAGCCTTGCGAGCCACCGATGTGCGCGCGCCGCAAGGCCTCATAAATGGCGACTCTGAGGTCCGACTGGACCCTGAGCGAATGGGTGATGTCGGGCAGCAGGACGCGCAGCGAGAAGTCCGTAGTCGTCGGCGAATAGCCCTCGAACACGGCGACCGGAGCGGGTTCCCGCATCACATTCGGATGCCGGTTCGCGCATTCGGACAGAACCGCCAGGACAAGGCGCGGATCGGTGTCGGGTCCGGAGCTAAATTTCATGACGATGCGCCCCAAGGCATTGCGATGTGTCCAGTTCAGAACCCGGCCCGTGACGAGTTCCGAATTGGGTACGATGAGGCTGGCGCGGTCGGACGTCTCGATTTCCGTCGAACGCACCGAGATGCGCTTGACCACGCCTTGCTCGCCGCCGACGACGACCAGATCCCCGACCTTGATCGGGCGCTCGATGAGCAGGATCAGGCCGGATACGAAATTGTTGACGATCGATTGCAGACCGAAGCCGATGCCGACCGACAGCGCGCCCGCGACGATCGCGAGATTGGTGATGTCGAAGCCCGCGTAGGAAATCGCGGCAATGGCGCCGAGCCCCGTTCCCGCGTAACCGACGGCCGTGTCGATGGAGTTCGCGATGCCGGGGTCCATGCGCGGCGCGACGAGGACGTTCTCGCGCAGACGCCGCTGGACGAGGCGCGTGATGAACACGAACGCCACGAAGATCGCGATGCCGATGAGGATGCGGACGAGCGAGATGCGGAACTGTCCGATCTCGAATCCGAACAGCAGGCGTTTCGACCAGTCGCGGATATCCGGCCCCGAAAAGCCCCATTGCAGCATCAGCACCGGAATGGTCGCGAGAATGACGCCGAGCGTCAGCAGGCTTTCGGTCAGCCATCCGAGCTGCTTGCGGCGCGTTTCGTCGAAGCCCATCCGCTCCTCGAGGAGAACGCTGATGTGGCCGCGCGATGTGGTATTGCCGCGCGTGAAGGCGCGTATCGCAAGGTAGAGCAGCGTCGCGATCATGCCCACGACGCCCGTCATGACGAGCTGTTGCGCCAGGAAGCGTCCGAGCGCGACGTAGCCGACGAGGCAGCATCCGATGATCGCGAAGGCGGCGATCCAAAGCGGCAGCTTGAGCCACAGCGGCCGGTGCCGTCCAACGGGCTTCAGTCCCCCTGCTTCGCTCGCTTCGAACGGCGTGAGCAGCAGCCCGACGAGCACGAATGCAAATGCGAGGCTGGTGACGAGCGATTGCACGACGCTCAGCGCCAGCGGGAAATAGAAGACCTGCGCGAAGGATGAGAGAAACAGATCGACGCAATAGATCAGAGCCAGAAATCTGATCAGCCTTGAAATGCGCCGTGCGCTGCGGCTCGACAGCAGCACGAGGCGGCGCTCGGGCTGACCCGGCGCAAACACCGCCGAGATCAGCGCCGAAACGCCGACGAAAATCAGTGCGCTATTGAAGAGAGCTGCTCCGACAGGCGCGGCCGTCGGCTCGTACAGAAGTCCGAAATAGTTGAGGCCACCGAACAGCAGGAACGTTGCCGCCACGCCCGGAATGGCGCGGACCGGCGCGATCCAGGATGCGGACGCGGCACGCTCGAAAAACGTCGGAGGCGTCGCGTTCTCGTTGGGCCGGTAACGCGTGATCGCAAGCGCCAGGCCTTTGAGGAACACGTAGAGCCCGATGACCGCGGCGATCAGTATCGCCACGTTGGTTTTTTGTTTATCGACCGAGGACATCCAGTCGTTGACGTTATATCTGAGCCGCCATTCGACGTTCGGCGCAACGCGCGCGAGATCGGTCCAGAACTGCGGAAACAGCGGACTGGTGATGCGCTCCGTCAGGTTTTTCACGAAAAACGACAGCCGGAGATTGGTGATCTTGTCGATCGCCTGACGCGCCCGCCACCACGTGACACGCAGCGTCTTGGTAGCTTCATCCAGCTCCGTCGATTGCTGCGCGAGACGCGTGCGTTCGGCCGCGACGGTGGCGGATTCGGCAGGCGCGTCCTTGGCCGGTGGCGGACCGAGCTTGCTCAGCTGGCGATCGATATCGTCTTGTCTCGGCCGGATCGAGTCGGCGGTTTTCGTCGCCTGCGCGATGACGCTGTCGATCTGGTCGCGCAGTTCCGAGAGCGTATCGTTGGCGGCGCTGATGCCTGACAGCCGCTTCTCGGCGCTGTCCATCGAATCGACCATGACCGTGATGGCATCGTTGACCTCGGGAGAGAGCACAGGCGCTGGTTTTGGCGGCGGCGGAGCAGGTGGGGCTTCAGCGGCCGCAGGCTCGCCGGAAGCCGGCTGGCCAGTCGCCGCGTCCGGGCTGGCTGCAGGCGCCGCATCGGCTGGAGCCGCGGCTGGCTGAGGAGCCGCCGCAGGTTGCGCCTTTGCGGGTTGAGGTGCAGGCGCGGGCGGCGTCGTAGCGGGTGCCGCTGGCGCGGCTTGGTTCGGGGCCGGCGCAGGGGCTGCGGCTGCGGCTGCGGGCTGCGCTTGAGCGGTGGCCGGGGTCGTCGTCGGACTCCAGGTTGGCGTGCCCGGTTTTGCTTCAGCGAAAGGGGCCGCCAGGGCAAGCGCGACGACAGCCGCAAAGACATGTCTCAGCATCGGCGAAATGCGAACTCCCTGACGGTCCGGATTGAGGGTAAGCGCTTGGCGCTCAAGTGCCGCGAAATTAGGGCAACACCCGTGTGGCTGGCCAGTGGCTTTTGCCCGCACGCAGCCGCGCTAGACGGATCGATCGTGGAAAAAGTCGTAGATTTTCCGTGCCATATCGGCGGAAATTCCCTCGACCCCTTTCAAATCCTCGATCCCCGCGCGCGAAACGGCTTTGGCCGAGCCGAAATACGTGAGCAGCGCCCGTTTGCGTGTTGGCCCGATACCGTCGATCTCGTCGAGCGGATTGACGCCGAGGGCCTTCGCACGCTTGGCACGATGTGTCCCGATCGCGAAGCGGTGGGCTTCGTCGCGCAGCCGCTGCACGAAATAGAGGACCGGGTCGCGGGCTTCGAGCATGATCGACTGATCGCGGCCGGGAATGTGGAAATGCTCGCGCCCGGCGTCGCGATCCGGGCCTTTGGCGACGCCGATCAATTGAATGTCGTGCAGCCCGAAGCCTGCCAGGACCTCGCGCGCCACGGAAAGTTGACCCAGGCCGCCGTCGATCAGGACGAGGTCGGGTCGATCCGGAAACGCCCGTTCGTCTTCGGCATCTTCGCCCGGTGCGGCCATCGGAACGCTTTCCAGCACCGTATCGGCGACGAGTTCAGCGGCCTCGGTTTCGATCTCTTCCAGAACTTCGGCATCGGCGATGCGCTTGAAGCGACGGGTCAAAACTTCGCGCATCATTGCGTAGTCATCGCCCGGCGTCACATCAGGCGACTTGATATTGAACTTGCGATACTGGCCTTTGACGAACCCTTCCGGCCCCGCGACGATCATCGCGCCGACGGCGTTCGTGCCCGCGATATGGCTGTTGTCGAAGACTTCGATGCGGCGGGGAGGGGCCGCCAGACTGAACCGCTCCGCGACGCCTTCGAGCAGGCGCGCCTGCGTCGAGCTTTCGGCGAGCTTGCGCCCCAACGCCTCGCGCGCATTCGTCAGCGCATGTTCGACGAGGCTAGACTTCGTGCCGCGCGCGGGAACGCGAATTTCGACTTTGCGCTGGGCTTTGCTGGTCAAGGCTTCGGCGAGAAGCGCTCGGTTCGGAACGTCGTGCGAAATGAGGATCAGGCGCGGCACCGGCTTGTCGTCGTAGAACTGCGCGATGAAGCTATCGAGCACCTCGGGCGCATCGAGTGAGCGGTCGGCCTTTGGATAATAGGCGCGATTGCCCCAGTTCTGCCCGGTGCGGAAGAAGAAAACCTGGATGCACGTTTGCCCGCCGTCCTGGTAGGCGGCGAAAACGTCGGCTTCCTCGACGCCGTCCGGGTTGATCGATTGATCCGCCGTGACGTGCGCTAGCGCCCAGAGGCGGTTGCGGTATTTCGCGGCCGTTTCGAATTCGAGCGCGTCGGCCGCTTCCTGCATCAGGCGTTGATACATCGCCCGCACGCTCTGGCTCTCGCCTTTGAGGAAGCGTTCGGCTTCGACGACGAGCTCGTTATAATCCTCGAGCGCGATTTCGCCCGTGCACGGCGCCGAGCAGCGCTTGATCTGATAGAGCAGGCAAGGGCGCGTGCGGCTTTCATAAACGCTGTCGGAACAGGAGCGCAGCAGAAACGCGCGCTGCAGCATGTTGACGGTGCGATCGACTGCTCCTGCCGATGCGAAGGGTCCGAAGTATTCCCCCTTCCGGTTGCGCGCGCCGCGATGCTTCATCACCGCAGGGGCGGCATGATCGCGCGCGATGAGAATATACGGAAACGACTTGTCGTCGCGCATCAGCACGTTGAAGCGCGGCCGGAAACGCTTGATCAGGTTGGCTTCGAGAAGCAGCGCCTCGGCTTCGGTCGCAACCGTCACGAATTCCATCGACGCCGTCGCGAGGATCATGCGCGCGATGCGGTTCGTATGGCCGTTGAGCCGCGCATAGTTCGAGACACGCGATTTGAGCTGCCGTGCCTTGCCGACATAGATGACTTCGCCCGCCGTATCGAGCATGCGATAGACGCCGGGAGATTGCGGCAGAGTTTTCAGGTATCCCGCTATGACGTCGGCGCCGGTTTTGTGCGGCGCCTCAGGGGCGGCTTCCTGGCCCGCCGGTATCTGGTCTTCAGTCATCGCATACCTAGAATTCGGCGCACCTAAGGTCGATCTGCGGCAGAGGTCAAGAAAGCCCGGGCGTGGTGCGCCACAAAATCACCATGTCCGAGGGATGGTCTGACGCCCTCAGCACATCGGGAGAGAGCAGGATTTTGTGGGGGGTACCATGCGCTCTATTTTTGCCATTCTGGGCTTCGCGCTGATCCTGTCGCTACCCGGAGTTCTACTCGCAAAACCGGTCCGGGAGAAGGCTCAAGAGGCCTCATTCCGGAGCAACGAGGATGTGCTGCGGTGGATCAACGGTTACCGTCATAAACCCGAGCCGCAACGGGTGCCCGACTCAGTCAAGGCGATGTCGGCATTCGGCCTGACGAAAGATTCCGATCAATCCGGCATTTATATCGGCTTCGTTGCGGGCGTCATCGGATCGAACCCGGCAAGCGCGGAAGATCTCGTCTCGAAGATGTTTCCGCTGCCGCCCGAGGATCAGGTCGTCATCATCAAGGGCATCGCCTATTCGGGCCTTCCCGGCTGGCGGCCGCTGCTCAAGACGTTCATCGAACGCATGCCGGCGCGCAAGGACCTGATCGAAAAATTTCTTTACGGTGACAAACCCGTGTTGACGGCGCTCTCGATCAAGGAAGACGCCACCGTAATCGACCTGAACTGGGGATATTATTTTGCGACCGGTTGGGAAGCTCCGATCCGGCGCATCGTGTCGTCTCTCTCGTACTCGCTCGACAAGGACAAGGTCGACACGCTGACGATCGGAGCGATGGCCAAGTGGACGCTGGCGCAGAACGCCTCGCGCGACAACGATCTCCTGATGATGCTGAAGAAGATATCGAGCGACAGCGACCCCAAGATCAAGAAGCCGCTGGGCGAAGTCATCGACGCATCGGAAACGCTGGAGCTTTCGAAAATCCGCAAGGACGCGCTCGCGTCCATCGACGAATTGAAGGCGAAGGGCTCGGAGAAACTCCGCAACTACACCTGGTGGGGCCAAGCCGGACAGACGGTCCTGGCGCTGGGTTGCGTCGCGGCCGGAGCGCTTGGGCAAGTCGAGTTCGGCATCCCGTGCGTGCTCGGCGGCGCCGCTTCGACGGCCGCGCTCAACTACTTCAAGCCATCCGATTGATTTGATCCGTCATCCTCAGCCGAGTGAACGGTCTCGCAGGCTCCCCATTCGAGGATGACGATTGTTCGCTTGGTAAGCGCCTGATCAAACCGTTCAGCTGTCAGCCGCTATCCTTGGGATCGGCGACACGTTGCGGCGAAAATGGTCCGCCAAGCCCGGACGGCTGTGGCGCGAGATCCTGCCAGCCGCGCGCCGGTCGAGGAGGAGGCGGCAATGTCTCCTGTGCGGCGTGCGTCTCGCCGGAGCAATATTGCTCTTGATATTGCCCCGCGATGAAGTCGATCGACTTGCCGTACTGGTGATCGGCCGCCCACCGGCGCGCTAGATCGGCGAACGTCACAGCCCTGCCGAGGCGGTTCGATTTCGCGATGATGTCATTTTGATTTTCGCGCGTCCGCTTCGCGATCGGCTGCACCAGGCGTTCGCCCGAATAGGCGACGAGATGTTGAATTTGTGCGTGCACGCCGGTTGCGACGTCGGCGAAGCGCTCGCCTGGTACGCCGTTGCCGGTCGCGCCGATACCGGCAAAATTGTTCTGTGTCTCGCGGACGTCGCCGCGCCGTCCATCGCCGCGCCTGAATTTCAGGAAGTTGGTTTCGATCGCCATCTGGAAGAAGGCGAAGTCCCAACGCACATGCCAGCCTTCGCCGTAGAGCTTGTAGAATCTGGCGATGTTCTGAAAGCGTGCATCCACTCGGGAATTGCGTTGCGCCAGGAAAGCCATCAGGCGGTCCGGCGTCACGCATGCCGGAACCTGGTTCGTCGTGCCCGTGCGAATGGCTGGCGCCGCGCCGGCTGCATTTGCAGCGAGCGCAAGCGCGGCCGCCGAAGCAAACGTCGCCATCCGGCGTTTGCGAAGTGATGATGGGTATGCCATGCGAGGGCGGCCCTTCAATGCGAGCCGCACTCAACCATCCGGGCAGAGTTCGAAGGCCTTATCGAGCGCCGTCGACGGATTGGTGAATTCACCGACCGTCTCGCCGCCTTTGGCGTAGGCTGCGATATAAGCCGCCGCTTCGCGCTTCTCGGAACCTTCGTTGACGTCGAGGACGGTGTAGTTGTCCTGCCGGTCGGCGCGCGCCTTGATGATGATGGAGTGACCGCCGCCGTAGCTTGCCGTCCACACCTTGCACGTCGGCCGTGCGGAAGGAGAAAGCGTCGGCGTCGATTTCGACGTGATGCCCGGAAGCACGGACGACTTCGTACCGGAGCCAAGGGCGGCCGTCTGGATTTTCTTGCCCGTGCTCTTTTTGGTCGGCTCGACGGGCGCGGAATCGGCAGGGCCGCGCGTTCCGAGGTCCGTGGATGCGTTCGGCGCGACATCTGCGGGCGGCGCTGCGGCGTTGATGATTTTGATGGCCTGCGGCTTTTCCTGCTGCGCCGGCTCGCCAACCGCAACGGTTTGAGCTTCGGCGACCGGCGGCACGAGTTCTTCCGCCCCTAGGCCCGAGCGGACAAATGAGCCGGACTTGCGGGCTTCTTCGACGGCGCGGCGCGCGAGTTCAGCACCCGACGGCTTGCTCGCAGATGCACCGGCGGCGTCCGACGCGCTCGTGTCGGCCATCGCCACTTTCGGATCAGAGGCGGCGGGCGTCTGGTTCGGCGTGGCGCCGGGATGAGCGAGCGCCAGCAGCTCAGGATTGGGATCAGGAGCCCTGCATGGGCTGCCATAGAAGCTCTCGGCGATATTGGAGATGTCGCGCGCATAGCGGCGCGATGTCGGCGCCCACTGCTTCGAAACCTGTTCGTAATTGATCGGGCCTTTGAGCGTCTTCTGCCAATCCGTCAGCACACCCCATTCCTGGACTTTGCGGGTCCGTTCGGCGACTGGGCTATCGAGATGTTCACCGGCATAGAGAAGAAGATGCTGAAGGTGCGCCTTCACACCCGTCGCGACGTCCGGGAAACTTTCGCCGGGCACGTGCTTTCCGGTCGCGCCGAGACCGGCGAAATTGTTCTGGTTCGATTTGACGTCGCCCTTGAACGTCAGGTTGCCCGTTTCGAGCAGCATCTGGAAGAAGGCGATGTCCCAGCGGATTTTCAGCTCGTCGCCGATGCGCATATAATCTGCGGCGATCGTCGAGAAATGATCATCCACACCGCCGTTGCGGCTCGTGAGGAACGCCATCAAGCGGCCAGGCGTGGCGCACGCCGGAACCGTGTTTGTCTTGGTTGTTTTGACTTGCGGAAGATCTGCCGCCGAGGCCGGCAAAGGCGCTACAACCAAAGGCATGGCTGCAGCGAAGACGAACGCCAACGGCGTCCGAACGCGGCTTATCATGGATACACCCATAATGACGCGGCACCCCTCGAAGAGCGCCATACAAAACCAATTAAGGTTCGTAAGCGCTTAACGTTAAAAAAGAGTTGAGACCCCCCGTGAGTCATCGCGAGGATCGCCGAGCAATTGGGCGGTATTTAGGGCGTGCGGGGGTCAGATTGAGGCGGAAACGGCCAACGGTGCGATTCATAAATCGCGCTTAGCGTTTCACTTTGGAGCGGATCAGGTCAGATGCTGGCCGCCGTCGAGCGCGATCATCTGACCCGTCAGCGACGGCGTCGCGAGAATGAAACGGACGGCCGTCGCGATTTCCTGCGCCGACGGTCCGCGCTTCAATAGAGTCGATTGCTTCTCCTGCTCGAAGTCGGCGTCCGTCTGGTGAATGCTTCTAAGCACCGGGCCGGGCCCGATGGCGTTGACGCGAATGCGCGGGGCAAGCGCTTGCGCCAGCGTTCGCGTCGCCGTCCAGAGGCCGGCCTTCGAGATCGTGTAGGAGAAAAACTCAGCCGTCAGGTTCCACACGCGCTGGTCGAGGATGTTGATGATGTTGCCTTCCGCGTTCTCCGGCAGCTGCTTGGCCATCGCCTCGGACAGAAAGACGGGAGCCTTGAGATTGATGCAAAGGTGCAGATCCCAAGTCTTCTCATCGAGGTTGCCGATGCTGTCGGGAAGAAACTCGGACGCATTGTTGATCAAGGTCGTGAGCGGCCCAAGCTCGCGCCCGATGATTGCAACCAGGTTTTCGAGGGCCTGACGATCGGCTAGGTCCGCTTGGAATATGCCCGCCCGCCCGCCGCCGTCGCGGATCTGCCGCGCCAGGGCTTCGGCTTCGGCGCCTGAATTCCGGTAGTGAATGGCGACGGCCCAGCCGGCCTCGGCCAAGTCGAGGGCAATCGCGCGTCCGATGCGGCGGGCCGCGCCTGTAATCAATACGGTTCGGGCGGGGGCCGAGGTTTGGTTCATGGCTGCGGATTAGCAGAATCGGTTTGGAGAATCACGCCGAGTTGGCCCGGGAGGAAGCTGCGCAGGTGTTCGGGCGGTGAATAACGTTCGAATCAGTGCCCGGTTTTTCCTCGCTCCGCCACTGTGGCTGGCAAGCGGCAAGGCGAGGGATGCATATTTTCAAGGCAAATCCGGTTTATCGAGACCAGCTATTGCGGCATCGTTGCCACAATGTGACAGAGGCCCAGGGAAGTCTGTGTTTCCTGTGCCTAAACACTTGTGCCGACCCGCCGAAGACGTTTCTCTCACTCCAGCGCGGTGTGAATCGAGGGGTCCGCAAGTGCGGCGACTGCGAACCGCTGATTTAGGACGGGGGTTGTCTAAATGGCAAATTTGAAAAGTTTCTTGGGTGCGACCGGGGTGGCGGCGCTCGCGTCGTTGGCGATGTCGACGGCAGTACTCGCAGACGATAGCGAAGATCGGAAATTCGGGTATTCGATCACGCTGACGGGTGTCAGCGACTACCTGTTCCGCGGCGTCTCGCTCACGGATAATAAGCCGGCTTTCCAGCCGTTCATCGAATTCACGTACGGAATTGGCTACCTCAACTTCTGGGGTTCTAACGTCGATAACGGCGTTGGCGACCCATTCGAAATGGACATCAGCGCAGGCATTCGTCCCGTCACGGGACCGGTGAGCTGGGATATCGGCGTCCTCTATTATACCAACCCGGCCAACAAAAACGGTTGGAGCGCAACGGATTACGTCGAGTTCAAGGTTGGCGCATCGATTTCGCCGATCAAGAACCTCACATTGGGCGTCACGGGCTACATTACGCCTGACCAGGCAAACTACGTGCAGACAGAAACCATCGAAGGTTCGGCCAGCTACGAGTTGCCTCAGTTCGCGATCTTCACGCCCACGCTTAGCGGCGGCGTTGGGTATACGACTGCTGATGATGCACCGGGATTCTTCGGCGCTGGCAGCGACAGCTATACCTACTGGAACGTTGGTCTTAAGCTCTCCGTCGATAAGTATTTCATGGACTTCCGCTATTGGGATACGGATCTTGGCAATGTCACTAGCTCGAATGGGGGAGCTCACCTAGCCGATTCCCGCTTCCTCTTCTCGGCTGGCGTCAACCTGCCATAAGCTCTCTCTTCTAGACCTCCCGACTTAGTCGAACCGGGGCCTTCGTTGGCCCCGGTTTTTTTGCTGCATACGTTGGTCGTAGCTCTTGCGCAGTCGCGCAACTCACGACAGAAAAGTCGTTCGGGCTTTTTCGGCGGGCGACAACAATCGTGCTTCCGGCAGTCGTTATCCTGGTCGTTCTGACGATCGCAACTGCGGCAGCGGTCCTGGCTCCGCGGCTTTTACCGCGACGCGTCAGAATGGATGTTGCGCCCGACAGGCCGCGCGCGTTCGGAAGCGAGATGGCGTGGCTCGCGGTCGAGACCGACGACGCCGGGCGCCTGGCGAACGCTCTTGGCCTTGAAGACTTAAGCGTTGCGAACTGGAATTCGGGGATCGGGGCGATCTACGATCTCAAGCTTTCCGATTCCTTCGTCTTCATTTCGCCGCCTATCGAGGGCTGGACGTTCGTCGCCGGCGTATCTTTGCCGATGCCGCAGGGCGGCGGCTTCGTCGACAAGGCGGCGCCGCTTCTGGCACGCGTTGCGCGTGAATTCTCCAACGTCCAATATTTCGCGGCCTTTCCGATCATCGACTTTTACGCCTGGGCGCGCTTCGAGAACGGCCAGCCGAGGCGGGCTGCCGCTTTCGGCGAGGCGGGCGTACTCTGGGATGCCGGCCGGCCGACGGCAGCGGAGCGCGAGCTTGGTCTGTCGATGCTGGAACTCCGGGGTATCCTCAATCGTCAGGGCGATATCGGCGGCGCGCTGCAGCTTCATCCGACAGAGGCGCATGTGCTGGGCATTGCCGAACGATGGAGCCTCAACCCTATGGCGATCGAGGCATCCGGCGGCCAGAAACGCGAGAACGGCGTCGGCTGGATTGCGCGCGCGCCGCACGCATGGCGCGCGCAACGTGTACGTTCGGCGGCCTGAGATTTGGCGGCCTCGGAACAGATCAGACTGCGACCGCAGTTTTTATTGTGTGGCGACCTACCGGGCCTGCTGCCCGTAATCGTAATCCATGCGCGGACCCGGCAGCGGTGATTGCCGTGGCAAGTCCCGAGGCGCGGTGTCGGCGGAAGCGCCACCCGACGTGTTGCGTTGAGCTGCCGAATCCGGCCCGCCGGTCGATCGCGCGGGCGGAATAAAGACGCGGTCGCTCGAGCAGAGCTTCCTCGGATTTTCATTCTGGCCGCACGAGCGCGGTTGCCCGTCTTTCGAAAGGCAGAGACGAACTTCCCTCAGTCCCTTCGCCCCGCAGACGACGGCAATCATGTCGGGTTTGAAATTGGGGTTAGCCTGCGCGAAATCGCGCCGGATATCGGCAGGTGAGGCAACCTGCGTGTCGGACGGGTTGCGAAAACGCTGCGGAATGGTGATGCCGTCGAACAGGCGATGCGCCGTCGCGAAGTAGCTCGCCGGATCGAGCCCCGAGCACGTGCCGTGCGCCCGGTATTCGTGAATGATCAGCCCGCGGCTCGGCATGATATCGAGCATGCTCGAGATGACGTTGTCAGGCACGAAAGGCCGTCGCGGCAAACGGCACTCCGACGGATAGCCGTAATCGTATTGCGGCCAAAGCCCGTGCAGGATGAACGAATAGCGGCGGCCGTCGCGCCGATTGCACTGCGCGTCGTCGTTCTGGCCCTTTTCCGCGCAGTACGTCGGGCTCCACGAAAGTACGAGCGCGTAATAGTCGAATTGTCCGGGCACGTCGCGTTCGCCGCTGTTGCCGTAGCTGTTCCTGCCCCGGTTGTTCCTGTCTCGATAGCCGTCGCCGCTACCATAGCCGTTGCCGCTTTCATCCGGGCGAGTGTCGGCGGTCTCCGTGCGATGAGCTGAACCGCTTTGCGGGCCGGTCGCCACTGAGACGTTGTTCTGCCGCGCCATATGGATGGCGAACCCGGCTATCAGCAGAAGCACGAGAGCGGTCAGGAGCAGATGCGGTTTCAGCATGTCATGGTCTCAAGCGAGCACGGGACGGGATGGGTGGGCAAATGATCTCTTACGCGGCGGCCGGAGCCAGCGCCGCCAGGATGCGCGCCCAGCTTCGCGCGCCTTTTTCGAAGCTCCGTATATTGTATTTTTCATTCGGTGAATGAATACGGTCGTCGTCGAGTCCGAAGCCGATCAGCAGGCTGTCCATGCCGAGCGCGTCACGGAACGACGTGACGATCGGGATGGACGCGCCGCTGCCCATCAGCACGGCCGGCTTTCCCCATTCATCTTCAAGTGCTTTCGCGGCGGCCTGCATCGAAGGATCGGCGGTATCGAAACTGACCGCGCCGGAGCCGTGATGCCCGAGCCATGTCGCCGTGCAATCGGCGGGCAGCACACTGTCAACATAGCGGTGCAGCGCCGTCATCACCTTGTCCGGGTCCTGGCCCGCGACGAGGCGGCAGGTGATCTTCACCGATGCTTTCGCGGGAATGACCGTCTTCGAGCCGACGCCCTGGTATCCGCCCGTCACGCCGTTGAATTCGAGCGTTGGCCGCGACCAGAGCTGCTCGATGACCGAACGGCCCTTTTCTCCCGCCGGCGTTTTGAGACCGACCGAGCCGAGGAAAGCTTGGCCGGTCAAGCCCAGAGATTTCCATTGCGCGAGGTGTTCCGGCGCCGGCTCATTCACGCCGTCATAAAATCCCGGAACGGCGATGCGGCCCTCGTTGTCGTGCAGCGCGGCCATGACTTTCGCCAGCGCGCGGATCGGGTTTGTCACCGGGCCGCCGTAGATGCCGGAATGAAGATCGCGCGTCGGTCCGCTGATGACGAGTTCGTCTCCGACGAGGCCGCGAAGCATCGTCGTGATGGCAGGCGTATCCTTATCCCATTGTCCGGTATCGCAGACGAGCACAAGGTCGGCTTTCAACTCATCGCCGTGCTTGGCGAGAAACTCAGGCAGCGATGGCGAGCCGCATTCTTCCTCGCCCTCGATCAGCACCGACACCGCGATCGGAAGCTTTCCCGCAACCTTCATCCAGGCGCGCGCGGCCTCGAAAAAGGTCATCAACTGGCCTTTGTTGTCCTCGGCGCCGCGGGCGACGATCACCTCGCCGTTATGCGCTTCGCTCGTGACGCGCGGCTCGAAAGGCGGCGTCTGCCACAGGTCGAGAGGGTCGGGCGGCTGCACGTCGTAGTGGCCGTAGAAAAGCACGTGCGGGATGCCCGGTTCGCGGGTCGTACGATCGTGCGCGACGACCATCGGATGGCCGCTTGTTGACACAACCTTGGCTTCCGCGAAGCCGATGTCCTTGAGGGTCGCGGCGCACCACTCGGCGGCCTTGCGGCAACTTGCCTTGAACGCTGGATCGGTCGAAACGCTGTCGATGCGCAATAGCTCGAACAACCGGCCAAGCCCGGCAGCCTTTGATTGACCAAGTGTGTCGAGAACAGTTTCCAGCGCGGTCATCTTGGTAGACTTTCCAAAAGGCGAAAGAAGCAGCGACGGCTTCAGCTAGGAATATGGAACTCCATTTGCTATGGCACGTCTCCTGACGCGGATCATGGCAGCATGAAGACCGCACCGGAGGTCTGATGGCACAGCCGGACACGGACGGCAAAAAGAAATGGGTTTATGCCTTTGCGCCCGGCCGGGCCGAGGGTGGCGCGGATATGTCGGAACTCCTGGGCGGCAAGGGCGCCAATCTCGCCGAAATGGCGACGCTCGGCTTGCCCGTACCGCCAGGCTTCACGATCACGACGGAAGTCTGTGACGCTTTTTTCGCGGCGGGCAACAGGCTCCCCGAGGCGTTGAAGGCCGATGTCACGAAGGCGCTCGACAATGTCGGCACCACGGTCAACGCGCACTTTGGCAACGACAAGCGGCCGCTGCTGGTCTCCGTGCGTTCCGGTTCCCGCGCGTCGATGCCGGGCATGATGGACACGATCCTGAACCTCGGCCTCAACGATAAAACGGTCGAAGGCTTGGCCGCGTTGACAGGCGATTCACGGTTCGCCTTCGACAGCTACCGGCGCTTCATTCAGATGTATGGCGACGTCGTGCTCGGCGTCGATCACGGCGCGTTCGAGGACATTCTCGAGAACTTCAAGAACCTCAACGGATTTGCTGCCGATACCGATCTCGACGAAGAATCCTGGCGCGAGATCATTGCCGAGTACAAGGCCGCCATCGAGCGCGAGTATGGGAAGCCCTTTCCGCAGGATACCGGAGAACAGCTCTGGGGCGCCATCGCCGCCGTCTTCAATTCCTGGCACAATCCGCGGGCGGCAACCTATCGCAGGCTGCACGACATCCCCGACGACTGGGGCACCGCCGTCACGGTCCAGGCGATGGTGTTCGGCAACCTCGGAGATAACTCGGCAACGGGCGTCGCCTTCACGCGCAATCCGTCGACGGGTGAGCGCGAAATCTTCGGCGAATATCTACCGAATGCCCAAGGCGAAGATGTCGTCGCGGGCATTCGCACGCCGCAGCCGCTGACAAGGAAAGGCACGCGCGAAGCTCCCGGAACGGCGCTCGAGTCGGCGATGCCCGGGGCATTCAACGAGCTCACGCGGATTTTCGATCAGCTTGAGCGCCACTATCACGACATGCAGGACGTGGAATTCACGGTCCAACTCGGCACGCTGTGGATCTTGCAGACGCGATCCGGCAAGCGCACCACGGAAGCAGCGCTGAAAATTGCCGTCGATCTCTCGGCCGAAGGCTTGATCAGCCAGGACGAAGCCATTCTACGCATCGAGCCTTCGCAGCTCGATCAGCTTCTGCATCCGGCGATCGATCAGTCGGCCGAGCACGATCTGATCGCCAAGGGGCTGCCCGCCTCGCCCGGCGCGGCATCGGGAGAAATCGTCTTTCATTCCGAAATGGCCGAAGCGCTGAAAGCCAAGGGTCGCGACGTCATTCTCGTGCGTTCCGAGACGAGCCCCGAGGATGTGCAGGGCATGCACGCAGCCGTCGGCATCTTGACGGCGCGCGGCGGCATGACGAGCCACGCCGCCGTCGTCGCGCGCGGTATGGGCCGCCCGTGCGTCTCCGGCGCCGGTACGCTGCGCATCGATACCAATGCCGGTACGATGCGGGCCGGGGCGCGCATTTTCAAATCCGGCGACATCGTCTCGATCGACGGCAGCACGGGGCGCGTCTACGCGGGCAAGACGAAGATGCTGCCGCCGCAGCTTTCCGGCACGTTCGCGACCGTTATGAAATGGGCGGACGGCGCGCGCCGCATGAAGGTTCGCACGAATGCCGATACGCCGCGCGATGCGCGCCAGGCGCGCGAGTTCGGCGCCGAGGGCATCGGCCTGTGTCGGACCGAGCACATGTTTTTCGAAGAAGGACGCATCCTCGCCGTGCGCGAAATGATCTGCGCCGAAGACGAGGAAGGCCGCCAGCAGGCGCTCGATAAGCTGCTCCCTGTGCAGCGCGCCGACTTCGAGGAGCTGTTCGAGATCATGGCGGGGTTGCCGATCACGATCCGGCTACTCGATCCGCCGTTGCATGAATTTCTTCCGCATGAGGATCGCGAGGCGGCGCAGGTCGCGGCGGCGCTGGGCATGGACCTGATGCGCCTCAAGGCGCGCGTCGCCGAGCTTGAAGAATTCAATCCGATGCTCGGCTTTCGCGGCTGCCGTCTCGGCATCAAGTATCCCCAGATCACGCGCATGCAGGTTCGCGCCATCTTCGAGGCGGCGATCAACGCCCAGAAAAAGACGGGTCAGGCCGTGCGGCCGGAAGTGATGGTTCCGTTCGTAGCGTACCGCCGCGAGTTCGACGTCCTGCGCCACGTCATTACCGAGACCGCCGAGACGGTGCAGCGCGAGACGGGCGTTACAATTCCTTACGACGTCGGCACGATGATCGAGCTGCCGCGCGCCGCGCTAAGAGCCGCCGACATTGCGCGCGATCCGGCAGGCGCCGATTTCTTTTCGTTCGGCACGAACGATCTGACACAAACCGCACTCGGTCTCTCGCGCGATGACGCCGCGCCGATCCTCTCGAACTACCTTGAGCATGAAGTGATCTCGACGGACCCCTTCGTGACGATCGATCAGGGCGGCGTCGGCGAGCTGTTGAAAATCGGCGCCGAACGCGGGCGCGCCGTAAAACCCGATTTGAAGACCGGTATCTGCGGCGAGCATGGCGGCGATCCGAAGTCGATCGCATTTTTCGAGAGCGTCGGCCTCGATTACATATCGTGTTCGCCGTATCGCGTTCCCATTGCGCGTCTCGCCGCCGCCCAGGCTGCAATCCGGCGTCGAAACGCCGACAAATCGCAGGCTTCACCCGAGCAGGAATAGCGCGAACGAAAGCTCGCTGGATTATGGCCGTTCGATTACATGGGGCCGTTTTGGTGGCGATCGATGTCGTCGAGGCTTGGTTGGCGCGGGCGCGGACCTTTGTTTTTTGGCAGGAACAGCAGCCAGATCACGACCGGCGGCACGAAGAAGCTCCATGCCATCCAATAGGAATAGTCGCGGTTTTTAATGCCTGCGAGGATGGCGGCAAGAAAAGAGGCCGTGATGGCAACCAAACCCCAGCCCACGATCCACTGCATCGCCATCGATCCTCGCTTCGAACTCCGCCATCGCCGCCAGTCGCTGACATCACATCTGGCGCATTAGCCAGTTGGGCATCGACTATGGCGAATTCATGCTTCAATAGCCGTCTGCTTCGGCCGCGCGATGAAATCCAGTCCAAGATCGAGGACGGATACCGAATGCGTCAGCGCGCCAACCGAAATCAGGTCGACGCCGGTTTGCGCGACTTCCTTCACCGTTTCAAGATTAACGCCGCCTGAGGCTTCGGTGAGGCAGCAGCCACCGACGATGGCCACGGCTTTGGCGAGGTCTGCGGGCGTCATGTTATCGAGCAGGACGCAGTCGACGTTTTCCCGCATGACGACTTCGAGCTGCGCCAGCGTGTCGACCTCGACCTCGATCTTGGTCATGTGCCCGGCAGCCGACTTGGCCGCTCGGATGGCGCTCGCGACGCCGCCCGCCGCGACGATGTGGTTGTCCTTGATGAGCACGGCATCGAACAATCCGACGCGGTGATTGAAGCCGCCGCCGCAGCGCACCGCGTATTTCTCGAAGGCACGGAGGCCCGGCGTCGTCTTGCGCGTATCGACGATTTTCGCGTGCGTGCCTGCAACTCGATCGACGTACTGGCGCGTCAGCGTCGCGATGCCCGACAAGCGGCCGAGAAAATTCAGAGCCACACGCTCGGCCGTCAGCAGCGCGCGCGCGTTCCCGGAAATGCGTGCGATCACCGCGCCGGGCTTCACCGCTTCGCCGTCGCCAGTTTCGATCGTGAAATCGGTTTCCGGCCCGACCGCGCGGAAGGCCGCTTCGGCGAGCGCAAGACCTGCGACGATGCCCGGCTTGCGCGCGGCGATGACGGCGTTGGCCGTTGCGTTCGCGGAAACCGTCGCATTCGTCGTGATGTCGCCGGCAAGTCCGAGATCTTCGTCAAGCGCATCGCGAATGGCCGCGTCGACGAGGTTCTGCGGCAGTGCCGGCAGGTGGCGTGCGATCATGACCTGCACGCCATCGCGGATACGCTGCGCGTCGCGCGTGGAGTCGGTTCGAGTGCGCTTTCGAGCGCGCTCAAGTCATCGACCGTGATGAAGGTGCGCTGGGCGAATGCCGGATCGGCGGCGGGATAATCGGTGCGATAATGACCGCCGCGGCTTTCCTTGCGCGCCAGCGCCGCCGCCGCAATCAGCCGTGCGGTCAGGATCATATTTGAAAGAACGGTATTGTCGGCCGCTGACGCGTCGAGGTCCTTCAACGCGGCGAGCGCCGCCTTCAATCCTTGCGCGGACCGCTGCACGCCGAGGTATTTCGTCATGATCGCGCGCAGACGATCAATCGCTTCATGCCGTTGATCGGGCGCGGATGCGCGATTGCCCGACACGCGGCGCGGATGGACGAAATGCCCAACGCGATCGGGCGGCAGGTATGCGCGAATATCGGCGGCGGCACGCGCGCCGAACACGACGGCTTCGAGCAGCGAGTTCGACGCGAGGCGGTTGGCCCCGTGCAATCCGGTCGACGCGACTTCGCCGACGGCCCAGAGCCCGGCGAGGTTCGTGCGGCCACGGAGATCGGTCGCGATCCCGCCCATGTGATAGTGCTCCGCCGGCGCCACGGGAATGAGATCCTTGGCGGGATCGATTCCAGCGCGCTGACAATGACTCCAGACGGTCGGGAATTCCTTTTCGAAATGCGCGCCGATCGCCTCGTGGCAATCGAGGAACACGCCGCGCCCCGCACTGAGCTCGTTGAAGACGCCGCGCGCCACCACATCGCGGGGAGCGAGCTCGCCGCGCGGATCGATCGCCAGCATGAAGCGTTCGCCGAGCGAATTGACGAGCGTTGCGCCTTCGCCGCGCAGGGCTTCCGTCGCGAGCGGCGCGGGATCGATACCGGCGTCGATGGCGGTCGGATGAAACTGCACGAACTCCGGATCGGCAATGATCGCACCGGCGCGCGCCGCCATCGCGATGGCTTCGCCTTTTGCGTACGAGGGATTGGTGGTCAGCGCGAACAGGGCGCCGACGCCGCCGGTCGCGAGAACGATCGCGGAGGCCGGCACGAATACGTAGCTGCCCGAGCCGTGCGATCGCGATCTGATGAGGCGAATGCCTTCGATCCGGTCATTGTTCGCGATGAGGCCGTCGGCTTCATAGCCTTCGAGCACGCGGATCGACGGTGTGTTGCGTACGGCCGCGATAAGCGCCTGCATGATCGCGGCCCCGGCGCGGTCGCCTGAAACGCGCACGACGCGCTTTTCCGAATGCGCGGCTTCCTTCGAAAGAACGTAGTGGCCTTCGAGGTCGCGATCGAAAGGAACGCCGTAGCTCAGGAGATCGCGAATCCGGTCCGGGCCTTCATTGGCGACGACATGCGCGACTTCAGTATCGACGATGCCGCCGCCCGCTTCGATCGTGTCGGCGGCGTGTTTCGCCGTGCTGTCGCCTTCGCCGACCGCAGCCGCGATGCCGCCTTGCGCCCACATGCTCGACGCGCCTTCGCCGAGCGGCGCCGCCGCGATGACGGTGACGGGCAGCGGCGCGAGTTTGAGCGCGGTGAAAAGCCCGGCCAGTCCGGCCCCGATAATGACGACGTCGCCAGGAGCGGGCTCACCTGCGAAAGGGACGAAGGATCGTGCCTCGCGGTGTTTTTGTGCAGCCATTGCATCGCCTCCCCGTGAGCCGTCGCTCAACACGCTAGTTGGTCAGATTGACCATGCGCTCGACAGCGCGACGGGCTCGTTGAGCGACATCCGGATCGACGGTCACCTCGTAACGCAGGTTGACGAGACTGTCGTAGATGTTCTCGAGGCTGATCCGCTTCATGTGCGGGCAAAGATTGCACGGCCGGATGAACTCGACGTCCGGCACCTCGACGGCGACGTTGGACGCCATTGAGCATTCGGTGACGAGCATGACTTTCGGCGGCCGCTTGTCCTTCACCCATTGGATCATTCCCGACGTCGATCCGGTGAAGTCGGCGACGGCGATGACGTCCGGCGGGCATTCGGGGTGCGCGATGATCTTGAGGCCGGGTTCAGCCTCGCGCATCGTTTGCAGTTCTTCGCCCGTGAAGCGCTCGTGGACTTCGCACGCGCCCTTCCAGGTGATGACCTCGACCTTGGTCTGCGTCTGCACCCACTTCGCCAGATATTGGTCTGGTATGCACAGAACGCGGGGCGCGCCGAGGCTTTCCACAACTTTCACGGCGTTCGACGATGTGCAGGTGATGTCACATTCGGCTTTCACGGCTGCCGACGTGTTCACATAGGTGACGATCGGCACGCCCGGATAGGCTTCGCGCAGCATGCGAACGTCTTCCGGCGTGATGGACGACGCGAGCGAACATCCGGCGCGCATGTCCGGGATGAGCACGGTTTTGTCTGGCGACAGCAGCTTCGACGTTTCCGCCATGAAGTGCACGCCCGCCTGCACGATGATCTTCGCGTCGACGCGTGCGGCTTCCTTCGCCAGTTGCAGGGAGTCGCCGCGGAAATCCGCCACGCAGTGGAAGATCTCCGGCGTCATGTAGTTGTGCGCCAGGATAACGGCGTTGCGCTGCCGCTTCAGCTCGTTGATCGACTTGATCAGTGGCGCGTAATGCGGCCACTCCATCGGCGTCACGACGTGCTGGACGCGCGCGTAAAGCGGCGCCATCTCCGCCTCGAGAGACTTGGACCAGGAATAGGGGGGCACGGCCTTGGCGGCCGGGTGCGGACCAGTGGCAGGTTTTGCCAATCTCTCAAGGGTGGAAACCATTGACCCGTCTCCCGTCAGATAGTATATGCTCTTAGTGAGTATAAACTGCGTAAAAGCAACGTCGGCCAAGCTAGCCGCTTGTCAGACGCTAGAAATGCTCTCGCAGAGCATTCCTAATTGACATTAACATAGTGCAGATGGAAACAGATTTCCAGGGCGACGGTTCCGTCAACCCTGGATTTGTCATGACAGCGTCGTGCGCATTAGTTTCGCACTGGCGGCGCCGAAACTCTGACGCCGGGAGCCGGGCGCTCCAATAGAACTTCGCGGCGAAAGCGGAACAGCTTTGCCGGCCGGCCGCCCGTTCTGGTTTTCACGTCGCCCGTTGGTTCGACGAGGCCCGCGCCTTCGACAAGCCTGCGGAAGTTCTGCTTATGCAGGTGCGGACCGAGAATGGCTTCGACGGTCTTCTGCAGTTCGTACAGTGTGAACTCGTCCGGCATCAATTCGAAGACGACCGGGCGATATTTGATTTTCGATCGCGTCCGGCTGATCGCGGTTGCGAGGATGCGGCGGTGATCCGACTGCATCGGAAGCCCGAGCTTCGGACGGTCGGTCCATTCCCGTGCCGCGCTTCGTCCGTCGCGCAGCGCTTCATCCACAAGCCCGGCCTCGTAGAGCATCTCGAAGCGTTCGAGCACCTTTTCTTCGTCCCACGCCATGCCGTCGAGGCCGAAGCAAATGCGAACGCGGTCGGCTCGCGGAATGGGCGATAACCCTGCTTTGGGCGAACTTGGTTTCTCCGCCCAGGCCTTGATGCGGGGCTCGATTTCGTGCGCGATAACCTCGGGCCGGCCGCGACGCCAGTCTTCCCAGGGAAAGTACTGATACCAGCTCCGCCAGACGCCGTTCGTCAGGCCGTGATGGCCGACAGCCTGCGTCAGGGCGAGATAGCCGATGGAAACGACGTGAGGCGAGGCATCGTCCGGCTCGGCATGGCGTCCACGGTCAGCGAACGTGTAGAGCTGCTCGGCGTAGCCAAGATCGAGCCCGGTCTGGTTGTGGACCCAAGCTCTCAGTCCGCTTTCCAGAGTACGATGTTCAATTGGATCGAATGGACCGAACGGCAGGATGTCGGTCGCGCCAATGCGGTCCGGTTCGCCGCGCACCACAAGCGCGACGGGCTCATTGTCGGCGACGGCTACGATCGCCGCGTTAAGACCGATGCCGACCGACGGAGAAAGCTCCGTATCGGCATCTGGAGTCCGATGAGATGTCTCGGGCGTCGGTTTTCTCCGGCCAGAAAGTTCCATGTTCATCTTGTCTTCCCCGTGCTCCCCATGAGGCGAGCTAGTGGGCGATCGTGGCGATTTTCAGATATCCTGCACAAGTAAAAAACTGCGGTTTTGCCGCAAATTGGCCCGATTGTCAGAGGCTGCAAAGTGCTTTGAATTCGCCGAGAAATCGGGTTTGCGCATCAGTAGTAGAATGCGGCGTAAGCCCCCTAAGTTCCCTGTCGATGACATCGGGCAGATCAGGGCGGCCAAAAAAGCGTTCGGCTTCCTCGGGAGCGAAGCCCGCCAGCGTCGTCGCTTCGTAGTACGCGGCCATGGTATCGGCGCGCTTGATGACCGAAACGACGTAGGCGTCCATTCGGCCCAAGCCGAAACGATCGTGGATTGCGGCGAGGAGCTTCTGCTCGAAAGCCTTGTAGTCAAAACCGATGGCGGCTTTGAACGGGCTGATTAAATCCCCGATGACATATTCCGGCGCGTCGTGAAGCAGTGCGGCGCAAAGCTCGCGCGCTCCAAACCGAGGTTCGATGGTCCGGACGATATCGGTGACGACGAGGCTATGCTGGGCGACGGAAAAAGCGTGGTCGCCGACCGTCTGCCCATTCCAGCGTGCGACGCGCGCAAGCCCGTGCGCGATATCCTCGATTTCGATATCGTCCGCCTGCGGATCAAGGAGATCGAGGCGGCGGCCCGACAGCATCCGCTGCCATGCCCGCTTCGGAGACGTGTCTTCGGCGCTCATAAGCCTTCGATCTTGAGTTTCTTCTGGAGTTTCGCGCACGGCGCATGGCGAAAGCAGGTCACGATATGGTCGTTGACCATGCCCGTCGACTGCATAAACGCGTAGAGAGTCGTTGCGCCGACGAAGCGAAATCCCGCGGTTTTCAGGGCTTTACTCAAGCGTTTCGAGGTGTCCGTCTCGGTCGGCGCATCCTTGAAGTTCTGCAGGTTATTGATGACCGGCCGTCCGTCGATCAGCCCCCAGAGGAAGCGCGAGAAGGGCATTGCCTCGCTGAGCGCGAGGTAGGCCTTGGCGTTCGAGATCGTCGCTTCGATCTTGGCACGGTTGCGAATGATGCCTTCGTCGGCCATCAGGCGCGCGATGTCGCGCTCGCCGAAACGCGCGATGCGCGCCGCATCGAAACCATGAAACGCCTTGCGGAAGTTCTCGCGCTTTCGAAGGATCGTGATCCACGACAGGCCGGCTTGAAATCCTTCGAGCGTCAATTTTTCGAACAGCGCGCGATCGTCCGTCATCGGAACGCCCCACTCGTCGTCGTGGTAGAGCGCATAGTCCGTGCCCGTCGCTCCTGCCCAGGGGCAGCGTTCTCGCTCCGCTCGAGCAGTCATGACGGCAACGTCACGGACGGCCGCGCCGCCGCCGATGTCCGGTAACGGGAGAGCGCCTCGGGATCGAGGTCGATCGCCGTGCCGCCAGCTTTCAACTGCTGATTTTTATCTTGCGCGCCGACGGCGCGATCGAGACGAACCATCGCAAGGCCATGCAGCCCGTCGACGGTGCCGACCCGGCCGATGGCAATCTCGCCGAGACGGATGTCGGCGCCGGAGGTCAAAGGCGCGGCAGCGGAGATCTTCAGGACGCGCTTGCGCACGATCGTCTTGTTCTGCATCCGCGCGACGATTTCCTGGCCGACATAGCAGCCCTTCGTAAATGACACGCCATGGAACAGATCGAAATCCGCTTCATGCGGATAGGCGTCGCCGAACTCGAAATCCTTGCCGCCTTCCGGAACGCCGAGCCGGACGCGCAGCGCGTCGTAATCGAGATGCGCAAGCTCGACGACCTGCGCGTCGGGCGGCGGCGGCGATTGCACCAGCCACCGGATGCCCATCGCCGGATGACGCGGATCGTTGAAATGGATGCACGTTCGCGTCGCCGTCAGCGTGGTGGCGCCATCGCCCCAAACCGCGTACACCGCAAAACTTGGCGACACGTCGGTGATCGCGACGTCGGCGCGGAGCTTGTACATCGTCAGCCGCTTGACGAGATCGGCCGTCTTGGCGGTGGCGACGTCGAGCAGATATCCCGTCTCCGTGCGCACGATGAAGAAATCGAACAATATCTTGCCTTGCGGCGACAAGAGGCCCGCAAAGCGCGCTTCGCCGGCGTCCAAGCCTTCGATTTCGTTGGTGACGAGGCTCTGTAATAATTTTTCGCCGTCGGCGCCATCGATGCGAACGACGCCGCGATCGGTCAGTCGCGCGATATTTACGCTGGACATAAGCGTTCGCCTCGATTGCAAACGGGGTGAGAGTTACGTATGCGGGGTTCAAGCCGAAGGCAAGTGTGAGGAGCGCCGGCAAAAATGGCCGATACATTCGATGTCTTGATCCGTGGCGCGACCGTCGTCAACCATGACGGGGAGGGCGTCCGCGATATCGCGATTTTGGGCGGCCGGATTGCGGATATCGGCAACCTCGGCGCGGCCGGCGCGGCGGAAATCATCGACGCGGCGGGTCTGCACATCCTGCCGGGCGTCATCGACACCCAGGTGCATTTCCGCGAGCCGGGCCTCGAGCACAAAGAGGATCTCGAAACGGGGAGCCGCGCTGCGGTCGCCGGCGGCGTGACGGCAGTTTTCGAGATGCCGAACACGAAGCCGTTGACGACAAGCGCGGAAACGCTTGCCGACAAGGTCCGCCGAGCCCGCCATCGCATGTTCTGCGATTTTGCATTTTTCGTCGGCGGCACGCGCGACAACATCGCCGACATCCCAATCCTCGAAAAGCTCGAAGCCGCCGCCGGCATCAAGGTGTTCATGGGCTCGTCGACTGGCGACCTTCTCGTCGACGAAGAAGACGCGCTCGACCGGATCATCGCCAGGATTTCCCGGCGGGCTTCGTTTCATGCCGAGGACGAGGCGCGGCTCAAGGCGCGGATGCATCTGCGCCGCAAGGGCGATCCGTCTTCGCACCCGGAATGGCGCGATCCCGAAGCGGCGCTCATCGCCACGAAGCGGCTCGTCGGTCTCGCCGAGAAGCACGGCAAGCGCGTGCATGTCCTGCACGTCTCGACGGCGGAGGAAATGGAGTTCCTGCGCGACCACAAATCCTACGCCACTGTCGAAGTCACGCCACATCATCTGACGCTGCAGGCGCCGGAATGCTACGAGCGCCTCGGTGCCTACGCGCAAATGAACCCGCCCGTCCGCGATGCGCGTCACAGGGCAGCCATATGGGACGCGCTGCAATCCGGCGTGGTCGATGTTCTAGGCTCCGATCACGCGCCGCACACGCGGGAAGAAAAAGAACACACCTATCCCGACACGCATTCGGGCATGACGGGTGTGCAGACGTTGGTGCCGACCATGCTCGATCATGTGAACGCCGGGCGGCTGTCGCTGCAACGTCTGGTCGATTTGACGAGTCACGGCCCGCAGCGCCTGTTCGGTATCAGGAACAAGGGCCGCATCGCCGTCGGCTATGACGCTGATCTCACCGTCGTCGATCTGAAGCGGCGAGTGCGAATTTCGAACGACTGGATCGAAAGCCGCTGCGCCTGGACGCCTTACGATGGTGCTACGGTGACGGGATGGCCAGTCGGCACGTTCGTTCGCGGCCACAAGGCAATGTGGGAGGGCGAAATCAACGGGCCCGCCCGTGGCGAGCCCGTGCAGTTTCTCGAGGGCTTCGTCCGCTGAGGTCAGCGCGAAGCCGGCCGCATCAGCCTTCGTTATCGGCCTTCGCAACGCGTGCGATGCCGGCCGGCAGACGCTTCAGCACGTGCACGGTCGTTCCGACGCCTGCGATGGAGGCAAGATGCGTGACGTTGCCGTTCGTCATGCGGATGCAGCCCGACGATGTCGCCGTGCCGATCGAGTTGACGTCGTTCGTCCCGTGAATGCGATAAAGCGTGCTGCCGAGGTAGAGCGCCATCGCGCCGAGCGGATTGCGGACGCCGCCCTCCATGTGAACCGGAAGCCCGGGCTTGCGCGCGCGCATCTCAGCCGGTGGGTACCAGTCGGGCCAGGCGACCTTGCGCGAAATCTTCTCGACGCCCGACCACGCGAAGCCCTGCTTGCCGACCGCGATCGGATAGCGATATGCGGTCGTCGATGACAGGACGTAATAGAGGCGGCGGCCGGCGGTATCGATGACGATCGCCCCCGCGCCGTAGCTATTCGGGAACGACACCTTGGGCGGAGCGGCGGCCGAGATATGCGGTCTGCCGCCGCCGGTCAGCGTTCCTTGGGCGCTGGTCGATGAACGCTCGTCGTCATCGTCGTCTTGCCCGCTGTTTTGCGGGCGTCCCCAATCCCAGCCCATACCAAACAGCGGTTCCGGCGCCCGTTCGACGCGCTGGCTGCTGCTGCGTTTCTGTTTTTTGGGGGGAACATATCCGTAATTTTGCTGGAAGGGATGGAAGGCTTGCGCCGGTGCGGCGATGGCGCAGCTCAAAATAGCGGCTGCAAGAATACTCATACGCTTCATCAAACTCATCCTTGCTTGTCGTCTCGCTTGTAGCGGGACGCAATAAAGCAAAAGCCGATGCGGTGGCCACCCCTCTGCGGCAATTCGCAGTCAATCGGAAATTGCAGTTTGTTTTGAGCGCACCGTCATTCGATGCGCTTGAACATCAGCCAATTGCCGTCGGCGGCGATGACGACGCACCACCACATCCAGCGCTTTTTCTCATGCATCTCAGCGGCTTTGGCAGGGCTGACGAGGCGGTAGAGGTCGACCTCCTCAGCTGGCGTCAGCTTATCGAGCGGGCGCTCTGCCAGATACGGCCAGATATAGAGCAGGTTGTTCTCGATGTCGCTGCCGAAGGGCTTCGCGGCGGGCGGCATGTTCAAAAGCTCGATCAGATTGGCAAGAATTTCCTGGCCCTTGCCGTCCGCCGATTGCGTCTTCAGCGCCGCGATCGGATCGGCAGCGCCGGGTGCGCCGATGTCTGGCGCCCTGCCGCTCATTTCGAAGACCGACTTCAACTCGTCGATGTTGCCCGAGCGTGCTGCCGTAAGTATGGCTTCGCGAAGATCGGAGACGTGCTCCGGAAGCTTCGGAGCTTGTGCGCTTTCCGCCGCCGCGACTTGCAAGCCGTGGACAAGAGCAATGGGCGTCACTACGAGTAGAATCAGCAGCACCCGTCCGATCAGGGTGTTCAGGCGCGGCCGGGACGGTTTCGCTTGCAAGGAGAGTTTACTTGATGAGCGTTCCAGCATAGTCACCGAACCATCACTTCCACCTGAGGCTGAAAAAACGCGCAGTCTGATTTCGGTCCGCGCAAATTCCACTCCCGGACGCGAGCACGCCCGCCTTGATGGACTATATCCCCAATCCGCTCATCATCCCTATCGGCATCATCGTTGGGATTCTCATTGCTGCGCCCGTGGGCCCCGTCAATGTCCTCTGTATTCAGCGCGCTATCGAGCGCGGATTCTGGGGTGGCATCGCAGCCGGCATCGGATCGGTGATGGGCGACGGCCTGATCGCGCTCTGCGCGGGATTGGGCGTCGGAACGATATCAGGCGCAGTTGAAACGCATCGCGCGATCATCCAGGTGCTGGGCGGGCTGGCGTTGATCGCCTTCGGCACGCGGCTTTATTTCACCGCTCCGCGACTGCGCATCGTGTCCGAGGCGGAATCTTCTTCCGAGAGCCTCAAGGATTTCGTCTGGGACATTCCCCAGACGTTCTTCCTCACGATTACCAACCCCGGCGCCGTGCTGGGGCTCTTCGCCGTCTTCGGCGGCGTCAGCACGTTCGTCGAAGTGCATTCGACGATCGACGTTCTGCTGATGGTCGCCGCGATCGTCGGTGGCAGCATGCTGTGGTGGATCGCGCTGTCGCACATCATCAGCCGCTACCGCCATCAGATCGACTTGCGCACGCTGGCGCTCGTCAACCGGATCGCTGGACTGCTGCTTGGCAGCTTCGGCGCGATTCTCATCGCTGAGGTGATCTGGAAGGGCGGCAGTTTCTGACTGCCGTCTTCGCCAGGAATTCGCCAGGACTTCGAGCGATTACTGGTCGCGGCGCGTGAGCGTGAACTCGCCTTCGACGACGCGTTTCTCGAGACCGCGCGTCAGATGGATGACGGCGTCTTCCCCGTAAATGGCGACCAGATCGGTGAGCGCCGTGAACAACGCGGCGTAGGCCATTTGCTGCGGCTCGACCCCCGTGTCGACGCCCTCATCCCAAGCGGCCAAAATCAGATCGAGCGCCTTCAGCGTCGGGTTTTTGGTGTCGATGTCTTCGAAGCACTGCATACAGAATCCAGCCCGTTGTCCGCCCGTTGCGGGCGGCTCCCCTAACGGAGAGTGTGGACTAGCATGAGCTTCAGCGGAAGTTCTTAGCGGCCACAATTCACAGTAAACCGGCTATTGAGGAACATTGGTCGCGCTGCAATGCACCAACACTCACGGAAAGGCTTTGAGCAAGCCTTCCGAGAGAGACGATCCCTCCGACAGAAAGCGCGTGATCGCGGTCTGTGCCGACGGGCTGCACGTATTATACGTGCGGCTGTAGCTACGATAACCTTGATTGAAGGCGCGCGTGAGCTTGGCGCGTCGAAGCGCGCTTGATCCTTCCGCGTCCATCAGCTCACGCATGCGGTCACGCCAATACTGACCTTCGTTCGCGCTGCAAAGCTCGCGCAGATAGTGAATGGCGCCGAGAATCTCCGAGAGCCGCAGCAGGCGGTCGTCGTATGGCTTGACGTCGGGCGCGGCCATCGCGGCATTTGCCGACAACCCTAGCGTGCCCACGGCGAAGAGAAACGCCAGAACGGCGTTCCGGCATCTGCCGCAGGACGAAGCTTTTCTGACTGACCGTTGCATCGCGATTGCGCTTAAATCAGATTCTGGGCCGGCGGACGGCGGCATTCATATAAAATATTGCGATGAGACGCGAAGGACTTTGCGATGTGCTCCCGCTACAGTCTGATTTGCTCGCCGGAGGCGCTCTGCCGGGAGTTCGGGAGCTATCAGGTCGACGACTTCCCCCCACGCTACAACATCGCGCCGTCGCAGCCCGTCCTCATTCTCCGCGCAAGCGCCAGAGGAGGGCGGGAATTCCAACTGGTACGCTGGGGGCTCATCCCGTCCTGGACGAAAGACCCGGGCCAATTGCGCATGCTCGTCAACGCCAGGGCCGAGACGGCGGCCGAGAAACCCTCGTTTCGTGGTTCAATGCGCCATCGCCGGTGTCTGATACCGACGACCGGATATTACGAATGGACCGGCGGTCGCGGCTCCCGCCAGCCGCATCTCATCCGGGTCGGCGACCGCCCCGTTTTCGCGATGGCCGGGCTTTGGGAGGCTTGGCTCAGAGCCGATGGCAGTGAAATCGAGACGATGGCGATCCTGACCACCGCGGCGAACGCCGACGTGGCCTCCATTCACGAGCGCATGCCCGTGATGATCACGCCGGAGCATTACGATCGCTGGCTCGATTGCAGCGCGGGCAGCGAAAAGGAGGTCCTGGACCTCCTCGGGCCGCTACCCAGAGGGCGCATGACCGTCATGGCCATCAACCCGAAGCTGAATGACCCGCGCGCCGAAGGGGCGGACCTGCATCAGCCGTCCAACCCGACGCTTTTTTAGAATTTCACTGGGACGGGGCGTCGTGCCGTACAGGGGCGACTTTCGGCCAGTCTGGTAACCATGTCGACTCGCGGTGCCACGCATTCGCGGCTAATCTCTGTAGGTCAAGAGCTTGACGATATCCGCTCGTATCAACGGCGCGGTCGAGGGTGATGTTGGTGCGTTGAGAGCGCGCGCGTGATGGGAGACGACCTAATGGCGTACAGGGGCGAAGATCTTGATCTCAGGACTCCGCAGACCTGGACCGGCACACCGGCGGAACTCGTAACGCCTGCCGAGATCCAGGCCGCGCAGAACGGAAAGCGCGGTGTCTATCGCTCCGGTCCGATCCTCGTCGACGAGACGGTGCTCGCCTGCTGCAATCTTGCCTACGATGTTGCCGTGGCCCATCGCGCAGGTGAAGTCCGCATCGAGCATCTCCTCAATGCGATGACGCGCATCGATGCGTCGATTGCGTCGCTCGAAGCGCGCGGCATTCGTGTGCCGTCGCTGCGTCGCGAGACGGCGGCGATTGTCGCGGGAGACATCCCGCCTGCAGGCGGCAACGGCTCGGTGTCGCCGCGCCGCTCGGATGAGTTCGCTGATCTGCTCCGGCTTGCCGCCGCCGCCGCCAGCCGCCGCAATGCGGCGGCCGATGTCGACGATCTGCTCCAGATTCTGCTTGATCATCGCTCCGACCTGCCGGGCTCCGATATCGTCTTGCGCTTCGCCGCGCGTGCGCCGCTTCGCGACGTCAGCGAGCCTTTGCCGCCGTTGACCCGCTCTAATGCCGATCTGCGCTACACCGCATCGAGCAGCGGCCGCTACGTTTCGGATCAGACGCGGTCTTATCGCGGCGAGATCACGGGAAGCCCCACCGACGCGCTGCAGAATTCGCGCATCGAGGCGCTCGAGCAGATCGTTCGCGCTCTGAGCCAGGATTTTTCCAACGAGCGGCACATCATTTCGGGGCTCGTTCGCGATTTGGGTCGCGATGCCCAAGCGCATCAGGGAGACCAGGATCACCGGCAAGACGTTCTACTTGATCGTATCGGAACGCTGGAGCAATCCGTGCTCGAAGCGCGCGGAGCGCCCGCGCCGTCCGACCAGTCGCTCGTGGCGAAGCTCGAGGATATCGAGGCCGGGCTTGAACTCCGCCTGCAGGAGATGTCACAATCGTGGAGCGTGCTCTCGCAACGCTTGCAGGATCTCGAAGGCTCCATTCGCGAGCGCGCATCCGCGAGCGGCGCAACGGTGGAGGACTTACGAAATGCCGTCGATCTGAAACCGATTTCGAGCCGCCTCGACATCATCGAGGAAGCCCTTCTCGGCGACCAGCGACGCGGCGACGGCAACGGCGAACTCGGTGAGCGGTTCGATAAGCTTCATGGCGACGTGCGGCAGGCGCTTGCGACGACGAACGACGGCGGCCGGATCGCGACGCTGGTTGCCGGTCTCGAACACATCAATGGTCTTGCCAGCAAGCTCGATGAGCAGCATCACTTGGTATCTCAGGTCACGGCCAATCTTGCCGAACGCGTCGGCGGCGTCGAGCGCGCGCTGACGGGCGAGATCGAAACCGCCGCCGCCAAATATCAGGCGTACGCGAACGATCTCTCCGAACTGCATGATGCGCTGATGAAGCTTAACCAGAACCAGCACACCCTTGCGGGCTCTATGGATCAATGGCGAACCGACGCCGCGACCGATGTCGCCAATATTCTGAACCGCATCGCTGAGGTTGATCGCGACTCCGCGCTGCCGGTCGAGACGCTCAATCAGATCAACGCCCACATGGACACGATGAACCGCTTCGTCGTCGCGCGTTACCAGCGTCGCCACGGCTTCTGGTACTGGCTGTTCGGGACGGACGATTGGATGGGTGCGAGCTGGCCTTCCAAGAAGGATTCGGACACGCAGGCTTGACCGGATGGAGCGGTGACGCGTGATGCTGCGAAGCGTTAACCTGCGTTAACCGAATTGGCATGGGGCGTGCGTCACGGCGAGCTGACAGTTTCAATCCAGCACGCCCAGGCAGCAATGAACTTTCGCGCACACCTCGCCACCTCGCCACGCCTCGCTGACATTCTTTCTCCGGACCGGAACAGCTTCGGCCTTCTGCGCTTCGCGATGGCGACGCTGGTGCTTGTTTCGCACAGCTATCTCTACGCGGCCGGCACGTCGGCGGCTGAGCCGCTGCAACCATGGCTCGGGCGCTCGCTCGGCGAATGCGCGGTGCGCGTCTTCTTCATTCTGAGTGGCGTGATGGTCGCGCAAAGCTTCGATCGCAGCCGCAGCCTCGTCGATTTCACCGTGGCACGCGTGCTCCGGATTTTTCCGGCGCTGATCGTCTGCGTGCTTGTCGTTGCGTTCGTGCTCGGCCCCATCGTTTCGGCCCTGCCGGTCGCGGAGTATTTTAAAAGCCCGGAACTCTATAGCTACGCCGTCAAAACGCTGACGCTCGCAACCGGCTCAGCGCCGTTACCGGGCGTGTTCGAGACGAACGCCTATGCCGGCTACGTCAATTCATCGTTGTGGACGCTGAAGTACGAGGTCGCCTGCTATGTCGGGCTTGGTGCTCTGGGCGCCGCAGGTCTTTTCGATCGAAAATTGCGCTGGTTTGCTGCGGCCGGCCTCGCAATCATCGTTGCGACCATCTCTCTGACGCTCCCGGCCAATCCCGACGACTACGGCTTTACGCAGAATCTCCGCTACTTCGTCGTCTATTTCTATGGCGGCGTGCTGGCTTATCTGCTGCGCGATTATCTGATGATCACCGGCGCACTGCTGCTGCCGTTGTTTCTGCTGTTCGTTGCCTCCGTGCAGACGCCCTTCGCGGAAGTCGGCGCCATGCTCTTTCTCGGCTACGGCGCGCTGTGGGCCGCGACGAAAATGAGGGGACCTCTGCGCGGGCTCTGCAATCGCACCGACGCGTCCTTCGGCATCTATATCTTCGCAGGTCCCGTGCAGCAGACGCTTCTCTGGCTCTTTCCGGCGATATCGCCCGTCGTGCTAACGTTGGCCGCCTTCGCGATTGTGCTGCCGCTGGCGATCGCCTCGTGGAGGTTTGTCGAGAAGCCGTCGCTGCAACTCAGGTCCATCATCACGAACTGGCTGAGGTCGAACGGTCGTCGAGCCGAGACTGTCTCCGGCTAAGCACGCTCGCGCGGCACGTCCTGCACGCGTTCACCAAATTTCGATGCCGTCCCGAAATCGGATCGAAACGGGGTTGTGCCGGACCGCTCGTCCGTGTTTTGATTAAGGAAGTGTTAACGGGCGTCATGAGGCCAAGATGTTGCGTCGGTATCTGATCGTGAACGGCACCATGACCGTTCTGCTCTACGGCGCCGTGTGGGCCTTCGCGCCGTCGGTTCCCCACCTCGTCGAGTCCGCGCAAGCAACGTTCAAGACGTTCGCAATCGATAGCCCGCTGCTGCGTCCGGTCGTTGATCGCATCATCGTTGGTCGTTGAGCTTCCGTGATTTTCAATCGCGTGGCGCGGCGGCTCGCGCCAGCCGGTCGTTGATGGCTTCCCCGAGGCCGTGAGCGGGAATGGGCGTCACCGCGATGGTTTCGGCGCCGCTGCCATCAAGCCTGCGAAGCGCTGCGAACAAATTCGCCGCCGCTTCGATGAGATCGCCCGAGGGGCTGATGTTGATGATCGCCTTTGCGGGGCGCTCAGCAATCGGGCCGAATGCGAGCACCGCTTCGTGTGGCTCCCAGATTTCCGCATTGAGTCGGAGCTTGCTGTCCGGCGCGTAATGGCTACGCAGCTGACCGGGCGACGTTAGGTGCTTGCCGCTCTCGCTGGCGCGCACGATTTTTTCTCCGAGAATGTCCTCGATCGCCTCAGACGAGATCGCTCCCGGCCGAAGCAGGACAGGTGCCGCGCCGGTAAGACTGAGCACCGTCGATTCCAGCCCGCGCGGCGTTTGTCCAGCATCTAGGATGACTGCAGCATTGTCGCCCAGATCCGCCGCGACGTGCTCGGCGCGCGTCGCGCTGACGTGCCCTGAGCGATTGGCGGACGGAGCGGCGATCGGCCGTTGCGCGGATTTGAGCAACTCGCGCGCGACGGCATGCTCGGGAGAGCGGAGGGCGACCGTCGGCAAGCCTGCCGAGACAAGCTCGCTGACCTCCGTCGTCTCGATTCGCGGTACGACGAGCGTCAATGGGCCTGGCCAGAAAGCGTCCGCCAAACGCCGTGCCGTCGCCGAGAACGAACCGATGATGACGGCCTGTTCGAGCCCAAGCACGTGCACGATCAGCGGATTGAACGACGGCCGACCCTTGGCGGCAAAAACGCGCGCCACGGCTTCCCCGTTGGTCGCGTCGGCGCCGAGGCCGTAAACCGTTTCCGTTGGAAACGCCACGAGCGCGCCGGAACGGATCAGGTGACCGGCTTCCTCTATCCATTCCGCGTTCGCAGGCACGATCCTGCCTTGCATTCGTCAATCACCCGATTTGCTACAGCTTCGCATCAAGCATAGTGTTCCGCAAACGCGCAGAGGCCCAGACACCATCCATGACACCATCCATGACTTATCAGGCTCCAGTAGACGACATCGTTTTTGCTCTCAAGACGGCAGCGGGTCTCGACGATCTTCTTCGGCGCGGGCTTTATGCGGGGCTCGACGCCGAGACGATCGGCGCCGTCATCGAGGAAGCCGGAAAGTTTGGCGCCGAAGTCTTAGCACCGCTCAATGCGTCCGGCGACAAGGCAGGGTCGAAATTTTCGGACGGTTCCGTAACAACGCCGCTGGGCTTTCGTGACGCATACCGGCAATTCGCGGATGGTGGCTGGAGTTCCTTGCCATGCGCCGAGACGTTCGGCGGGCAGGGGTTGCCGGAGATCGTCTCGGCCGCTGTGGGCGAGATTTGGAACGCGTCGAACGTATCGTTCGGGCTTTGTCCGCTGCTGACGCAGGGCGCGATTCACGCCATCGAGGCGGGCGGCAGCGGCACCATCAAAGCCAAGTATCTGCCGAAAATGGTTTCGGGCGCGTGGACCGGAACGATGAATTTGACCGAACCCCATGCGGGCTCGGACCTCGGACCATTGTCGACGCGCGCCGTTCCGCAGGATGATGGAACATATCGCATCACCGGCACCAAAATTTTCATTACCTACGGCGAACACGACATGGCGGAGAATATCATCCACCTCGTGCTCGCGCGCCTTCCGGATGCGCCTGCAGGAACGCGCGGAATCTCGTTGTTCCTCGTGCCTAAGTTTCTCGTCAACGATGACGGATCGCAGGGCGAGCGCAACGATGTCGTCTGCGCCGGGATCGAGCACAAGCTCGGCATCATGGCGAGCCCGACGTGCGTGATGAAATTCGGCGAGAAGGGCGGGGCTACCGGCTATCTGATCGGCGAGGAAAATCGCGGTCTCGCGACGATGTTCGTCATGATGAATGCCGCGCGGTTGGGCGTCGGCCTGCAGGGCGTGGGCGTCGCCGAGCGCGCGACGCAGCACGCAATCGCCTATGCGAAGGAGCGACGCCAGGGCAAAAGCTTCGCGGCGAACGGATCGCCGGGCATGAGCCCGATTATCGAGCACGCCGACATCCGGCGCATGCTGCTGACGATGAAGGCGATGACGCAGGCGGCCCGCATGATCTGTTTCGCGACCGCGCGCGAGCACGACATCGCGCATCTGTCGAAAGACCAATCGGAGCGCAAGGCCGCGCTCGACAAGGCGGCGCTGCTGACTCCGCTCGCCAAGGCGTTCTCGACCGATATCGCCAACGAGGTGGCGTCCCTTGGCATTCAAGTGCACGGCGGCATGGGCTTCGTCGAAGAGACGGGCGCCGCGCAGTATTTTCGCGATGCGCGCATTCTGCCGATCTACGAAGGCACCAACGGCATTCAGGCGATTGATCTTGTCACGCGCAAGCTGCCGCTTGAAAACGGCGGCGTGGTGAGTGCGTATCTCGCCGAGCTTGCTGAGATCATCGCGTCGGTTCGCGCGTCCAACCGGCCCGAATTCGGGCGCACGGCCCAAAGGCTGACGGAAGCCCTCACCGGGCTGCAAACCGCGACGCTGTGGATGGGGCTAATGCTGAAAAGCGAGCCCGAGGCGGCGCTGACGTCGGCAACGCCGTATCTGCGCCTGATGAGCCTGACGGCCGGCGGAGCCTATCTCGCAAAGGGTGCGCTTTCCGAGGACGCATCCTCGCCGCGCGTCGCGCTCGCGCGCTTCTTTGCGGAAAATCTCCTGACCGAAGCCTTAGCACTTTCCGAAATCGTGCAAGGCGGAGCCCACTCCGTGCTCGTCGACGCGCATGGGCCGCTTTTCGCATGACGTCCGATGTTGAAATTTCGCTCAATGACGGCGTGCAGGTTCTTCGCCTGACGCGGCCACAAAAAAAGAACGCGCTGACCAGCGCCATGTACGGAGAGTTGTGCGAAGCCTTCGATCGCGGCGATAACGATCCCGCGATTGCCGTCCATCTGATCACGGGCTCCGGCGGAGTATTTACGGCGGGGAACGATCTCGGCGATTTTCTCGCGACTGCGCAAGGAACCGGCGACCTCGGAACCAACGTGCGGCGCTTCGTTTATCTGCTGCCGATGATCCGCAAGCCGGTGATTGCGGCGGTCGACGGCGTTGCGATCGGCGTCGGGACGACCATGCTGTTTCACTGCGATCTGGTTTACGCCTCGCCCGCTTCGACATTCGCAACGCCATTTCTGAATCTCGGACTTATTCCGGAAGCGGGTTCGAGCCTCCTGATGCCGCGCCGCATAGGTTACGCGCGCGCTTTCGAAATGCTGGCGCTGGGTGAAACGTTCTCGGCCGAGCAGGCCGTGCAGGCGGGCTTCGTCAACAAGGTCGTCGCGTCCGGACGCCTCGAACATGCGGCTTTGGAAGCGGCTCGCCGCCTTGCAAGCTTGCCGCCCGAAGCGTTGGCCGTGACGCGGGCTCTCATGCGCGGAAGTCCGGTCGAGATTTTGCAGCATATCGACAAGGAAGTTATTGCATTCCGTGAGCGATTAGCCTCGCCGGAAGCCCTTGAGGCATTTACCGCGTTCTTCGAAAAACGATCCCCCAATTTCCGCAAACCTGTGTAGCGCGCTCTTACGCCGGAGCTTGCGGCGGAGTAGCATGGGCGCTCACGATCGCGCTTCAATAAGAGAGAAAAACAATGGCGTCGTTCACGGGCAAAACCCTTTTCGTCACGGGCGCGAGCCGCGGCATCGGGTTGGCAATCGCCAGGCGCGCGGCGCGCGACGGCGCCAACATCGCGATCGTCGCCAAGACGTCCGATCCAAACCCCAAGCTCGAAGGCACGATCCATACGGCGGCGAAGGAAATCGAAGATGCGGGCGGCAAGGCATTGGCCATCGCCTGCGATATTCGCCACGAGGAAGAGGTTCAGCGCGCCGTCGACGAGACCGTTGCGGCCTTCGGCGGCATCGATATCTGCGTCAACAACGCCAGCGCGATCGCCCTGACGCCGATCGAGCAGACGGACATCAAGCGTTTTGATCTGATGTTTGCCGTCAACACGCGCGGAACGTTTCTTGTTTCGCAAACATGTCTGCCGCATCTGAGAAAAGCGAAAAATCCGCACATTCTGATGCTTTCTCCGCCTCTCGACATGAAGCCGCAGTGGTTCTCAGGCCATGTCGCCTATTCGATCGCGAAGTACGGCATGAGCCTCTGCGTGCTCGGTCTCGCCGACGAATTGAAAAAAGACGACATCGCCGTCAACGCGCTCTGGCCGCGCACCGCGATCGCGACGGCCGCCGTTCGCAACATTCTCGGCGGCGATAAGATGATGCACATGAGCCGTTCGCCCGAAATCGTCGCCGACGCCGCGCATCTCGTTTTTCAGCAACCGGCGACGTCATTCAGCGGTAACTTTCTAATCGACGATACGTTTCTTCATTCCGTCGGCGGCATCACCGATTTCGAAAAATACCGGGTCGATCCATCGCTGCCGCTGGCGCCCGACTTTTTCGTGCCTGCCGACAGCCGCCCGCCGCCGGGCGTGACGATTGCACGTGTTTCGGAGTTGGGCTGATTGCAAACAAAAAATAATCGGAGCATGCAGCGCGCGCGATGACGACTCTCCTCATCACCCATCCGGCGTTCGTTCATCACGAGACAGGCGAGGGGCATCCCGAACGTCCCGATCGGATGCGTGCGATCGACAGAGTTTTGCAGGATGCCCGATTTTCCGAACTGGCACGTCGAGAGGCTTCTCTGCGTCCGGACGATCTGGACTTCGTTGCTCTAGCGCACCGGAAGGACTACGTGCAGGGGCTCAGCCGGCTGGCCGAACAAATCAAGGACGGACACCAGCATATCGATGACGATACGGTCGTCTCGCCGGGGAGCTGGGAAGCCGCTCGGCGCGGCGTCAGTGCCGGGCTCGACGCCGTCGACCAAGTGGTTCGCGGGGACGTGTCGAACGCATTCTGCCAGGTGCGGCCGCCCGGACACCATGCCGAGAGCAATCGCGCATTAGGTTTCTGTCTCTTCAATAACATCGCGATCGCCGCCCATTATGCCCGCGCCAAGCACGGCCTCGAACGGCTTGCTGTCGTCGATTTCGACGTGCATCACGGCAACGGTACGCAGCAAATTTTCTGGTCGGACAAAAATTTGTTCTATGGATCGACGCACCAGATGCCGCTATTTCCCGGAACCGGCGCATTGCAGGAGACAGGGGTTGGAAATATCTTCAATGCACCGCTCAGGGCCGGTGACGGGCGCGATAATTTCGAGGAAGCGTTTCGAGATCGGATTCTCGGGCCGCTTCACAACTTCTCGCCGGACATGGTTATGATCTCGGCGGGGTTCGATGGGCATCATCGCGATCCGCTCGGCGGTCTTGAACTCGTCGAGGATGATTTTAGATGGGCGACCGAGGCCTTGGCGGACGTCGCGCGCCGCCATGCCAACGGACGAATGGTATCGATGCTTGAGGGCGGATATGATCTGCAGGGCCTCGCGCGATCGGTCGCAGCACACGTCTCGGTATTGATGCAGACGGGCGCCTGAGTAAAAGACCCTATTGCCAACACGATATAGCCGCAGGGCAGAATTTATGACCGCAGTAAAAGCACCGGCAAAAACGTTCGACGATATCAAGGATATGGCGTTCGAGCGCGCCCTGAAGGAACTTGAAGCCATCGTCGGCCGGCTCGAACGCGGCGACGTCGACCTCGAGGAAAGCATTGCGATTTACGAGCGCGGCGAAGCGCTTCGCGATCATTGCGACCGGCTGCTGAAGGCGGCTGAAGCAAAAGTCGAAAAATTGACGCTCGCGGCCGACGGAACTCCGAAGGGAACCACGCCGCTCGACAAGGACAATGGCGCGCCGTTTTAAGCGCCGCGGCGCAAAACGCAGGCTCGGGCACCGAGAATTTTACACCTTCACTGCGGCAAGCCCGCGCACTATTCATCTCAAGGCTGTGGCCCGTTGGGGAGCACGGTGATAAGCGCTATGAACGCCAGGGCCATACCGTCCACTTTTTCGGCGCCTCAAAATTGCGATGATTGGCAGACCTTCCGCTAAATTAGGGTAATTCCGTGAGCAAGACACCATTACTCGATCGCATCGGAACGCCTCACGAACTCCGCAAGCTTGCCGAAGATCAGCTTCCGCAGGTGGCGGACGAACTGCGCGCGGAAATGATCGACGCGGTTTCGGTCACGGGTGGGCACTTGGGCGCCGGGCTTGGCGTCATCGAGCTGACGGTCGCGCTGCACTGGATTTTCAACACGCCCGACGACCGTCTGATCTGGGACGTCGGACATCAGGCGTATCCGCACAAGATCTTGACGGGCCGGCGCGATCGCATTCGCACGCTGCGCCAGCCGGCTGGCCTCTCGGGCTTCACGAAGCGCGATGAAAGCCCTTATGATCCGTTCGGCGCCGCGCATTCCTCGACATCGATTTCGGCGGCGCTCGGGATGGCGGTGGCGCGCGACCTCAGCGGCGGCAGCAACAATGTCATCGCGGTGATCGGCGATGGCGCGATGAGCGCCGGCATGGCCTACGAGGCGATGAACAACGCCGGTGCGCGCAACGAACGCTTGATCGTCATTCTGAACGACAACGATATGTCGATCGCGCCGCCGACAGGTGCGCTCTCGGCATATCTCGCGCGCGCCACGTCCAGCGGCACATATCTGCATCTTCGCGACTACGCCAAGCAGCTGGCGAAGATGCTGCCGAAGCAATGGGAGCGGCGCGCCGCGCGCGTTGAAGAATATACACGCCACATCTGGCAGGGCGGCGCGTGGTTCGAGGAGCTGGGCTTCTACTACGTCGGCCCGATCGACGGACACGATTTCAATCAGCTTCTTCCGGTTTTGAAGAATGTCCGCGACGCCGAGCAGGCGCCGATTCTCGTTCACGTCGTGACCAAGAAGGGCAAGGGGTATGCGCCAGCCGAAGCCGCCGACGACAAGTATCACGGCGTCAACAAGTTCAACGTCGTCACGGGTGCGCAGGTCAAGCCGAAGCCCAACGCCCCGAGCTATACGAAAGTTTTTGCCGACAGCCTGATCGCCGAAGCGCGAAAGGACGATCGCATCGTCGCGATTTCGGCCGCCATGCCGTCCGGCACGGGACTCGATTATTTCGGCAAGGAATTCCCCGATCGCACATTCGACGTCGGCATCGCGGAACAGCACGCGGTGACCTTCGCGGCCGGATTGGCGACCGAGGGCTACAAGCCCTTCGCGGCGATCTATTCGACGTTCCTGCAGCGCGCTTACGATCAGGTCGTGCACGACGTCGCGATCCAGAAGCTGCCGGTGCGCTTTGCGCTCGATCGCGCCGGGCTTGTCGGTGCCGATGGTGCGACGCATGCCGGCTCGTTCGACATTGCTTATCTCGGATGCCTGCCGAACTTCGTCATCATGGCGGCAGCCGATGAAGCCGAACTCGTTCACATGGTCGCGACGCAAGTTGCAATCGACGACCAGCCGAGCGCGTTGCGCTATCCGCGCGGTGAGGGCGTCGGCGTGGAGCTGCCGCAAGCGGGCGTGCCGCTCGAGATCGGCAAGGGGCGCATCGTTCGCGAAGGCTCCAAGGTGGCGCTGCTCTCGCTTGGAACACGTCTCGCGGAATGCCTGAAGGCAGCCGATCAGCTGCAATCGTTCGGACTATCGACGACGGTTGCCGACGCGCGTTTCGCCAAACCGTTGGATACGCGCTTGATCCGCGACCTCGCGCTCAATCACGAAGTGCTCGTGACGGTCGAGGAAGGTTCGGTCGGCGGCTTTGGCAGTTATGTTCTGCAATTCCTGTCGGATGAAGGATTGCTCGATAGGGGGCTGCGCGTTCGCACGAAGGTTCTACCCGACGTCTTCATCGACCACGGCAAGCCGGAAGCGATGTACGAAGATGCAGGGTTGAACGCGTCGGGCATCGTGAAGACGGTCTTTGCCGCGCTCGGACGAGCCGACGTCGTCGGCGAGCGTGCGTAGATCGTTTCGTTTTCAGGAAATCAACGGATGGACGAAGCCCGGCCGACCGGGCTTCGCTGCAAATTTACTGTACGGTGATGGTGACGACCGGCGACTCGACCGGCGGATCGGTCGGGATGTGGTTTTTGTCGCCGAGCAGAAGCTGCAGCGTATGTTTGCCGGGCTTGAGCTCAACGGTCGCGTCCGTTTGTCCCTTGCCGTAATGGACGTGATGCTCGTCCTTAGGGATAGCGGAATTCAGGTCGGGAACCGGAGTATCGATGAGCAGATGATGATGCCCGCTGTTCGCGGTATCGGTTCCGGCCGGTACGATCTCGACGCCCTCGGCGCCGAATTTAACGGTGACGGGGCTGGTAACGGTCGCGCCGTCTGTCGGTTCGATGATAAACACCTTGGCCCCCGCGGGCGCCGGCGTGCGTTCGCCGTCTGCTAACGCACTTATAGGAAATGCCAATGCAAGAATTGCGCTGGCGAATGCGAGTCTCATGATTTCCCTCCAGTTTCAGAAACAGCTAAGTGGAAAGCACTGCAGCTATAATCAATGATGCAAGAACCGGCAAATTCATGCGCCTTGACCTGGCACTCGTAGCGCGCGGACTGGCGCCGTCGCGAGCGCGCGCGCAGGATTTGATCAGGCGCGGTTTTGTCCGTGTTGGAGGGCAACCGTGCAGCAAGCCCGCGTCCGACGTTGCCCCGTCGGAGGCCGTCGAACTCGCGGATGAAGCACCAGCCTACGTCTCGCGTGGAGCCGAAAAGCTCGTGGCCGCGCTCGATCGTTTCGGATTTGCTGCGGCAGGCGGCGTGGCGCTCGATGTTGGCGCGTCGACCGGCGGCTTTACGCAGGTTTTGCTTGAACGCGGCGCGGCGCAGGTGTTTGCCGTCGACGTCGGCACCGCACAACTACATGACGACTTGAAATCCGATCGCCGCGTCGTGTCGCTTGAAAATTGCGACGCCCGCACGCTGACCCGCGATCACGTGCCCGTGCCGGTCGAAGCGATTGTCACTGATGTCAGTTTCATTTCCGTGACGAAAGTTTTGGGATGCGTTCTGCCGCTCGCAGCCGTTGGTGCTTGGCTCGTCGTGCTGGTGAAGCCGCAGTTCGAGGTCGGGCGTGAGCGGATCGGCAGCGGCGGCATCGTTCGTGACGAGGCAGCGCGCCGAGATGCGGTCGACGCGGTGCGCACGTGGCTCGAACAGCAAACGGGCTGGCGCGTCGTCGGAGAGATGGAGTCTCCGATCTCGGGCGGCTCCGGCAACATCGAATATCTGATTGGAGCACGGCGTGATGTCTGATGAGCGCGAGCTTCTGATCAGGGATGTCGGAGCACAGGGCGACGGCGTTGCGGAGAGCACAGGCGCGCCTGTCTTTGTGCCGTTCGCTATGTCCGGCGAGCGTGTGGTCGCCAATGTCGACGGTTCGCGCGGGCGCTTGCTGCGCGTGCTGCAGCCGAGTCCAGACCGCATCGAACCGATCTGCCGGCACTTCGCAACATGCGGCGGCTGCGTCGTGCAGCATATGGCGTCGGACGCTTATCGGGTGTGGAAGCGCGATCTCGTCCTATCCGCATTTGCAGCGCGCGGGTTGAACGTGAACGTCGGCGATCTCGTCGAGCCGGGCGGAAAACGGCGGCGCGCGGTGTTGTCCGCAGAGCGCCGGGACGGCGGCGTCGCGATCGGATTTCATGAAGCCCAATCGCATGTGCTCGTTGCAATCGCGGAGTGCCCGGTCCTCGAGCCGAAGATCGTTGCAGCGATCCCGGCGCTCAGCGGGCTGATCGCGCCGCTGATGTCCAAGCTCGGGGCGCGGCTCACTGTGACGGCGACAAAATCCGGACTCGACGTGCTCATCGACGGTATCGAGCGCAAGTTGACGCCCGACGTTCGCAGTCGGCTAGCTTTGGGAGCAAGTGAGCTGAAGTTGGCGCGTCTCGCCGTCGGTAACGATGTCGTTGTCGAGACGTTGCCGCCGTTTCTGTCATTCGCATCAACCGACGTCGTCTTGTCGCCCGGATGTTTCGTGCAGGCCGTCGCCGAAGCAGAGGCCGAGATGGTGAGCCGAATTCTAGCCGCCGTCGGCAAGGTGAAGATGGTTGCGGACTTATTCTGCGGTGTTGGCGCCTTCACGTTTCCGCTCGCCGCGCGCACGAAAGTCTTGGCATTCGACGGCGACAAGCTGGCAATCGAGGCGCTGAATGCGGCAACGAGAAAAGCGACCGGGTTGAAGCCGATCACCGCGTGCGTGCGCGATCTCTTTCGCGATCCGCTGTCACCGCTCGAACTCAACGAGCACGACGCCGTCGTTTTCGATCCGCCGCGCGCCGGGGCGGAAGCGCAAGCGCAGCGGCTTGCGAGATCGAAGGTCAAGACCGTCGTTGCCGCCTCGTGCAATCCTGCGACGCTGGCGCGCGATGCGCGGCACCTTGTCGATGGCGGCTACAAAATCGAATCCGTGACGCCCATCGATCAGTTCGTCTATTCCGCGCACGTCGAAGTGGTCGCTGTGTTCCGGCGCTAGGGCCTTTTTGTTTTGCCGTGTTTCTTAGCGGAAAACCGGTTCCCGCTTTTCCGGAAACATTCTAGCCGCCGGTCTGACCGCGATGGCGCAGGAGGTGGTCGGCAAGCACGATCGCCATCATCGCTTCGCCGACCGGAACGGCGCGGATGCCGACGCACGGATCGTGTCGGCCTTTTGTAATGATTTCGGTTTCGCGGCCTTGCTTGTCGATGGTTTTTCGCGGCGCCAGGATCGACGACGTCGGCTTGACGGCGAAGCGGCAGACGATCGGCTGTCCCGTCGAGATGCCGCCGAGAATTCCGCCTGCATGGTTCGAAAGAAAATCCGGTTTGCCGTCGTTGCCGATGCGGATTTCGTCGGCGTTCTCTTCGCCGGTCAATTCAGCGGCCGACATGCCCGCGCCGATCTCGACGCCCTTGACCGCGTTGATTGACATCATCGCGCTGGCGAGATCCTGATCGAGCTTGCCATAGAGCGGTGCGCCCCATCCCGCAGGCACGCCTTCGGCAACGACTTCGATGACCGCACCGACGGATGAACCGGCCTTGCGGATTTTGTCGAGGTACTCGGTCCAAAGCTCCGCGGCCTTCCGATCCGGAGAAAAGAACGGATTGCCAGCGACCTCGTCCCAATTCCAGTTCGCGCGGTCGACTTTGTGCGGACCGATCTGAACCAGCGCGCCGCGTATCGTCATGCCGCCGAGAACCTTGCGCGCAACCGCCCCGGCAGCGACGCGCGATGTCGTCTCGCGCGCCGATGAGCGCCCGCCGCCGCGATAATCGCGAATGCCGTATTTAGCGTCGTAGGTGAAGTCGGCGTGCCCCGGGCGATACTTGTCTTTGATATCGCCGTAGTCCTTCGAGCGCTGATCCGTGTTCTGGATTTCAAGAGCGATCGGTGTGCCGGTGGTGACCTGCTTGCCGGAAGCATCGTTGAAGACGCCGGACAGGATTTTCACGACGTCGGCTTCCTGGCGCTGCGTTGTGAAGCGCGACTGCCCCGGCCGCCTGCGGTCGAGATGAACCTGGATATCGCCTTCGTCGAGGGCAATGCCGGGCGGGCAGCCGTCGACGACCGCGCCGATGGCGGGGCCGTGGCTTTCGCCCCACGTCGTTACGCGAAAGAGGTGCCCGAAGGTATTGTGAGACATCGCCTGATCATTCGCTCGGATGGTGAGCCCGGCCGCGCATCGACCACGATGGCGCTGCAACAATTGTGTTGCCGGGTTGCGTCACAGTCTTTCTTAGGAGCGACGGCGAAAGGCAGCAAGCCCGCATCGCCGGTAAAGCGCGTGACAAGTCTCCGCGACGCAGATTAACTCCGCCGCAGTGCGCGTTCGTCGGCCTTTTTCACTTAGCGAAAAAAGGCTGACGGCAGCCGTAACTTTGTATCCGCTTTGATCTGCAACCCGGCCGAGCACGTGATAGCCGCCTGAATGCGGCCCGCGTCGCATCGATGGATCGGACGTTTCAGACGTTGCGGAATTTGCCCTTTTCACGAAGAGGGCGCACGCGCGTAGCGCGTTTAAAAGACCGTTCCTCCCGGACTTGAGCATCCGTGGTCGAGGGGTCTTTCATCATGCATCCGTCAACGGATGACGAAGAGCCGGAGAGCCGCTTCTCCGGCTCTTTTGATTTCAAGGCTCAGTCTAAAGCCAAGTCATCGCGCCATCGCGCAGGATCAGAATTCTGTCCTGCGGCACGTCGAGGAACGGCACGAGGCCGGGCTCGATTCCGAGAATGGCGCCGCGAGCGACGCGGCTGACGCCGCCGTGCGTGACGGCAACCGTGTCACGCTCGAGCCCTTCGAGCCACACCGCAATGCGCCGCTGCAGGTCCGCATAGCTTTCGCCGCCAATGGGCTGCCAGCCGAACGGGTCGGAGGATTTTGCGGTAACGCCCTCCGGATCTTTCTCTGAAAGGTCCGACGCGAGTTCGCCTTCCCAATGGCCGTAGCTCAATTCGCGGATGGTCGCGTCGATGCGGTATCCATTGCCGTCCAGGCCGAGCGCTGCGCGCACGAGCTGCATCGTCTCGATGGCGCGTCCGAGCGGGCTTGAAACGAAATCGGCGGCCGCAATGCCCGGCATGCGGCGTTTCAGTATGTCGCCCTGGCGCCGGCCCTGGTCGCGGCCGGTCTCGTTCAGCGGAATATCGCGCTGGCCCTGGTAGCGGGCGTCCCTGTTCCAGTCGGTCTGGCCGTGGCGGATGAGATAGAGCGTCAGCCCGGGCTTCAAACGAGCCGTCGCAGCGCGCTCGCTCAAGTCTCGTCGCTCTTCACAACCGAGATGTCGGGAGCGTCCTCGTTCTTCATGCCCTGGATATGATAGCCGCTGTCGACGTGATGGACTTCGCCCGTCACGCCGCGCGACATGTCGGAAAGAAGATAGAGACCGGCGCCTCCGACATCCTCGATCGAGACATTGCGGCGCAACGCCGAGTTATATTCGTTCCAGCGCAGGATGTAGCGGAAGTCGGCGATGCCGGCGGCGGCAAGCGTCTTGATCGGCCCAGCCGAAATCGCATTGACGCGAATGTTGTTGCGTCCGAGGTCAGCCGCGAGATAGCGCACGCTCGCTTCGAGCGCGGCCTTGGCGACGCCCATGACGTTATAATGCGGCATCACTTTTTCGGCGCCGTAGTAGGTGAGCGTCAGCAGCGAGCCGCCATCCGGCATCAGCTTCTCGGCGCGCTGGGCAAGCGCCGTAAAGGAGAAGCAAGAGATCAGCATGCTCTGCGTGAAATTTTTCTCGGTTGTGTCGACGTAGCGGCCGTCAAGTTCGTTCTTGTCGGAGAAAGCGATGGCGTGCACCAGGAAGTCGAGACGGCCCCATTCCTTTTTCAGCGTCTCGAAGACGGCATCGATCGACGACGCGTCGGTGACATCGCAGGGCAGAACTAACTTAGTTCCAAGGTCGGCTGCGAGAGGCTCGACCCGCTTCTTCAGCGCGTCGCCCTGATACGTCAGCGCGATTTCGGCGCCTTGCGAGGCGCAGGCCTTGGCGATGCCCCAGGCGATCGACCGATTGTTGGCGACGCCCATGACTAAACCGCGTTTTCCGGCCATCAATTGGCCCGCGGCTGCGGACGTGTTCGCCTGTGACCCCGCCATGGGTTCAATTTCCTTGAATAATTTCTGATGGGTTTGGGCTGGCGCGCATCCTACACAAATGCGTTTGCCGGTCCAGATGGCGGGGCGGCACAGATGCGCGGCCATTGGCCCGGGTCAGAAGATGCCGGAAGCGCCCCATGGAACCGGATAAGTATCTGAAGTAACAAATATTTTTCAGTGTGCCTGAGCCTGGACCTCGTTGCCGGAAAGCTTCGGACGCTCCGAACCGGCAATTCGGCCATCGTCGATCGTAATGATGCGGTCGGCATATTGCAGCGTCCGGTGGTCGTGGGTGACCGCTAGGACGGCGCGTCGCGTGTCCTGTGCAACTTTTGCCAGCAGCTCCATGACGGCCATGCCGTTCTTGGCGTCGAGCGCCGCAGTCGGCTCGTCGGCGAGAATGACGGAGGGCGATCCGGCGAGCGCGCGGGCGATCGACACGCGTTGCTTTTCCCCGCCCGACATTTTCGACGGCATGGCGTTGATGCGATGGCCGAGGCCAACCGCTTCGAGGGCGTCCGCTGCCTGATCGTAAGCGTCCGGACCCTTGAGATCGCGCAGGTCGAGCGCCAGCATCACGTTCTCGACCGCCGTCAGCGTCGGCACCAAATTGTACGACTGGAACACGAAGCCGACGTGCTTGCGTCTGAGGTTGGCAAGTTCTTCCGTGTTCATATTATGCGTTTGAAAGCCTGCGACTTCGAGCTTGCCTTGCGTCGGCGTCAGGATGCAGCCGAGGATCGACAAGAGCGTCGTCTTACCCGAACCCGACGGACCCATGAGCAGAGTGAGTTCGCCGGTGTGGAGCTGAAGGTCGATGCCCTTCAGAACCTTGGCCTCGTTCGGAGGCGTGCCGAGCACTTTCACGATGCCCTGGGCTTCGAGAATGACCTTGCTGTTCATGGGCGTGGACATTGTTGCTCTCCGGACTTAGCGGCTGAAGACGACGGCCGGGTCGATCCGGACGACTTTGATGATGGCGCTGATGGCAGCGAATATGCACATTCCAACGGTGACGACGAACAATCCGCTTGCGAGTTCCGGCGTCATGATGACGGTCAGCTTGGTATCCTGGGCCCCGCGGATCGCCAGCAGCGCCAGGACCATGCCGAGCCCATAGCCGATCAGACCCGACAACACAGCCTGCATCAAGATCACCTTTACGATATAGCCTCGACCGGCGCCAAGGGCCCGCAGCGTTGCGAACTCGTTGATGTGATCCTTCGTGCTCGAATAAAGGGTCTGGGCGACGATCACGATACCGACGATGAGCCCAAGAAGCGCTCCGGCGATCAGCGCCGCACCGGCGCCGGTCTGGAACAGCCAGTAATTCTGGCTGCGCTTGCGGAATTCGTCCTGGGTCAGAACTTCCGTATCGGGAAGACGCCGCTCGATGGCTGAACGCACTGTCTCAATATCGGCGCCCGACGTCAGCATCACGCGCTGGTAGGAGGCCTGGTCCTGATCGGCGCCCGACAGGCGGCGCGCTTCTTCGATCGAGGTGAAGACGAACGGCAGCGTCGTGAACGAACGGATGCGTTTCGTGATCGCGACAAGCTCGACCGAGGCGCCGTTGATTTCCGCGTGCTGGCCGAGAGCGTTGACGCCGAGGTCGGGGAAATAGCTCTGGTCGATCGCGACCGTGCCGGGCGCTTCAAGCGCGGCGCGGCTGCCCTGCACGATATTCCACGGCAGCGCCTTCGGACTGTCGCCTGCGGTACCGATCAGGAGGATCGTGTTGCGGCCGCCTTGCGGCTTGCGCCAGCTCGAGAAGGAAACGACCATGTCTTCGGAGCTTTCGACGCCCGGCGTCGCGAGAACCATGTGCCGTTCGCGGCCGGAAAGGAACGACGGATCGTCGTAGCTTTTCGTGCCGAGCGGGATCACCCACAGATCGGCCGGCGCCGCATCGATGATCGCCGAAATCTTTTTCTGCGAGCCGAGATAGATGCCAGACTGCACGGCGACGAGAACGACGGAAAAGACGATGCCGATGATGGTGACGAAGAAGCTCATGCGATCATGGAAGAGATTGCGATAGGCGAGCTTCATGACCATCGGCATCGGGCGGCGGCGCGAGCGCGGGCGTTTCGAAGCCGTGCGCTGAGCGCTTGCGTCGGCTGGCATGTTGACTGCGAGGTCCATGACCTGTCCTCCTCCTTGAGGGCGTTGGCCGAATATCAGGGCTGTTTCTGTTTGTTTGAACGGGGCGGGAAGCAGGTGTGATGTCCGCTTCCGGTTTCGTCATTCGTTGCAGGGGACGTCGACCAGACCGGCGATCGCTGCGGAGTAGCGGCGGCAGATCTGCTTTTCCGGAGCGGCCTTGGTCGCATCCGACTTTTCCTCAGTCTGCGTCTTATCGACGGT
>Ga0172380_10001029_pt1 | contig 49737 bp, 48 predicted proteins | sample Leawe162metaG_FD_119747 | JGI IMG/M metagenome (GOLD analysis project Ga0172380, IMG submission 119747) | Leachate microbial communities from a municipal landfill in Southern Ontario, Canada - Leachate well 162 metaG | ecosystem: Engineered > Solid waste > Landfill > Unclassified | place... | reverse complement strand
CTGCCGCAACAGGATGTTGCAATCTACACTCAGGCGTTGATGGATTTGGGCGCCACAGTTTGTATCCGTGGCCGCCCGAAATGTGTCACTTGCCCGGTGCAAGCCGATTGTGTTGCGCTGCGGACAGAACGCACCGCCGAACTTCCTGCTATGCGCCCCAGACAGGTCGTGCCGGAAAGGCACACCATTTTTCTGCTGCTAATACATGGCGGTGACATTCTGCTGGAAAAGCGTCCCGGCAACGGTATCTGGGGCGGGTTATGGTGCCCGCCGCAATTCGATGCCGAGTCGGCGGCTATGGCATGGTTCGTGAGAAACGGAATGGAAGCAAGCACAGGAGAACGGTTGGATACATTCGTTCATACCTTCACGCACTTCAAATTGCATATCACACCGTTAAGGGTGGAGCTTGCACATAAAGCTCAACGTACCGCGCAGCCGGGTAGTGTCTGGCTGGATTTGACGGAGGCGTTGGGGGCTGCAATACCAACCCCGGTGAGGCGTTTGCTGCAGGAATTGGTGCGGACACAAGTCGACGCATGAAACTTCGCACACTCGATTATCGACGCTTGCGTTGTGCGTCCAGGATTTCCCGGTACTGCTTGAGCTCTGTTTCGATTGTGGAAAGTTGGTAGTAATCATTCCCGGCCAGTTTTGCTAGCTCCAGTTGTTCAATTGCACCACGCAAATTGCCATGCAAAATCTGGAAATAAGCCAGCACGTGATGCGCCTCTTGGTGTCGGCCCAGCGCCGTGTAGGCACGTGCCTGCAGTTCGTAAAGCTTGGCATTATTGCCGTCATGTGCAACTTCCTTGTCCAGCAGGTTTAGTGCTTCGGCGTAGTGATGCTGACTTAACAGCATCACTACGTAGTCAAAAATCAGTGCCTGATGGGTCGGGTATTGCTTGAGTGCTTCGCGATAGAAGTCGAGGGTCTTCTGGTCGTTTCCTTCTGCTCGTCTGATGTTGCCAGCCAGTGTGGTAATAGTAGCGTTTGGTGGTGCCAAACGGTGGAGTGTGTTGAATTCTTGTGCGGCACGGGAGTCCTGCTTGGCGCGCAACAGGGCGAGCACCAGCCCGTAGCGGTGAGCCAGCGGATTGCCGTATTTTTTGTCACCCAGTGCCGACTCGAAATACGCGATTGCATCTTGCGGTGTTTTTTGTGACGCAATTACGCGCGCACGCATCAGCTGAAAATCAAGGCTGTCCGCTATCAGTTTAAAAGGGATTTGCTGCACACGGTTGCCCACGTCGGAAACCCGTTCAGCGGTGAGTGGGTGAGTGCGCAAATAACTGGGGGCGTTGCCTTCAACCAGTTGGGTGGCCTTTTGCAGGCGCTCAAAGAAACTGGGCATGGCATGGGGGTCGAAACCGGATCGCTGCAGGATGCCGAGACCGATGCGGTCAGCCTCTTTTTCATGCTCTCGTGTGAAGTCGAGCCGGCGTTGTACCAAGCCACTCTGTGCGCCGATGATACCTGCCTCTGCCGCCTGCGGATTGTTGCGTGCAGCAAGAATGGCGACGGCAATGGTGGCCATGGCGGCAAGTGAGTCATATTTCTGGCCGGATACTATCCGCGCCAGATGGTGTTGGGTGACGTGTGATATTTCATGGCTCAACACCGAGGCCAATTCAGATTCGTTTTGCGTCAGCAGGATCAGTCCGGTATTGACACCGATAAATCCCCCCGGCAAGGCGAAGGCATTGATGGCGCCGTCATCCAGTACAAAGAATTCAAACGACTGTCCGGGCTCGCTACTGTTGGCGACCAGATGCTTTCCCAGTCGGTTGAGGTAACCGGCCAACTCCGGGTCGTCCAGATAGCGGTCACTGGCACGAATCTGCAGCATACTTTGCTCGCCGATCTGACGTTCCATCAGTGGTGACACGGCCGTTTGCGATACATCTCCCAGGTCGGGCAGGCCGTCTGCCGCAAGATGCAGGGGAAACAGGATTAGCAGGAATGGAATGATTTTTTTCATGGCCGGTATGATAGCACCCACTTAAATTGGTTCACCTGTGTGTGCTGGACAGGTATGAGGCAAAACGGGAGAATGTGCATCCGTAAGCGCAATGGCCAGCATGAAATCGATCGGCAAATACCATGTTATAAAAGAAATCGGACGCGGTGCAACCAGTACCGTGTTTCTTGCTCTCGACCCATTTAGCCAGCAGCGTGTCGCGCTCAAACTGTTCAATGCCGGTGTGCTGCAGCATGGCGCCAGCAGCAAGGCCTTTAGAAAATTATTGCTGACCGAGGCATCACTCGCCGGTAAATTGTCGCATCCACACATCGTGAAAATTTACGATGCGGTCATGGATGGCGATGTTAATTACATGGTGATGGAATATATCGAAGGCGAGACGCTGGAAAAGTATGCCGAGGTCGATCATTTGTTGCCGCTCGGACGCATCGCCGAAATCATCTATAAATGCTGTAAAGCGCTCGAGTACGCGCAATATCAGGGTGTGATTCACCGCGACATCAAACCGGCCAATATCCTGCTGCGCGGGGAGAGTGACATCAAGATATCGGATTTTGGCGCGGCATTTCTGGAAAACCAGCAGACCACACAGGTGAGCGGGGTGGGGTCGCCAGCCTATATGTCGCCGGAGCAAATCAAGGAACAAACCCTGACGCATCAGACCGACATCTATTCTCTGGGTGTGACGATGTATCGCATGCTGACAGGGAGGCTGCCGTTCGAGGCTGCCAACAACTTCAGCATGATCTACCAGATCATGAATATCGAGCCGCCCCCGCCCAGCAACTATCGCCCCGAGATTCCGCCCGCACTGGATGCCATCGTGCAGCGTGCGATGTGCAAGGAGGCGATACAGCGCTACCACAGCTGGGATGTAATGGCACGTGATCTGGTCGCATTCATCAGCACTGACATGCCGCAACAGGAACAGATATTCGATACCGAAAAATTCGATACCGTTCGTGCCTTGCCATTCTTCTCTGATTTCAGCGATGTTGAATTGTGGGAAGTGCTGCGCATCAGCGAATGGCGCAAGGCACCCAAGGGCGAGCAGATATTGAATGAAGGGGGAATCGGCCAGACCTTCTACATCATCGCCACCGGCTCGGTGCGAGTATTGAAGCAGGGGCGATTGCTGAGTTTATTGCACAAAGGTGATTGTTTCGGTGAAATGGCGCACCTCACCGGGAAAGACGCTAAACGCACGACTGATATTTTCGCCAAGACGGATGTAAAACTGATCGAAATAGATCCGGATGTGCTGGCGCGTGCATCAGCCAATTGCCGCTACCAGTTTGGTGAAGCGTTCCTGCACATGCTGGTCAAGCGCCTGGCGGTGGCCAATACGCGCATATCCAGATTATTGAGCGATCATGCGGATGAATAACCATTTCCAACTGGAGAAGGGTGTGAATGTATTCGGAAACATGAGTGCAAGTGGATCGCAGCGACTTCTTGCAAGAGTGAACGCATCGCAAGGGTATGCCAACACCTGCAATCCACAAGGTGTTACTACTATCTGGTACCACGCCGGCGGGAGGCTCGAGGCATGAGCGGGATCATATTTGATGTGGCACTGGATGTGCGCAAACTTGCCTGCCCGTTGCCAATCTTGCGCGCCAAGAAAGCGCTGGCAGAGATGAGCGCCGGCCAGGTGCTGCAGGTTGTCGCCACCGATAAGGGATCGCCCAGGGATTTTATGGATTTCTGCAGCAAGACTGGTAACGAGTTGTTGTCTTCGACTGAACGAAATGCAGAGTTTGTATTTCTGATTCGCCGCCGTTGAGTTGTCTCAATTCATTCGGCGGTCTTCTTCTCGATTTCCTGCGACAGGAAATAAGCCATCACGGTTCGAATCACCACGATACCACTGAGAATCATCAGCGTGTCCTTGCTCGGTACGACAATAGTGTCGATGATGTCGCGCAATGTTTCTTTCAGCGCCAGCGAGGAGAGGGAGTGGAGTGCTTGCTTTTATCCCAGCTTCTTTCGCTGTGCCTGTAACTGCACCAGCGTTGTACTGAAATCCTCCATCCGTTTCTTTTCCTGTTCCACTACCGCCGCCGGGGCGCGTGCAACGAAGCTTTCGTTACCGAGCTTGGCATGTGCTTTGGCGATCTCGTTGGAGAGACGTGCGATTTCTTTATCCAGACGTTCACGTTCCGCCACCACGTCGACTTCCACCTTCAACATCAGCTTGAAGCTACCGACGATTGATATGGGTGCGTCACCTTCCGGTAATTCGGCGACGACCTGAACTTCGCTCAACTTGCCGAGGCTGCTGATGTAAGGGGCAAGTGCGTTCAACATTGTTGCATTGCCTGCTGCAACCAACGGCACGCGTGCGGCGGGGGACAAATTCATCTCGCTGCGCAGGCTGCGGGTGGCGGTGACCAGTTCCTGCAACAGTGCGACCTGTGCGATGGCGGTTTCGTCGACCTTGCTGGTGTCAGCCTTGGGATAGGCTTGCAGCATGATGCTGTTACCCTTTGCCTTCGCCATCGGTGCGACTGATTGCCACAACTCTTCAGTAATGAATGGGATGATGGGGTGTGCCAGACGCAGAATAGTTTCCAGCACGCGAACCAGTGTGCGTCGTGTGGCGCGCTGCTGCGCTTCGCTGCCGTTGGCCATCTGCACCTTGGCCAGTTCCACATACCAGTCGCAGTAGGTGTTCCACACCAGTTCGTACACGGTGCGCGCGGCCATGTCGAAACGGTAATCGGCGAAGTGAGCCGCCATCTCGGCCTCGGCCTGCTGCAACACACTGATCATCCACTTGTCGGCGGCGGAGAAGTCCAGGGGGAAGCTTTCGTCGAGACCGACATCCTTGCCGTCGCAGTTCATCAGTACGAAACGCGTGGCGTTCCATAGCTTGTTGCAGAAGTTGCGATAGCCTTCACAGCGTTGCATATCAAACTTGATGTCGCGACCGGGCGAGGCGAGTGAGGCGAAGGTGAAGCGCAACGCGTCGGTGCCGAAAGCAGTAATCCCGTCGGGGAACTCCCTGCGTGTGCGTTTTTCGATCTTCTCCGCGTCCTTGGGGTTCATCAATCCGGCAGTGCGCTTTTTCACCAGAGAGTCGAGGTTGATGCCATCGATCAGGTCGATGGGGTCGAGCACATTACCCTTGGACTTGGACATCTTCTGGCCTTCCGCATCGCGGATCAAGCCGTGCACGTACACATCCTTGAACGGGATCTTGCCGGTGATGTGTTTGGTCATCATCACCATACGCGCCACCCAGAAGAAGATGATGTCGAAGCCGGTGACCAGCACCGACGACGGCAGGTATTGCTGCACGAACGGGTTCTTTGCATCCTTGTCCGCATCGCCCACCCAGTCCAGTGTTGAGAACGGCCACAGCGCGGAAGAGAACCAGGTGTCGAGCACGTCGCTGTCGCGATCAAGCTGTCCGGCGTAACCGGCCTTGTCCGCCAGATGGCGCGCCTCGGCCTCGTCGTGCGCGACGAACACTTCGCCGTTCACGCCGTACCACGCGGGAATCTGGTGTCCCCACCACAGTTGCCGCGAGATGCACCAGTCCTGAATGTTGTTCAGCCACTGGTTGTAGGTGTTCACCCAGTTCTCCGGGTGGAACTTGATTTCGCCCGAGGCCACACATTCCAGCGCCTGCGCGGTAATGCTCTTGCCGCCGTCAGCGGGTTTGCTCATCGCCACGAACCACTGGTCGGTCAGCATCGGTTCGATTACCACGCCGGTGCGGTCTCCGCGCGGCACTTTGAATTTGTGCTTGTCGGCTTTTTCGAACACCCCTGCGGCTTCCAGATCGGCAACGATCTGTTTGCGCGCAGCGAATCTATCCATGCCTTGATATTGCTTGGGCGCGTGCTCGTTGATCTTTGCATCCAGCGTGAGGATGGAGATTATCTCCAGCTTGTGACGCTGACCGACCGCATAGTCGTTGAAGTCATGCGCTGGCGTGACTTTCACCACGCCGGTGCCGAATTCCTTGTCGACATAGTCGTCGGCGATGATCGGGATATCGCGTCCGCACAGCGGCAGTTTTACCTGTTTACCGATGAGGTGCTGGTAACGTTCATCTTCCGGATTCACCATCACTGCCACGTCACCCAGCATGGTCTCGGGGCGCGTCGTCGCAACCGTCAGATGACCGGAACCGTCCGCCAGCGGATAGCGGATGTGATACATGAAGCCGTCTTCTTCTTCCTGCACCACTTCCAGATCGGACACGGCGGTGTGCAGTTTCGGATCCCAGTTCACCAGACGCTTGCCGCGATAGATCAGACCTTCGTTGAACAGGCGCACGAATGTTTCGGTAACGGATTGCGACAGACCTTCGTCCATGGTGAAGCGTTCGCGCGACCAGTCTGGCGAAGTGCCGAGACGACGCATCTGTTTGGTGATGGTGTTGCCGGAATATTCTTTCCATTCCCACACTTTTTCAATGAACTTCTCGCGCCCTAGGTCGTGGCGAGAGATACCCTGCGCGTCGAGCTGGCGCTCCACCACGATCTGGGTGGCGATGCCCGCATGATCGGTGCCTGGTTGCCACAGTGTGTTGTCCCCGCGCATACGGTGATAGCGCGTCAGCGCGTCCATCAGGGTCTGGTTGAAGCCGTGCCCCATGTGCAGCGTGCCGGTGACGTTTGGCGGCGGTAGCAGGATGCAGAAATTCTCTTGTTTCGAGGTGTCGAGTCCGGCCTTGAAGTACCCGGCGTTTTCCCATGCGGGATACCAGCGTGCTTCAATATCTTTTGGGTCAAAACTTTTGGCGAGTTCCATTTTGGTCAGATTGATGTGCGGCGGAAAAGGCCGCGATTATACCAACTCTGTGCAGGGCCCGAGGCAGGCTATCAGTCAGTGCTGGTTCGCTCCTGTGCCTTGCGGATCAGTTGTGGCAGCTCATTTTTCAATTCAGCAATGGCTGCTTCAATCGCCCATTGATTGGCGGTTGCCAGGTGAGTTTTTAGCTTGTCGGCAAATACGGTCTCGATATACGTTTCGAGAGTTTGTTGCAAACCGGGCAGGGTGTCCGGCGAGGAGGAGCTGGCTGGTGCGGGCGGTGTGTCCGGCGCAATGTCGGTCAGCACCGGCAAGTCGTCTGTCGTATCGGGAACGACCTCGGTCAGCAACGGGATGGAGTGTGGCTGGGTCATGCGCGTAGCTTGGCAAGGTCGGTGTGCCCGAGTTCGTAGCCGCGGTCACGGTAATATTTGAAGCGCAGGCGTCCGTGTGCGGCTTCCTCCGTGTCGCAACCGACAATCTCGATGACGCGCTCGAAGCGGCTGAAGAACGTCACGCATTCCTCATGCAGGCTGATCAGCAACTCGGAGTGGGGGAAATTCTCGTCGCGCCCGATGACTACCGGCATGCTGGCCGCCTCCGCATCGTGACTACGGCAGTGCGGCATGAAGGCGGTGGCGGGATAGTGCCACAGCAGTTTGTCCAGCCTGTCGGCCAGCCCGTCATCCGGCACATGCAGCAGCACGTGCAATCCGCTCTGCATCGCCTTGTGGCTCAGCTGACAGGCTGTGCGCAGCTTGTCTTCGCTGCCGGTGTAGAAGTCGATTTTAGTCATAACTGAAACCAGTTAGCCACAGAGTGTACAGAGGGAACATCATCTTTCTTCTCTGTGTATTCTGCGGCAAATCATTTGCTATTTGCCCGATTGATTAAATATTGCGTGAGCAGCGGCAGAGGCCGCCCGGTTGCGCCTTTTTCTTTGCCGGATTTCCATGCTGTGCCCGCGATGTCGAGGTGCGCCCAGTGGTAATCCTTGGTGAAGCGTGACAGGAAACAGGCGGCGGTGATGGTGCCGCCCGCGCGGCCACCGATATTCTGCATATCGGCGAAGTTGGAATCCAGCAGCGGTTGGTAGTCTTCCCATAGCGGCAGTTGCCAGGCGCGGTCGTGCGTCTGTTCTCCTGCTGCCAGCAGTTCCCGGGCAAGATTGCTGTCGTTGCTGAACAGGCCGCTGGCCACATGCCCCAATGCGATGACGCAGGCGCCGGTGAGAGTGGCGATGTCAATCACGGTGTCGGGCTTGAATTTGGCCGAGTAAGTGAGTGCGTCACACAACACGAGGCGACCTTCGGCATCTGTATTGAGTATCTCGATGGACTGGCCGGACATGCTGGTGACGATGTCACCCGGCTTGGTGGCGGTGCCGGAGGGCAGGTTCTCGCTACTTGGAATGACGCCGACCACGTTGATCTTCAGACCCATCTCGGCGATGGCCTGAATAGTACCGAGCACGCTGGCCGCGCCGCACATGTCGTATTTCATCTCGTCCATCTCGGCACCCGGTTTGAGCGAGATGCCGCCGCTGTCGAAGGTTATGCCCTTGCCGACCAGTACAACGGGTTTGTGTTTCTTGTCTGTGCCGTTGTATTCGAGTGTGATGAGTTTGGCGGGTTGTTCGCTGCCGCGTGTGACGGCGAGGAAAGCGCCCATCCCCAGCTTGCGCATATCCTTTTCTTCCAGCACGGTGGTCTTGATCTTTTTGTGCGCTTTGCCCAGCGCCAGCGCTTGCGCGGCGAGGTAGGTCGGAGTACAGATGTTGCCGGGCAAGTTGGCAAGAGTCTTGGTCAGCTCCATTCCACGCGTGCCGGCGGCGGTTTGTGCAACCACCTCCTTCAGTTGCGCCGCCGGTTTGTCCAATGTGGCAAAGGTAATGTGTTTCAATTTTGCTGCATCGGCAGGTTTGCTCTTCAGCCCGTCGGCGCGGAAAGCGTGTTCGGTGCCGATGAACACGGCTTGACGCAATACCCATGCTGTATCCTGCCCCATTTCCTCTTCGGCCAGATACAGCACCGCATCTTTTGCCGGTGTGCCGTGCAATGTCTTGAACAGGGCGTGCAAAATCTCGATGCGGGATTTGCAGGTTTGTCCATCGGCCTTGCCCAAGCCGACGAGTAACACACGTGGAGCGAGGATGCCAGGCAACTTATGCAACAGCAGCGTGGAGGCAGACTTTCCACTCATGTCGCCATGTGCGACCAAGTCGCTCAATATATTTTTGCAGGCCTTGTCGAGTGTTTGTGCCGCACGGGACAGCTTGCCGCCTTCAAACACACCAACCACCACGCAATCACTCTTCAGTTTTTCCGGACTACCCTGTTTTATGCTAAATTCCACGCGCCTCTCCTCAATTGATCTCTGAATCCACCCAGATGCCGGATTATCCGCAATCCACGCCGCAAAAGTCAAAATTGTCCGGTTCGCCCAGGATACGCGGTATTTTCTTTCGCACGCTGATCCGTGAATTCGTCGCCAGCGGGCTGCTGGTATTTTCCATTTTGCTTGGTATTGTGGTGTTCACCCAGTTGATCCGATTCCTCAGCGAGTCAGTCAGCGGCCTGCTCGCAGTGGACGGTATTCTGGTGATGCTGGGTTTCAGCGCCATGAACTATCTGCCCGTGTTGCTTTCGATCAGCCTGTTCCTCTCGATCCTGATCACCCTCTCGCGTTGTTATCGTGATAGCGAGATGGTGGTGTGGTTCTCATCCGGCATCGGCCTCGCACGCTGGATGCGCCCGGTATTGGGCTATGCCATTCCGGTTGCCGTGCTGATCGCCTTCATGAGTCTGGTGTTGTCACCTTGGGCATTATCCAAGGCGGACGAATTCAAGCGCCAACTGGATAGTCGAGACGATGTGTCGCATGCCACCCCCGGTGCTTTTCGTGAATCAAAACAGGCGGACCGCGTGTTCTTTCTGGAAGACGTGGATACCAGCAGCAAGCGCGTAGGCAATATTTTTGTGCGTTCGGTGCAGAATGGCAAAGAAGGAACCATGGTGGCGAAGGAGGGTTATCAGGAAACCGCTGAAAATGGAGACCGATTCCTGGTGTTGTTGAATGGCTCGCGGTATGAAGGTGTTCCGGGCCAGGCTGACTTCAGAATCTCACACTTCGAACGCTACGCGGTACGCATTGAACCGGCCGAGTTGGGCCGTGCGCTCCCCAATATCAAAGCCTATTCCACACTCTACCTGTTGCAGCATCCGCATTCCCTGCATACGGCGGAACTGCACTGGCGCATCGGATTGCCGCTCAGCGCACTGATTCTGGCGTTGCTCGCCATTCCGCTGAGCTATGTTGATCCGCGTGCAGGGCGCTCGCTGAATCTGATCACCGCGATGGTGGTCTACATGTTCTACAACAATATGATCAGTGTCACCAACTCCTGGGTGGCATTGAAGAAGGTCAGCCCGTTGATCGGTTTGTGGGGCTTGCATCTATTTATGGTTCTGATCCTGCTGATCCTGTTTCACTACCGCTCCTCTGTTACGCCGTGGTGGAGGTTCAAGCGGTGAAGCTGCTTGCCCGCTATCTGGCGCGAGAAATCTACTTCAGCATCGGTCTGGTGTTTGCCGCCTTGTTGATGTTGTTTGCCTTGCTCGACCTGATCAACCAGCTCAACGAGATGGGACGTGGTGATTACCAGTTGAGTTACGTCCTGCTGTTCGTGCTACTGACCCTGCCCGGACACATCTATGAGTTGTTCCCGGTCGCTGTATTGATCGGGGCGATTTTCGCCCTGGTGCAGCTGGCGGCAAGTTCGGAGTTGACGGTTTACCGCGCTTCCGGTGTGTCGTTGCGCCAGATGATCGTCACTTTGTTGGGTATTGGCGCACCCTTGCTCGTACTCTGTTTTATATTTGGCGAGTTCATCGCGCCGCCGAGTGAGAAACTGGCCCAGCAGATCAAACTCAAAGCACAAAATGCGCAGGTCAATATCAAGGAATTCCGATCCGGAGTATGGGTAAAGGATGAGGGCAGTTTCATCAATGTCAGGAACGTGCTGCACGACACCTCGCTGCTCAATGTGAGCATCTATCAGTTCGATGAAAATTACCAACTGCAGAGCATCACCGCAGCCGGGCGCGCCACTTATCAACGCGAGGGATTCTGGCAACTGGAAGAGGTAAGGCGGACCCTGTTTTCGGGACAGGGTACGACTGTCGATGTGCAGCCCGTTGCGGAGTGGCGCTCCACACTCAACCCCGATATTCTGAACGTGCTGATGGTGGTGCCGGAACAGATGTCAGCCTGGAACCTGTACCAATATATTCAGCACCTGGCTGACAACAAGCAAAAAACCGTGCGGTACGACATCGCGCTCTGGAACAAGCTGGTCTACCCCTTTGCGGTGCTGGTCATGTTGTTGCTGGCGCTGCCGTTCTCATCCTATCAGCGGCGCGAAGGCGGCATCGGCGGAAAGATATTCGTCGGGGTGGTGCTGGGTTTGAGCTTCCATTTTGTCGGACGCCTGTTTGCCAATCTGGGTGCGCTGAATGAATGGCCCGCTGTCTTTAGTGCAACTGCCATGAGCTGGATTTTTCTAAGCCTGGCGCTGATTTTATTGTGGCGGGCCGAACGTCGTTAAGACCAGGGAATGTAACTTAGCCACCGTTCATTCGGGGCTCAATCAGGTTTTTGGCTTGACTCGGTGTTTCCCTGAGGTGGCTCCGGCCTGGTTTCCTGTTCGCGCACGATCTGCTTTACAGCATTTCGTCTTTCTGCGGGCACCTTGCTGAAAGCAGTGAATTTCTCCCGTGCCCGATGACGTTGTTCCGGAGTTAGTGTTGCCCAAGTCGAAATCTGTTCACGCAGGCGCTGTTGTTTGTCGGGGGGAAGTTGCGGATACGCGCTGGTAATTCCGATGAAGCTCTTTTGCTCTGTTTTCTCCAGTTTGTTCCAGCCTTGGGCGAGTGGCGCCAGCAATTGTTGCTGTAGCGGCGTGAGATCATCCCACTTTTCCGCGCGCGACACAGTGGGCACTAACAGCAGACCGCACAACGCTGCGATATACCAGATTTGAGGGTTCTTTTTTCGCATTGTGACCATTTAATCGACGTACATCCTTACCGGCAAATCATCAATCAGTATGGCAAGATCAAGCGCGCTGTGGTCGTGTACGGCGAGATGCTGCCACTGGAAAAGAACCACAACGAGGATGGCGGTGAACAGGAAGGCCGCGCCCCAGCCGACTGGATGCTGGCGCATCGGTACGGCCAGTGCCGGCACCAGCTGATACAGGCGCGCCTGGAGCGTACTGTGTCGCGCTTGTTGCTGTAATGCAGCTTGCCGCGCGCTGAAAAGACGTGCCTCGACAGTCGGCGGCAGTTGGCGCGTCGAATCATCGAGTAGTGAGGCTAGTGTTTTTCGATCTAGTTTGATGCCCATGTCAGGTCTACCCCCTTTCGTTTCAGGATATGTGCCATTGTAGTGGTTGCGCGCGAACAGTGGGTCTTGACGCTCCCTTCGGAGCAGCCCATCGCCACCGCTGTTTCTGCCGTATCGAAGCCCTCCCAATAACGCAGCAGGAAGGCTTCGCGTTGACGCGCTGGCAATTGGCGCAATGCAGCCTCAATGATAGTGACCAACTGCTGCCCGGCGACTGCCGTGTGCGGGGTTTCGGGCTGGCTGGGGTTATCTTCGTCCTGCAGGATATCCAGCACATCCACGTCATCCTCGCTTTGCGACGTAGTGAACGATGAAAACAGGCTGAAGCGGGCACTGCGTACTTTTTGGCGACGGAAATGGTCGCGAATGGTATTTTGCAGGATTCTCTGGAACAACGGTGGAAACTCTTCAGCAGGCTTGTCCCCGTAGCGTTCCGCCAGCTTGATCATGGCATCCTGCACTATGTCCAGCGCGGCCTGTTCGTCGTGCACAGCGTAGACTGCGTACTTGAAGGCGCGGCGCTCGACACTGGCGAGAAAGTCGGAAAGCTGGACTGAAGTGGACAAGGGTGGCAGGGGTTGTGCTGAAGGTGGGCCGATAATAGCAAATTCCTGTTGCAACAAGGGTTTTCAACCCGCCCACAAGCACTGCGGGGTTGACCAAAATGCTGCCAGCCTTTATCGTGCACGACCTTTTAATCGACGCAATCTACAGGTAGTTGTCTCATGGAACTGACCGGTGCTGAAATAACCGTCCGCTGCTTACAGGAAGAGGGAGTCGAGTATATTTTTGGCTATCCCGGCGGCGCGGTGTTGTTTATCTATGATGAGCTGTTCAAGCAGGAACAGGTCAAGCACGTTCTGGTGCGGCATGAGCAGGCCGCTCTGCACGCCGCCGACGGCTATGCGCGCTCTACCGACAAGGTCGGGGTGGCGCTGGTCACTTCGGGTCCTGGTCTGACCAACGCGGTGACCGGTATCGCCACCGCGTACATGGATTCAATTCCGCTGGTGGTCATCAGCGGTCAGGTGCCTACCGGTTTCATCGGTGAGGATGCCTTTCAGGAGGTGGATGCGGTCGGCATCACCCGCCCCTGCGTCAAACACAACTTCCTGGTGAAGGATGCGAAGGATATTGCCATCACCTTGAAGAAGGCGTTCTACCTGGCCAAAACAGGCCGCCCAGGCCCTGTGCTGGTGGATATTCCCAAGGACGTCTCAAACCAGAAAGCCACTTACGAGTACCCGGCTTCGGTCAATATTCGCTCCTACAATCCGGCGACCAAGGGGGATCCCGCCTTGGTCAAACAGGCGGTACAGATGCTGCTCGCGGCCAAGCGTCCGATGGTCTATACAGGTGGTGGCGTGGTGTTGTCCGATGCCGCCAGGCAATTGACCGAGCTGGTTCGGCTGCTGGATTTCCCCTGCACCAACACCCTGATGGGTCTGGGTGGCTACCCTTCACCGGACAAAAACTTTCTCGGCATGCTTGGCATGCACGGTACGCTGGAAGCCAATATGGCGATGCAGCATTGCGATGTGCTGCTGGCGATCGGCGCACGTTTCGATGATCGTGTGATTGGTAATGTGGAGCATTTCGCCGAAGTGTCGCGCAAGATCATCCATATCGATATCGACCCTGCTTCGATTTCCAAGCGGGTGAAGGTGGATGTGCCTTTGGTTGGTGATGTGCGGCACGTACTCGACGATATTCTGTCATTGCTGCGTGCCAGCAAGCAGAAACCCGATGTCGCCACCCTCAAGGCTTGGTGGCAGCAGGTTGAGGAATGGCGCGGACGCAAATCATTGACGTACCGCAATTCGACCGAAGTCATCAAGCCGCAGTATGTGATCGAGAAATTGTACGAGATCACGCGGGGCGATGCTTTCATCACCTCGGATGTGGGACAACACCAGATGTGGGCGGCGCAGTATTACAAGTTCAACCAGCCGCGTCGCTGGATCAATTCCGGCGGTCTCGGCACCATGGGCTTTGGCCTGCCGGCGGCAATGGGGGTGCAGTTGGCACACCCGGGCGCACCGGTAGCCTGTGTGACCGGTGAAGGCAGTATCCAGATGAATATCCAGGAGTTGTCCACCTGCAAACAATTTCACCTGCCGCTCAAGATTATCCTGCTCAACAATGGCTATCTGGGCATGGTGCGCCAGTGGCAGGAGTTCTTCCACGGCAACCGCTATTCCGAATCCTATATGGATGCGCTCCCCGATTTTGTGAGACTGGCCGAGGCTTATGGTCATGTGGGGGTGCGGGTGGACCAGCCCGGCGACGTGGAGGGTGCACTCAAGGAAGCCTTTGCGCGCAAGGATGATCTGGTATTTCTCGACTTCCGCACCGATCCCACCGAGAACGTGTTCCCCATGGTTCCGGGCGGCAAGGGGCTGTCCGAAATTATCATGGCGGAGGATCTGTAATGCGTCACATCATTTCCCTGCTAATGCAGAACGAAGCCGGTGCACTATCACGGGTGGCCGGGCTGTTCTCCGCGCGCGGCTACAACATCGAATCCCTGACGGTCGCCCCGACTGAAGACGAAACGATGTCGCGTATGACCATCGTAACCAGCGGCTCGGATGCCGTGATAGAGCAAATCAACAAGCAGCTCAACAAACTGGTGGATGTGGTGTCGGTGATGGATCTGACCGATGGTGACCATATCGAGCGCGAACTGATGCTGCTCAAGGTGCGTGCAGAGGGCGGCGACCGCGAAGAAATAAAACGCATAACCGACATCTTCCGTGGCCGCATCATCGACGTGACCGACAAGACCTACACTATCGAACTGACCGGAGCCGGCCACAAACTGGATCACTTCCTGCAAGCAGTCGAACCCAAGCTGATCCTGGAGACGGTGCGCACCGGCGCATCCGGTATCGGGCGCGGCGAACGTATTTTGAAACTTTAGCAACCAGTCGTTAGACGCTGGCCGTCAGTTGTTGGTTAAAACGAAGAACCGCGTGGCGGACATCATTAACCAACAACCAACGACTAACCAACTAGCAACTATTTTTTTAGAAGAGGCCAACATGAAAGTTTATTACGACAAAGATGCAGATCTGTCCCTAGTTAAGGGCAAGCAAGTGACCATCATCGGCTACGGCTCGCAAGGCCATGCCCATGCGCAAAATCTGCGCGACTCGGGTGTCAACGTGACAGTCGGTTTGCGCAAGATGGGTGCTTCCTGGAAGAAAGCGGAAGCAGCCGGCATCAAAGTTGCCGAAGTGGCTGACGCCGTGAAGAACGCTGATGTGGTGATGATGCTGTTGCCGGACGAAAATATTCCCGATGTCTATAACAAGGAAGTCGCACCGAATATCAAGGCTGGTGCCGCACTGGCCTTTGCCCACGGTTTCAACGTGCACTACAACCAGGTGATACCGCGCTCCGATGTGGACGTGATCATGATTGCGCCGAAGGGCCCCGGTCACACCGTGCGTTCCGAATATCTCAAAGGCGGCGGTGTTCCCACACTGATCGCCGTGTACCAGGACAAGAGCGGCAAAGCGAAAGACATCGCACTGTCCTACGCGGCAGCCAACGGAGGCACCAAGGGCGGCGTGATCGAAACAAACTTCCGTGAAGAGACCGAGACCGACCTGTTCGGCGAGCAGGCAGTACTGTGTGGCGGCGCGGTGGAGCTGGTGAAAGCCGGTTTCGAGACGCTGACCGAAGCGGGCTATGCGCCGGAGATGGCCTACTTCGAATGCCTGCACGAGCTTAAGCTGATTGTCGACCTGATGTACGAGGGCGGTATTGCCAACATGAACTACTCCATCTCCAACAACGCCGAGTACGGCGAATACGTCACCGGCCATCGCGTGATCGCCGATCAGGCGCGTGCCGCGATGAAGGAATGCCTGAAGAACATCCAGAACGGCTCTTACGCCAAACAGTTCATCCTGGAAGGCCGCACCAACTATCCAGAAATGACCGCGCGCCGCCGTTTGAATGCGGAACATCCGATCGAAGTGGTCGGTGGTCAGTTGCGTTCCATGATGCCGTGGATTGGCAAGAACAAGCTGGTCGATCAATCGAAGAACTAAAATCAGTCGATTTACGCTAGTCGCTAGTCGTTAGTAAAGATCAACCTTTTTCGTCTGGCGACTAGTGCTTTCAACTAACGGCTATTAACTCAGCGACTACATGACCAACTATCCCCACCCAATCATTGCCCGCGAGGGCTGGCCATTCCTGACGATTTCACTGGTTTTGGCCGTTGCAGCCACTGCATGGTGTGTGACTTGGTCGATCCCGTTGTGGATCATCTTCCTGTTCGTGTTGCAGTTTTTCCGTGATCCGGCGCGCGAGATTCCGCAGGATGCGGATGCGGTGCTGTCACCCGCCGACGGTCGCGTGATCAAGGTCGAACGCACGCAAGATCCTTACGCACAACGCGAAGCACTCCTGATCAGCGTGTTCATGAACGTCTTCAATGTGCATTCCAATCGCAGTCCGGTCGACGGCAAGATCGAGAAAATCCAGTATTTCCCCGGCAAGTTCGTCAATGCCGATCTGGACAAGGCCTCCACCGAAAACGAGCGCAATGCGGTGGTGCTGACCACCAATGACGGACAGACGGTGACTTTTGTACAAGTGGCCGGTCTCATCGCGCGGCGTATTCTGTGTTACGTCAAGGCGGGCGATGTGCTGGCGCGCGGCCAACGTTACGGTTTTATCCGCTTCGGCTCGCGGGTGGATGTCTATCTGCCATTGACCGCTACCGTCAAGGTCAGCATCGGTGATAAAGTGTCCGCTACTGAAACCATCCTGGCGCGGCTCGGCTGAACTCCATGAACCCGATGAATCAACGCAGCAAAATGGATTTGCGGCGGCGCGGCATCTACCTGCTGCCCAACCTGCTCACCACGGCTGCCTTGTTTGCCGGGTTTTACGCCATAGTGCAGTCGATGAACGGGCGCTATGAAATTGCGGCGGTGTCGATCTTCATTGCCATGGTGCTGGACGGGTTGGATGGGCGCGTGGCACGCATGACACATACCCAAAGCGAGTTCGGGGCCGAATACGACAGCCTGTCCGACATGGTCTCGTTTGGTGTCGCACCTTCCATTCTTATGTATGAATGGGCGTTCCGTGACTTGGGCAAATGGGGCTGGTTCGCCGCCTTCATCTATTGTGCGGGTGCCGCTTTGCGGCTGGCGCGCTTCAACACCAACATCGACGTGATTGATAAGCGTTATTTTCAGGGGCTTCCCAGCCCGGCGGCGGCGGCGCTGGTGGCCGGATTCGTCTGGGTCATGGCGGATAACCGTTTCAGCGGCAACGACCTGCGCTGGTATGCCGCCGCGCTCACCGTATTTGCCGGCATGAGCATGGTCAGCAGCCTCAAGTACTACAGCTTCAAGGCGATCAATATGCGCAAGAGCGTGCCGTTTATTGTCATCTTTCTGTTCGCCATCTTCTTCATTCTGGTGTCGGTTGATCCGCCGCTGCACCTGTTCCTGCTGTTCCTGGGCTATTGCCTGTCCGGCTATGTGATGACCTTGCTCGATCTGCGCAAACCCAAGCCACTGCCGCCTCCGCAACCTTGATCTTGCACCATGCAAAAGGGCGCATCGTACGATGCGCCCTTTTGCTTCAGTATGGACAGTTTATTTTGCGGCTGCCTTCTGGCGGCTGGTTTCGGTCAGACGCAGGATTTTGGCAGAAGAGAACAGACCGCGTAGTCTGGGCGGCTCGCCGTCCTTGCGCTCAACCACCGGCAGGTGCGACCTGCCGATTTTCTGCAGGGCCTCCAGCACATCCTTCACTGAAGCCTTTTCAACCTCGTGCAATTCGGCAACGACCCAGTCTTTTGGGTATTCCATGATGTCGCTGACACGGATGTCCTTGTGCGTGACACCGCGATCCGCAAAGCCGACGCTTTGCAGATAGCGCATCGGCTTTTCGCCCAGGATGTCGTAGGAGGTAATGAGGCCCAGCAATTTTTCCGACCCCTTTTCCTTGACGAAAGCGATACGCAGACCGGCGACTTTCATCTTTTGCAGCGCTTCATCTATGGTTTCTTCAGGCGTGAGCTTGAACATCGCGCGAACACGGAAATCGGTCATGACCGATACTGCAGTATCTTTCAGGTCAACCTGCCAGGGATCGTTGCTCGGTTCCATAATCTCCTGCAGTTGGGTGGTGGTCTTCAGAACAAAAGGCTGCGGCTGGTGATGCGGCATGAAACTCTCCTTCAAGCAGATGGTTGTAATAGCAACAGGCGGAATTATAGCGCCAAGGGCTGATTACGTCAGTGTGGGAACGCGGCGACACAGTCTTAATCTCGCGACCAGAGCGTCTCCGCACAGCCGGCTGTACGGTTAAGTACACGGCAAAACACAAACAATAAATCGGAAAGCCGATTCAGATAGTGCAGTCCCTCAGCCGGGATCGTTTCCCCATGCATAAGTTGCATATAATCGCGCTCGATGCGGCGCGCCACACTGCGTGCCACATGGCACAGGGCGGCGGCGCGGCAGCCGCCGGGAAGGATGAATTCCTTAAGCGGCGGCAACTCCGCGTTGTAATGTGTGATGGCCTTATCCAGTCGTGCGAGTTTGGCGACGGCAAAGGGTGCGCCTGGCACAGCCAGCATCCCGCCGAGGTCGAACAGATCGTTCTGGATGCGCAGCAGTTCCGCGCGCACACCGTCCGACAGGGTTTCGGCGAGTAGCACGCCGAGCTGGCTGTTGAGTTCATCCACACTGCCGATGACGGCGATGCGCGGGTGATTCTTGGGCAGGCGCGTGCCGTCGGCCAGGCCGGTATGGCCATCGTCGCCGGTGCGGGTGGTGATCTTGCTTAGTCTCATTGTTTCTCCAGACAGGAAAGGTAGACCGTGGCATCGGGTGCGGTTTTGTTGCGCTGTGCCTGCCAGATCATTTCGCCGAGGCAATCCATCATCGCATGCTGCGCCTTGTGTTCAGATTCGTATTTCTGTGAGAGGCGCACGAACTGTTCGCGGATACCGTGTGGCTGACCGATAGATATCTGCTCCTCGATGGTCAGGTGCATCATCAGGTGCAGGAATGGGTTGACCACAGTACCGTCCGGCGCGTAGTCCCTGTCCTGATTGCTCTGCACGTCGTTGAACAGCGTGTGATATTCCGGGTGTTTATCGATTAACTGCGCCGTCAGGTCCTCCAGCGGCGACAGCAATTCTCCCGCAGTGCGCTTGCGCCAGGATTCGAACAGAAAATTCCGTGCTTCATCGCGCGTCGGCTGGAACATCAAAACACCTTCTTCCTGAATTCGCACAGGTCTTCAATAACACACTCACGGCATTTGGGCGTGCGCGCCTGACACACGTAACGGCCATGCAGGATGAGCCAATGATGGGCGTCAAGTTTAAATTCGGCGGGCACAAACTTCAGCAGCTTCTTCTCCACCTCAAGCACATCTTTACCGGGTGCGAGGCCGGTACGGTTGCTGACACGAAAAATATGCGTATCGACGGCGATGACGGGCTGGCCGAAGGCGGTATTGAGGATCACGCTGGCCGTCTTGCGTCCCACACCGGGCAAGGCTTCCAGTGCTTCACGCGTCTGCGGCACTTCGCCATCGTGCAGTTGCAGCAGGAGTTGGCACATCCGGATGATGTGTTTGCTCTTGGTCTGGTACAGGCCGATGCGCTGCACATACTCGCGCAAACCATGCTCGCCGAGGTCGAGAATTTTCTGTGGTGTATTGGCGACGGGAAACAGCTCGCGGGTGGCGAGGTTGACACTTTTGTCTGTTGCCTGCGCCGAGAGAATCACCGCAACCAGCAGTTCAAACGGTGTGCGGTATGCCAGCTCGGTGGAGGGATGCGGGTTTGTCGTTTGCAGGCGCAAAAACATCGCGCGCCGTTTGGCCGCATTCATCCCTGTGCTGCCTCGGGCAGGGCGACCGGAACGGGCTGGCTGCGCACTTCTTGTTCGGCACTCAGATTGAGCCAGTTTCTGGCGGCAATGATGAGGCCGAGACCGATGAATGCGCCGGGCGGCAGGATGGCGATCAGGAAGCCGTGGTAGTCGGGAATGACATGGACCACCCATGTTTTCGCACCATCGCCAAAGACCAGGTCGATGCCGGAGAGCAGTGTGCCCTTGCCAACGATCTCGCGCATCCCGCCCAGTGTTGCCAGCACGGCGGTCAACCCCAGTCCCATCATCAGACCGTCCACGGCGGAAGGCAATATTGGGTTTTTTGAGGCGAACGATTCCGCCCGTGCCAGCACGATGCAGTTGGTCACGATCAGCGGCACGAATATGCCGAGCACGAGATACAGGTCGTACAGGTAGGCGTTCATCAGATATTGCACCACGGTGACCAGCACCGCGATGATCAGCACGAACACCGGAATGCGGATCTCGTTCGGCACGTAGCTGCGTACCGGCGCGATGGTGGTGTTACTCAGGGTGATGACCAGGGTGGTGGCAAGGCCGAGGCTGACCGCATTCACCAGCGTGTTGCTCACCGCCAGCAGCGGGCACAGACCGAGCAACTGGACCAGTCCGGGATTCTGTTTCCATAATCCATTGTGGGCGATGGTTTTGAATTCGTTCCAGTTCATGGCCGGGTTCCTTTTGTCTGTGGCAACAGTTCAGCGCGATGACTGTCAAAGTATTGCAGGGCGAGATGGCTGGCTTTGACCACGGCGCGCGGGGTGATGGTAGCACCGGACATGCTGTCAAACTGGCCGCCATCTTTCTTCACTTTCCAGTCTGCATCGTTGCCGCGCCGCTTGTCCTCGAACACACGGATCCAGTCGTTTTTGGCGATGTCGATATAGTCGCCCAGCCCCGGTGTCTCCTTGTGATTGACTACGCGCACACCGGACAGCGCGCCATCGCTGCGGATCCCCAGCACCATCTGGATATCGCCGCTGTAACCTTCGCGCGCAACAACTTCCAGAATCACCGCAACCGGTTCGCCGTTGCGCCGCGCGATATGCGCCAGCGAAGGATCGTCCGTACCCAACAGAATATCTGCGGGCAAAGTGAGCGTGTCGCGCATGATGTCGTTGTCGTAGCTGTCCGCAGGCAGCAGTTGTGTAATCAGTTTGAGTTTGGCCGCCGCTACTGTCGCGGTGATGGTGTCGCGGGTCAGAAAGTAGGTGGTGGCCAGGATGGCAGTGCCGATAGTGGCGAAAAATACCAGGTTGACGGCGGTTTCCAGGGTTGAGCGGACAATACGTTTCATTTATGCGCATCCTTCCGGCCAAAAATTGCGGGCTGCGTATAGGCGTCGATGATGGGCACACACATATTCATCAGGATAGTGGCAAAGGCAACGCTATCCGGAAATCCGCCGAACACACGGACCAGGTAAGTGAGCATGCCGGCGCCAGCGGCAAAGATGATTTTCCCCTTGGCGGTGGTCGGCGAGCTGATCGGATCGGTCAGGATGAAAAACGCACCGATCATGGCAGCCCCCGAAAACCAGTGGAACAAGGGGGCCACATAATGCGCGGGATCGAACAGATGGAAAATGCCGGCCATTACAAACAGCGTGCCGAGGTAAACCAGCGGCAGATGCCATGAAATGATTCGTGTGAATAAAAGGTAGATGCCGCCGATTGCAAAACCGGCGGCTACCATTTCGCTGCCTTGTCCGGCCAGCCGACCATAGATCGGCAGCTCGCGGATCTCGCCCACGGAATGGCCGAGATGCAATTGGGTCTTGAGCGTATCCAACGGAGTGGACATAGTGATTGCATCCAGTGTCAATCCGGGTGGGAGGGTATGTAAAAAGATGTAACTCATCTGCTCGGTGAACGACAGCTGGACGCCGCCGAGCGACTGCGGTGAAACCCAGTGCGTCATTTCGTGCGGGAAAGAAATGATAAGCACGGCATAGCCGATCATGGCTGGGTTGAACGGGTTGTTGCCGAGGCCGCCGTAAAGTTGCTTGGCCACGACGATGGCAAAGGCGGTCCCAATCACCACCAGCCACCACGGAGCCAGTGGCGGCACCGACAGCGCCAGCAGCCATGCGGTGAGCAGTGCACTGTTATCGGAGAGAAAGGGCTTGAGCGGGCGCGCACGCAGTTTGAGCATCAGCGCCTCGGTAGCCAGTGCCGTGAGCGAGGCCAGCATCAGCGAGATCAGGATGGCCGGGCCGAAATACCACACATACAGGGCGATGCCGGGAAGTAGTGCCAGCAGTACACGCAGCATGATCTGATTGACTGGAAGCGGGCGCGTAAGGAAGGGGGATGACAGCATGGTTTTGGTTTTCCTTAACTCTGTTTCGGCGGCTCGTCGTCGGCGCCGGTGTCGGCGGCGATGTCATGGATATGGGAGCGGCGTGCTTCGATGGCGGCGATCTCGGCCAGCTGTTCCGGGGTCAGGTGGTCGGTGTTCTTCGGGCGCGCAGCGGTGGCTTGCGCCTTGGCCCTTTCCAGTGCGGTATTGATGCGCAGCTGCTGGGTATCATCGACTGTGACAACGGGTTTGGCCGGGGTTGGAACGGAGGCAGTTTCGGCAACTGTTTTTGCATTTGCAGTGGTTGCTGCGCGCTCTTTTTGCGCCAGCCGGTTGGCTTTTTCCTGTTTCTCGCGCTCGATGCGCAGCTGGCGGAATTCATGCCGTTCGCGTGCCAGGTCGGCGGCGCGCTTTTCCTGATCGCGCGCGCGAATCTCGCTTTTGGCATAGCGGTAGTAGTGCACCAGCGGAATACTGCTTGGGCAGACATAGGCACAGGCGCCACACTCGATACAATCGAACAGATTCCATTCCTGCGCTTTACCGAAATTGTTCGACTGGGCGAACCAGTACAAATCCTGCGGTTGCAACTCGGCCGGACACACGCCCACGCAGCGCGTGCAACGGATGCAGGGCAGCGGCGCAGGCTGTGGCGGGAACAACGCGTCGGAAGCGGCAATAAGACAATTGCTGGCCTTGACCAGCGGCACGTTGGCGCCGGGCAGTTCCAGCCCCATCATCGGCCCGCCCATGATGTAGCGGTCGGTACCCGGCAGTGCCCCGCTGGCGGATACCAGTTCCGCAAATCTTGTGCCGATCAGCGCCTCGTAGTTGCGCGGCTGTGCCACGTTGCCGGTCACCGTGACCACGCGCGCGATCAATGGCTCGCCATCGTCGCAGGCGCGTTTGACACTGTAGGCTGTGCCCACGTTGAAACATTGCACACCGATGTCGGTCGGCAATTTACCTGAAGGTACTTCCAGTCCGGTCAGCACCTTGATCAGGTGCTTGGCGCTGCCGCCGGGATAGAGGGTCGGTACCGCGACCACCTCGAAAGGCAGGCTGCTGTCGTCTATCGCTTGTTGCATCGCGGCGATGGCTTCAGGTTTATTGTCTTCAATACCAAAAAGAACGCTTTTTGTGTTTAGTGCATGGCGCAGGATTTCTGTACCACGCACGATCTCTGCTGCGCGTTCGCGCATCAGCATATCGTCGCAAGTGATGTAGGGTTCGCACTCCGCGCCATTCATGATCAGCGTCTCGACCGGAATACTGTGGCGCAGCTTCATGTCACTGGGGAAGACGGCACCGCCCAGGCCGACCACACCTTGCGCACGCAGGTGGCTTTGCAATTCAGCATTGGACAGGGTGCGGAAATCCACCGGGTGTCGCGCTGCCCATTCTTCCTTGCCGTCCGCCTGCAAGGTAATGCACAGCTCGGGCAAAGAAGATGGATGCGCCACGATCTGCAGCCCGATGGCAGCGACAGTGCCGGAAGTTGGCGCATGGATGGCGGCGGAAAAACCGCTGACCGGTGCACCGATCAACTGTCCCTTCAATACTCGCTCGCCCACTTCCACCAACGGTTTTGCTACCTCGCCTGCATGCTGGTGCAGGGAGATAACCAACTCTGCCGGCAACGGTGCGTACGCAATCGGCTGCGTCGTCGACTGTGCTTTGTTGGTCGGTGGGTGGATGCCGCCATGAAAGGTGTATAGCTGCCTCATTTCTGCGGCCTCAGGAGAATAACCGGATATTTCCATTTCCAGGTGTTCGGCCTTTCCGGGAGCGGCTGCATGCTGATGCAATCCACCGGGCAGGGCGCGACACACAACTCGCAACCGGTGCATTCGGCAGCGATGATGGTGTGCATCTGTTTTGCCGCACCGGCGATGGCATCGACCGGGCATGCCTGAATGCACAGGGTGCAGCCGATGCAGTCTTTTTCGTCGATGAAGGCGACCGCCTTGGCCCGGGGCTGCCTGTCCGCACCAAATGGTTTCGGCTCGACACCGAGCAGCTCAGCCAGCTTGTGGATGCCTTCCTCGCCTCCCGGCGGACACAGATTGATATCTGCTTCACCCTTGGCGATAGCTTCGGCGTAGGGCTTGCAGCCGGGATAACCGCATTGGCCGCACTGGGTTTGCGGCAACACCGCGTCGATCTTCTCGACCAGTGGATTTCCCTCGACGCGGAAGCGGATCGCCGCATAGCCGAGCACAACGCCAAGTACGACCGCGATGGCGATCATCACCCACAATGCGGTGATCATTTCACCAGACCCGAGAAACCCATGAATGCCAGACTCATCAACCCCGCAGTGACCATGGCGATGGCGGTGCCGCGAAAGATGACCGGCACATCCGCCCCTTCAAGCCGCTCGCGCATGCCGGCGAACAGCACCATCACCAGCGTGAATCCGATGGCGCCGCCGAAACCAAACAGCAGCGACTCGATGAAATCATGTTTGGCCTGCACATTGAGCAGGGGAATGCCGAGCACCGCGCAATTGGTGGTGATCAGCGGCAGATAGATGCCGAGCACCTGATACAACACAGGGCTGGTTTTTTTTATTACCATCTCGGTGAATTGCACGATGGCGGCGATCACCACGATGAAAGAAAGAGTGGTGAGATAGGCCAGATCCGGGCCGAGCAGGTAATGGTTGATCAGATAGCTGGAGCCGGAGGCAATGGTCAATACGAAAGTGGTGGCCGCACCCATGCTCAACGACGTTTCCAGTTTTCTGGAAACGCCCATGAACGGGCACAGCCCGAGAATCTTGACCATCACGATGTTGTTGACGAACACCGTGCCGATCACGATCAGGAAGTATTCTGACATTGAAGAAATGTGCCGCCGGAGCGCGAAAAAAGAGGGGCGGATTATGCGCCCGTTCAGGAGGTGCTTCAACCACGGCCGGGCTATATCCATATAACCGGGGTGGGATCATGGACGGTCTGTGTTAGATTCAAGCAAAAAGGAAGAACCAAGTGCCACTTACCTCACAGCAAATCCTCGACAAACTGAAAATCGGCGGTCAGTTGCCTACCCCCAAGGGCGTGGCTTTGCAGGTCATCGAACTATCCCAGCAGGACGGCGTTTCCAATCACGATCTGGTGCGGTTGATCGGTGTCGATCCGGCCTTGAGCCAGCGCGTGGTCAAGGCGGCCAATGCCTTGCTCGGCCATGTGTCGCGTCCGGTGGTGACGATTCATGATGCTGTTACGGTGTTGGGTTTGCGCGCGCTGCGTCAACTGGTGCTGGGCATCGCCCTAATCGCCGACTACCGCCATGGCCCCTGTGTCAATTTTGATTACATTCGTTTCTGGCAACACTCGCTGCTGACCGCACTCGCCGCACGGCAACTGGCGCAACAAGCCAAGCTGATGGCGCCGGAAGAGGTGTTTGTGCTGGGGTTGCTCGGGCAAATCGGCCAACTGGCGCTGGCGACCGTCTATCCGCAGGCGTTTTGCGACATGCTGCGGCAGCACGAAACGGAAGACCGTCTGCGCGAAATGGAGCATGCGCAATTCGGCTTCGATCACACCGAAATCACAGCTGCACTTCTGGAAGATATGCGTTTTCCCGTGCTGTTTCAGGTATTGGCGCGCAACTACCGAACGCCACAAACAAGCGGGATGGCGGAAGGCACGCGCGAATGGCGGTTGCTGCATACCCTCAATCTCGCCGGGTTGCTGGCCGATGTATGGCTGGCCGGCAATGATACCCGGTCATGCCCGGTCGCTGCGGCGCAATGCGCCGCAGCAGGGTTGGCTATCGAGGAAAGCGAGTTGCTGAAACTGGCGGCGAGCTGTGCACACGAGGCGCAAGAGTGGTCCGAGTTGCTCGGTATCGGCCGTCTGCATCTGCCGGAACTGTCTCTCTTGTTCGCCGCGCAGGAAACGCCGATAGCTACCGGTGACACTTTGCCGTATGCGCCGGGCGTGCATGATTACAAGATGCGGGTGCTGGTGGTCGAGGATGACAGCGCCATCCGCAATCTGCTGGAGCAATGGTTGAGTGCAGCCGGCCATCGTGTCAGCGTGGCAGAAGACGGAATGGCGGCACTGAAAATGGCTGAACTACATCTGCCTCAAGTGGTGCTTACCGATTGGCATATGCCGCGCATGGACGGCATTGCGTTGAGTCGTGAGCTGCGCCGCTTGCCGCGACATCGTGATACGTATCTGATCGCGGTAACGACCGAGACTACACCGGATAAACTGGTGGAAGCCTTTGATGCGGGCGTGGATGATTACCTGCTCAAACCGCTTGTGCCCAAACTATTTTTTGCCCGTCTGTGCGCGGCGCAACGGGTGGTGCAGTTGCAGGAGGAGCTGGCATTCGAGCGGGAGCAATTGGTGCGTTTCTCGAATGAACTGTCCGCTGCGAACGAACGCCTGCAACAGCAGGCGTTGACCGATGCCCTGACTGATCTCCCCAACCGCCGTTTTGCCATGGAGCGGCTGGCGCAGGAATGGGCGCTTGCGCGGCGTGGCGATCGCGCCCTGTCCTGCATGATGCTGGACATCGATCACTTTAAATCCATCAACGACCGCTTCGGCCACCAATTGGGAGATGTGGCGCTGCAACAGGTTGCCGATATCCTGCGCAAAACAGCGCGGGTGCAGGATGTGGTGTGCCGTTACGGCGGCGAGGAATTTCTGGTGATCTGTCCGGACAGCGGGATGGAAGCGGCCTATCAGGCGGCAGAACGCATGCGCATTGCAGTGGAATCACTGCGCGTGCCGGTTGCGGGCGGCCACTATCTGCCGCTCACGATCAGCATCGGCGTGGCACAGAAAGAGCGTGCCATGAACGAAATAAATGAACTGGTCAACCGCGCCGATGGCAGCTTGTATGCAGCCAAGACGCAGGGACGGAATCGCACCGTATTCAATTCCTAGCTGCCCCGTACAAGCCGCCGCCTGCACTGGTCAAAGCCCGCCGGGTCCTCCCTCAACGTGGATGCCTACCCACCAGATCACGCTCCTACGGGGTTCGGATGGCCGCCGCGCATTCCTTCACCAGCGCCTGGCCGCGATAGATCAAGCCGCTGTACATCTGCACCAGCGCTGCGCCGGCCTGCATTTTTTCCAGCGCATCCGCACCTTTCAAAATTCCGCCCACGCCGATGATGGGCACCGCCCCTTGCAGTTCTGTCGCGAGGGCGCGGATGATGCGGGTGGATTTCTCGCGCACCGGCGCACCGCTCAGGCCGCCGGTCTCGTTGCCGTGCGGGAGGTTTTCCACGCCTTCGCGCGACAAGGTGGTGTTGGTGGCGATGACGCCGTCGATGTGATGCTGAATGAGCAGAGCGGCAATTTGTTTGATTTGATCTGGGTCGAGGTCGGGCGCGATCTTCACCGCCAGCGGCACGTATTTGCCATGCTGCTGCGCCAGTTTTTCCTGTTCGGTTTTTAGTTGTGCCAGCAATGCGTCGAGTTCTTCGCCGCCTTGCAGTTGACGCAGATTCTGGGTGTTGGGTGAAGAGATGTTGATGGCGACGTAGCTGGCGTGCGCATAGACTTTGCGCAGGCCGATGAGGTAATCGTCGGCGGCTTTTTCAATCGGTGTGTTGGCGTTTTTGCCGATGTTGATTCCGAGTACGCCGGTGAATTTGGCACGCCTGACGTTCTCGATCAGCGCATCCACGCCGCCGTTGTTGAACCCCATGCGGTTGATGATGCCCTGTGCTTCGGGGATGCGGAACAGCCGCGGGCGCGGGTTGCCGGGTTGCGGGCGCGGGGTGACGGTGCCGATCTCGATGAAACCGAAGCCGAGTGCGGCGAGGCCGTTGATGCATTCGCCGTTCTTGTCCAGTCCGGCGGCGAGCCCGACCGGGTTGGGAAATGTGATGCCCATCACTGTGCGCGGATCGGCTGCGGGCTGCGGGATTAGGCGCGACAGGCCGAGGCAGTGCGCCGTGTTGAGCGAGGTCAGAGTGGCGTCGTGCGCGGTTTCCGGATCGAGCGAGAACAGGGCGGGGCGGAACAGGTTATAGGGGTTCATTTCTTGATGACGGGAATGGGGAAGGGTTTGCGCTTGAAGACTTCGCCGCGCTGTTTGCCGCGCCAGAATTCGGCGATGATGTCGCCCAGTTGCAGGCAGAGCAGGCCGAGCAGCGCATAACCGAGCTGGGTGAAACCGGCATTCGGCAACTGCACGATGAGCGTGCCGCCGCCGAGTTTGAAAGTGAGCCACAGCAGATTGCCGACAGCCAGCCCGGACAAGACGGCGCCGATCACGCGCCCCCAGTCGCCGCGCGTGACCCCGTCGAACACGGTGCTCTCGTGCCACAACAATTGCAGCGCAACGAGCAATATCAGCGGCGCCAGCCATAGCAGCCAGAATCCGTATTCAGGCCAGACGCTACCAAGGGTCAGACCCAACAGCGCCAGCGGCAGCAGAGCGTGGGCGGCAGTGTGACGCGTAACCCATTGCAGCGTGGTCATGCCGGCCAGGAATTTAAGCAAGCCTGCCTGCGCCGCGAAGGCGGTGCGCAGCAGCAGCACAAGTGGAGCGAGCAGCGCAAATAACATGGTTTGCAGCAGACCGCTGGTGAAATCGTGAGAGCCCGGCAGCAGCCAGCTTTCGGCGAACAGGTTGAGCCAGGCGAGCAACCAGCCCAGCAATGCACTCGCCACCGCGACGGCCAGAAAATAATTGCGTTGCAGGCGCAGCAGACTGTGCCCGCCGTGTCGCCCCTGCCACCAGTCGGCAAGCCACAGCATGATGAACGCGGCAACCAGTGCCAGTGCCAGTGGCGCCAATGGCACGAGGGGGAATGTAGTCCATTCAGGCAGAGCATCGGCCAGCCAACGCGCCAGCAGGGGCAACAAGAGCAGGCTGCAAACAAATAGTGCCAGGCGCATCAACATTCTGTTTCCTCTTTGGTTAAGCGCGCCCACTCGCCGTTGCGCAAACCCTGCAAGGGAGGGAAGTTTATCTTGTATGACATTTTGTGCGAGGCGCGGATCCAGTAGCCCAGATACAGATAAGGCAGTTGTAATTTCCGGCACAGCTCGATCTGCCATAACACGCTGAAGATGCCAAAGCTGGTTTGTGCGATGTCCGGGTCGTAAAAGGTGTAGACCGCAGACAAGCCATCCCCCAGCACATCCACCACGCTTACCATGCGCAATTCGCCGTGCTCCCGAAACTCCACCAGCAGGCTGTCGACATGACTCTGCAGCAGGAAATTGCGGTACTGCTCCGGTGTGTTCTCGGCCATGCTGCCATTACTGTGGCGGGTCCGTTGGTAGCGTTCGTACAGCGCAAAGTACTCTGCCTTGTCCTGCAAAGGAAGAATCTCGACACGCAATGCATGATGCCGTTTCCAGCTGCGGCGCTGCGCGCGCGAGGGGCGGAATTCATCCACCATGACACGCACAGGTACGCACTGTTGGCAACTGCCGCAGCGCGGACGGTAAGTGAAACTGCCGCTGCGGCGGAAGCCGTGGTGCACCAGCTCGGTATATACCTTGGGCGTGATCAGGAAGGCGGGTGTGGCGACCTGCGACCGCGCCTCCTGCTGCGGCAGGTAACTGCACGGGTAGGGTGCAGTCAGGTAAAGCTGGAGCGTGGAGAGCGGGATGTCGTTGAGCAGGCTCATCGGAATAAATTGGAATCGAAGCGAAAGTCGGTTGCGGGTACGCAGTTTATCAATTCCTGTACATGAGCGACGAATTCCGTGCGCGGAATTTCGCGTGCACCGAGCGAGGCCAGGTGCGGGGTGTGCATCTGGCAGTCGATCAGGCCTTGCGCGCCATGCCAGCGCTGCCACTGCGCGGCGAGGTGAGCGAGAGCGATCTTGGATGCATCGCGCCGGTGGCTGAACATCGATTCGCCGTAGAACATCGCGCCGATGGCGACCCCGTACAAACCGCCTGCCAGTTTGCCATCCATCCACACTTCAACCGAATGGGCGTGGCCCAGATGATGCAACGCTGCATAGGCGGCGATCATCTCCTCGACAATCCATGTGCCACCGTGTCCATGGCGTGGTGCGGCACAGGCGCGCATGACTTGTTCGAATGCGCTGTCGGTGCAAATTTCGTAGTGGCCTTTGCGCAGGGTCTTCTTCAGCGAGTGTGAGCAGGCGAACTCCGCCGGGAACAGCACCGTGCGCGGGTCTGGACTCCACCACAGGACGGGGTCGCCGGGGCTGAACCAGGGGAAGATGCCGCGCCGGTAAGCGGCCAGCAGGCGCGCCGGTGACAAATCGCCACCAACAGCGAGCAGGCCGTTGGGATGAAGCAGTGCTTGTTCGACGGGTGGAAAGGGCATGGCGGGTGAGAATACGTTGCATGGCGGCCGGGTTCAATCCTGATCGCGCATCATCCCGGATAGCGGGAGATACGGACGGGGTATTAGGCCCTTTGGCATATAGGCAGCGAAGGCGAACTGTGCTTATATTGCACCTGACAAAAAATATTCGGCTGGGAGGCAATCGTGGTTCTGGGGCTGTTTGGCAAGAAATCGGATCATCCCTTGGCGGAAATGAAATCCGCACAAGCGTTGCTGGATGAAATTCCGAAGGGCGATTCTCTCAAGGCTTTGCAGGAAATCAGTGGCTGGGTAGAGGCGATTCGCGAACAGGCGGGAAATTTTCGCCTCGACCACCAATGGGCGGTGTTGCGCCTGTACGACCAGGCGGCACAGGCGCATGTGCGCAAATTGCTGCACGATTACTTTGCGCCGCAACCGGCCTCTCAATTCCAGGAGAATCGCCTGTGGACGTTGCTGGAAGACTATTACTCGCATAGTGATTTATGCCATTTTGATGTGCTGACGCGTTATCGTGCCGGTGCGAAAGGGGCGGCATCGATCAAGGAAGATATTCCATTGTTGTGCGCGCGCGGCATTCATGCGATCACCGGCCAGTTGAAACTGGCCGCTGCCCGCTACACCATGGTCGACCCGACATTGTGGCGGCGGCTGGCGGATTATTACCTGCTGGCTGAAGAGAATGATTGTTTGAACACTCCGCTCACGTTGTATGTGGGCACTAACACCAGTGTTTCGGAGTCTTTTGCCGTTCTGGTCATCTGGTACGGCAGCAGCGCGGGCAGTTTGAGCCCGCTGCAGGAACACATTGCGGAACGTTTGTTTTCCGCATTGGGTGGTGGCATCGCCGTTTCCAGCACCTATGATGGGGCGGGGTTGTTCGCGTTCGATCTGGCACAGCCGACGCCGCCCATGCGGGCCACGGCGGGGGCGACCATCCATCCCGCGTTGCGTTTTGTGGCGGCGGACAGGTTGCGCCAGCAGTTGGCTGGCCTGGTGAAAACCATGGACAAGGGCATTCTTCCCGAGGGGTTGAATTTTTACGGGGCGAAATATGATGTGGAGCTGGTGCGTGATATTGCACAGCGCTTGTTGCAAAGTCTCACGTTGCCGCCGCCGACGCGGCGCAACCCGCGACGCAAGATCAAGGTCAACCTGAAGGTGGCCAACGGCTTCAGCAAGATGCTGGAACGCTCCGATGTCGGCTTGAGTTTCGGGGCGGAAGAAAGCGAGTTGTGGGAGATCGAAGATATCAGCGCTACCGGTTTTCGCAGCGTAATCCCTGCCGCGCACGTAAATGACGTTCGTGTGGGTTCGCTTCTGGGTAGCCAGCCTGCCGGTGTTTCACATTGGGGCGCGGGAGTGGTGCGGCGTTTGAGCCGCGATCTCGAAGGCAATCTTCATGTTGGAATCGAGCTGTTGAGCCCGCGTATTGTCGGTGTGCCGTTGCTCGACTATGCCAACCCTGACGATGCCTCTGTACAGATTGGCATGTATCTCAACCGCCCGAATGACAGCAGCGGCGAGGCATGGCTGTTGATGAAGCAGGATGCGTTCGTGCTTGCCCGCAGCCTGAAAATGCAACTGGGTGACAAGGAGTATCTGTTGTTGCCGCTGGCGCTGGTCGAGCAGGGCGAAGATTATGACTTGGCGCGCTATCGCATGATGGCGCCGGACACTCAGAGCGAAGATTAAGCTGCAGCCCGCATTTGCTGTGCCAGCCAGCACTCGATATCCCGGATTTCTTCCATGCACACGCTGTGCGGCATCGCGTATTCATGCCAGCTCACCGAGCAACCCAGTTGCTGCAGATATTCGGCGGACTGCCTGCCCAAGGCGTAGGGGACGACCGGATCCTGCAGGCCGTGCGCCATGAATATCGGGGTGTCCAGCGCGTGGCTGATATCGGCGGTGTGTGTGGTGTCCGCCAGTGGCAGATAGGTGGAAAGCGCCATAATTCCGCCAAGCTTCGCGTGCGCATGCAAGCCGGTGTGCAATGCAACGGCGCCGCCCTGTGAGAATCCTGCAACAAATATCCGTGCCGGGGAGATGCCATTCGTGACTTCGTTAGCGATCAGTTTTTCAATTTCATGGCGGGATGCGGCAATGCCGGCGGCATCCTGTGCTGCATCGATCTCGCTGCTGCTGATGTCGTACCAGGCGGCCATCACATAGCCACCGTTGATTGTGACCGGGCGTTGCGGTGCGTGCGGAAAGATGAAGCGTACCGCCTGCGGCAAATGCAACTCCTGTGCGACGGGTACGAAATCTTCGCCGCTGGCACCCAGCCCGTGCAGCCAGATGACGCTGAAGTGCGGCGCATCACCGCAGTCCATGATGATGCGGGGCAGGAGTTCGCTCATGGTGCCGGAATGATCTCGCGCAATAGCTGGAATATCTCGCGATAAGATTTTGGCGGCTTCTCCAGCTCTTTTTCCTTCAGCGCATTGCGGATCAGCGCACGTAGACGTTGCGCGTCGGCTTGCGGATATTGCGCCAGCAAGGTGGTCAGGGCGGTGCTGTCTTCCAGCAGGCGGTCGCGCCACTGTTCGACCTGATGCAGCCAGGCGGTGTGCTCGCGCGAGGTGCCGTTCCAGGCATCAAGCTTGGCCAGGATGGGGTCGATCTCCACCTCGCGCATCAGCTTGCCGATATATTGCATCTGGCGTTTCTGTGCGCCGAATTTGGTGATGCGCTTGTACTCTGCCAGTGCTTCCAGCAGATTTTCCGGCAGATCCAGTGCGCGCCACTTTTCCTTGGATAACTCCGTCAGCTGTTTGCCCAGATCGCGCAGGTCGTGCATCTGTTTTTTGACTTTGGTCTTGCTGGGGGGCAGTTCCTGCTCCAGGTCTTCGGTTGTGTCAGTTCGGTTGATCATGGTTGTCGGTGGCTGTCGCGATGTTGGTATGATAGCGCCCCTGCCGTATCTGCCCGACTGAAAATTTTATGCCTACGCCCGTGAAAAGCAGCACAACCTCGCCGGACTCTTTGCGCCAGATGGCGGCCGACATCATTGCTTATGCGCGCAAACAAGGTGCATCGGCCAGCGTCGCCGAAGTATCAGCCGGGCTGGGGCAGAGCGTCAGCGTGCGCCAGGGTGAGATCGAGACGATCGAGTACAACCGTGACAAGGGCTTGGGGGTCAGCATCTATCTTGGGCAACGCCGTGGTCAGGCCAGCACCTCGGATTTCTCACGCCAGGCGATGCAGGATGCGGTGCAAGCGGCATTGAATATCGCGCGATTCACGGCAGAAGATGATTGCGCCGGCTTGCCGGAAGAGTCATTGCTGGCGCGTGACTGGCCGGACCTGGATCTGCATCACGCGTGGCCGATCGATGTGGCGCAGGCGGTCGAACTGGCGCGGGACTGTGAGCGTGCCGCGTTCGCTACTGATCGGCGCATCGTCAATTCCGAAGGTGCCAGCGTCAATGTCGGCAGCGGCAGTTTCGTGCTGGCGAACAGCCTTGGCTTCAATGGTGGTTATACCTCGTCACGGCACAGCGTTGGTTGTGCCGTGATTGCCGGCAAGGGCGATGCCATGCAGCGCGATTACTGGTACAGCACGGCGCGCCATCCGGCGGATATCCTTAAAGTTGAAGAGATTGGGCGCATCGCCGCCGAGCGCACCGTGCGCCGCCTTAAGGCGCGCAAGTTGCCGACTACGCAGTGCCCGGTGCTATTCGAGGCGCCGGTGGCGACCAGCCTGTTCGGACATTTTGTGGGCGCGGTCAGCGGTGGCAGCCTGTATCGCAAATCTTCATTCCTGCTCGACCGGCTGGATGAGCCGGTGTTCTCTCCCCTCGTGCAAGTGGAGGATGTGCCCGACATTGTGCGCGGTCTCGGCAGCAGTCCATTCGATAACGAAGGCGTGCGCACCCAACATCGCACCATCGTCGAGAACGGTGTGTTGCGCGGTTATTTCCTTGGCACTTACAGCGCGCGCAAACTGGGGCTGCACAGCACCGGCAACGCGGGCGGCACGCACAATCTGCTGATTCGTCCCGGCACCCTGGACTTTGACGGGTTGTTGCGCCAGATGGGACGCGGCCTGCTGGTGACCGAACTGCTCGGGCACGGGGTGAATGCGGTGACTGGTGACTATTCGCGTGGTGCGGCCGGCTTTTGGGTGGAACACGGCGAGATACAGTATCCGGTGGAAGAAATCACCATCGCCGGAAATCTGAAAGAGATGTACATGGATATCGTCGCCCTCGGTAACGACGTGCTGGCGCAAGGTTCGCGCCGCTGCGGCTCGGTGTTGATCGGGCGCATGGCGATTGCGGGATAGGCGTAAAACGGTGAACAGGCAAGGAATACCTTTCCTGCCGCACTGACATCTGTGTGGCGGGTAAACAGTTTGGATTGCCGGCCATGATCGCAAATGCCTTGTTGGTAAGGGCGTGATAAAATGCGCGCCCTTTTCAGTTTCCCTTAATTTGGAAGGCATACCATGTTCCCGCGCAAAAATACCCTCGCCGTTGTCGATCCCGATCTGTGGGATGCGATTCAAAAAGAAAACGCCCGTCAGGAAGATCATATCGAATTGATCGCCTCGGAGAACTATGCCAGCCCGGCAGTGATGGAAGCGCAGGGCAGCCAGCTCACCAACAAATATGCCGAGGGTTATCCGGGCAAGCGTTATTACGGTGGTTGCGAGTTTGTGGATGTCGCGGAACAGCTTGCAATCGATCGCGCCAAGGCGCTGTTTGGCGCGGAATATGTCAATGTGCAACCACACTCAGGTTCGCAGGCAAATCAGGGAGTTTATGTCTCCGTGCTGAAACCCGGCGACACCATCCTCGGCATGAGCCTGGCGCACGGCGGCCATTTGACGCACGGCGCGTCGGTGAATATCAGCGGCAAGTTGTACCACGCCGTGCAGTACGGTCTGAATGACAAGGAAGAGATCGACTACGACCAGGTGCAGGCACTGGCGAACGAACACAAGCCGAAGATGATCGTGGCAGGTGCTTCGGCCTATTCGTTGGTGATCGACTGGAAGCGTTTCCGCGCCATTGCAGACAGCGTCGGTGCCTACCTGTTCGCGGATATGGCGCACTACGCCGGTCTGGTGGCGGCGGGTGTATATCCCAGTCCGGTCGGCATTGCCGACTTTGTCACCACCACCACCCACAAGACGCTGCGCGGCCCGCGCGGCGGCATCATCATGGCCAAGGCGGAACACGAGAAGCTGTTGAACTCGGCAATTTTCCCCGGTATCCAGGGTGGCCCGCTGATGCACGTCATCGCGGCCAAGGCGGTGGCATTCAAGGAGGCGGGAAGCAAGGAGTTCAAGGCCTATCAGAAACAAGTGGTGGACAACGCGCGCGTGATGACGAAAGTGCTGGCTGAACGCGGGTTGCGTATCGTCTCCGGCCGCACCGACAGCCATCTGTTCCTGGTCGATCTGCGAGCCAAGAACATCACCGGCAAGGAAGCCGAGGCGGCACTCGGACGCGCCCACATCACGGTGAACAAGAATGCAATTCCCAATGACCCACAAAAACCGTTCGTGACCAGCGGCATCCGCATCGGCACTCCGGCAATGACCACGCGCGGTTTCACGGAGCTGGAAGCCGAGAAACTGGCGCATCTGGTGGCCGATGTGCTCGATGAACCGACCAGTGACAGCGTGATTGCGCGCGTGGTGGACGAAGTGAAGAAGTTGACCACCGCCTTCCCGGTGTACGGCTAGGATTTTGGAGCTGGGATTTGGTAACCGGGGAAGGCCCTGTCCAAATCCTGAGTCCTGATTCCTGAATCCTATGAAATGTCCGTTCTGCAAAGGTGATAACACCCAGGTGATCGATACGCGCGAGAGCGACGAGGGCGACAGCATTCGCCGCCGCCGCCGCTGTGTATCGTGCGACAAGCGATTCACCACGTACGAGACGGTGGAGTTGCGCATGCCGCAAGTGGTGAAGCAGAACGGGATGCGCAGCGATTTCGATGCGGATAAATTGCGCACCAGTTTCTCGCGCGCCCTGCACAAACGTCCGGTCCCCACCGAGCTGGTCGATGCGGCCATCGATCATGTCACGCAAAAGGTATTTGCGTTCGGCGAGCGCGAGATCGGTTCGCGCCAGATCGGCGAGCTGGTGATGAAAGAATTACTGAAACTGGACAAGGTCGCCTACATCCGCTTTGCCTCGGTGTACAAGAGTTTTCAGGACGTGGATGATTTTACCGATGCGGTGGATGCGGTACGAAAACCCTCCGCGCGCCGGCGTAAAAGCGATTGATCCCGGTGTATGTCGATCCCGACTGACAACGAATGGATGGCGCATGCACTGCAACTGGCGGAGCGGGGGCGTTTGACCGTCGCGCCCAACCCGCTCGTTGGCTGTGTGCTGGTAAAGAACAACGCGCTTATCGGCGAAGGTTGGCATCAGCGCGCCGGTGAGCCGCATGCCGAGGTGTATGCGCTGCGCGCCGCAGGCACAGCGGCCAGGGGGGCGACCGCTTATGTCACCCTTGAACCGTGCAGCCATCACGGCAGAACGCCGCCCTGTGCAGATGCGCTGGTCGGAGCGGGTGTGGCGCGTGTGGTGACGGCGATGCAGGACCCCAACCCGCTGGTCGCCGGTCAGGGTATCGCCCGTCTACAGACGGCAGGCATCGCGGTCGAATTCGGCCTGATGGAAGCGGCGGCGCGTGAACTGAATATCGGTTTCGTGTCGCGCATGACGCGCGGCCTGCCCTTCGTGCGCAGCAAGATCGCGGCCAGTCTGGACGGGCGCACGGCACTGGCGAACGGCACGAGCAAATGGATCACCGGCGCGGCGGCGCGACTCGATGTGCAGCATTGGCGTGCCCGTTCCTGCGCGATACTGACCGGTATCGGGACGGTGCTGGCGGATGATCCGCGGCTCGATGTGCGAATCGAAACTGAACGCCAGCCCTTGCGTGTGGTATTGGATAGTAATCTGCGCATATCGCCTGCCGCCCGCGTGTTGCAGGACGGCGGGACACTGATCTATACCGCCGTGACGGATGAAGGCAAGCGGGCGGCGCTACAGGCCGTGGGAGCGGAAGTCGTTATGCTGCCGGCCGTCGGCGGGCGGGTCGATCTGGCGGCGGTGCTGCGCGATCTGGCACAGCGCGGCATCAACGAAGTACTGGTAGAAGCGGGCAAGACGCTGAATGGCGCGCTGTTGCGGGCGGCGCTGGTGAATGAGTTGGTGTTGTATCTCGCCCCGCAGTTTCTGGGCGATGCGGCACACGGTTTGGCGGATATGGGCGAGCTGACGCAACTGGATCAGCGCGTGGAACTACAATGGCGGGACGTGCGTCATGTGGGCGGTGATCTGCGAATCACAGTGAGGATTGGGCATGTTTAGTGGAATCATAGCGGATACGGGTTTGATCAAATCGGTACAGGCCCGCGAGGGTGGTCTGCGTTTGACGGTGGCGACCGAGTTGCTCGGCATGGATGACGTTGTATTGGGCGACAGTATCGCGGTGAACGGCGTCTGTCTCACCGTGGTGGAGATCGATGGCAACGACTTTACAGTCGATGTTTCGCGCGAGACGCTGGATTGCACCACGGGACTGGAGCATCAAGGCGCGCACATCAATCTGGAAAAGGCGATGCGCCTTTCTGACCGTATCGGCGGTCATCTGGTCAGCGGTCATGTGGACGGCGTGGGTGAGGTGATCGCATTCAACGATATCGGCGAGAGCTGGCGCCTGATTGTGCGTGCACCGCAGGCACTGGCCAAATATATCGCGGTGAAAGGCTCGATCACGATTAACGGCGTCAGCCTGACGGTGAACCGGGTGGCTGGGCATGAGTTCGAAGTGAATCTGATTCCGCATACGCTGCAAATGACTACCTTGAATGAATTGAAAGCGGGCATGGCAGTGAATCTGGAGATTGATCTCATTGCGCGCTATGTGGAACGAATGCTGCAAGCTGAACAGGAATTAAAAACGTGAAAGAGAAAAAGATATGACAGACGTTGCACCGATCACAGAGATCATCGAAGAGATACGTGCCGGGCGCATGGTCGTGCTGGTGGACGAGGAAGATCGCGAGAACGAAGGTGACCTGGTCTTTGCGGCCGAATTCGCCACGCCGGAAATGGTTAACTTCATGGCCAGGCACGGGCGCGGCCTGATCTGCCTGACGCTGACGCAGGCGCATTGCAGACAACTCGACCTGCCGCTGATGGTGCGCGAGAACGGACTGCCGCTGGCGACCAACTTCACCCTCAGCATCGAGGCGGCAAGCGGTGTCACCACCGGCATTTCGGCAACCGACCGTGCCCGCACCATTCTGGCGGCGGCGAACAGGGATGCCCTCCCCGGCGACATTGTGCAGCCGGGACACATCTTCCCGCTGATGGCGCAGAACGGCGGGGTGCTGGTGCGCGCCGGCCATACCGAAGCCGGCTGCGACCTGGCGCAGCTGGCGGGGTTGACCCCGGCGGCTGTTATCTGCGAAATATTAAAGGAAGACGGCGAGATGGCGCGTCTGCCAGACTTGATCCCGTTCGCCAAACAGCATGGACTGAAGATCGGCACCATCGCCGATCTGATCGAATACCGCTCCCACAACGAGACCCTGATCGAGCGCGTTGGCCGACGCACTTTGCAAACGGCTTATGGCGAATTCGAGTTGTTCGTGTATGCCGACAAGAGCACGCAGCGCACCCATCTTGCGCTGGTGCATGGTGATATTCAGCCGCAGTTCGAGACGCTGGTGCGTGTGCACGAGCCGTTGTCGGTGCTGGATTTCATGGAGCAGGCCAGCTTTCAGCAGGGTACCAGCGTGCATGAGGCGATGCAGAAGATCAGCGCGGCATCGAGCGGTGTGCTGGTGCTGATGCATCAGGATGAAACGGCGCAGAGCTTGCGTGCCCGCGCCTTGGATACCCAGGCCGACCATCATGCAACCAAATGGGATCCCAAGAGTTACGGTATCGGCGCGCAGATCCTGCGCGATGTCGGCGTGGGCAAGATGTGTTTGATCGCCACCCCGCGCAAGATGCCCAGTATGACCGGCTTCGGGCTGGAGATCACCGGATATTGTTCGGCCAAATATAAGGGTTCTGACAAGGATAAAAAATGAGAGAAATAGCAAAGAATCTGAACGGCAGTGGCATGCGCATCGGTATCGTGCAGAGCCGTTTCAACCCGATTGTGTGCGAAGGATTGCTCGCAGCCTGCCGCGCACAACTGCTGCAAAGCGGGGTGGCGGATGACGACATCGTACTGGCCACCGTGCCCGGTGCGCTGGAGATTCCACTGGTGCTGTGGGAAATGGCGGAGAGCCACGATTACGATGCGCTGATCGCGCTCGGTGCGGTGATCCGTGGCGATACCTATCATTTCGAAATCGTCTCCAACGAGTCGGCACGCGGTGTGGGTGAAGTGCAGCTCGCGGTCGGTATCCCCATCGCTAATGCGATCCTGACCACCGACACCGACGAACAGGCGGAAGCACGCATGAATGTGAAGGGCGCCGAAGCGGCACTGGTTGCGATCGAGATGGTCAATCTGGCGCGTGACTTGGCATGATCGCAACAAAGAAACCCGCGGTCAGCCCGCGCCACCGTGCGCGCGAACTGGCTTTGCAGGGCATTTACGAGTGGCGCTTGTCGGGCAGCAGCGCGACCGAGATCGGGCGCAGCACCGGTGATGACAAGAGTCTGGGGCGCTACGACGCCGAGTTGTACCAGCAATTGTTGCGCGGCACGATTGCGCAACAAGAGGCGCTGGGTGCGCAGATCACGCCGTACCTCGATCGACCCCTGGATGAATTGAGTCCGATCGAGTTCTCGGTGCTGCTGCTGGGCACATACGAGCTGACGCACCAGCCGGAAGTGCCGTATCGCGTGGTCATCAACGAAGCGGTGGAACTGGCCAAGACCTTCGGCGGCAGCGACGGCCACAAATTCGTCAACGGCGTGCTGGACAAACTGGCGGCGCAAGTGCGCGCGGCTGAAGTGAAGGCGAAGTGATTTCGTAAACCTTGCCACAGAGATCACGGAAAAAGTTGCGGCGCGCGGAAGCTCTGCGCAGTCTCTGTGTTCTCTGTAGCTGATTCTTTGGGGTTCGGTTTGTCGGAATTCGATCTTATCCAGCGCTATTTCACCCGTCCTGCACCGAGTGCGACCTTGGGCGTGGGCGACGATGCGGCGCTGCTGTGCACGGGCGACGGCATGGAGCTGGCAGTGTCCTCAGACATGCTGGTCAGTGGCACGCACTTTTTGGCGGATACCGACCCTTTCCGATTGGGACACAAGGCGCTGGCGGTCAACCTGTCCGATATGGCGTCGATGGGTGCTGTCCCGCGCTGGGCGACACTGGCGCTTGCCCTGCCGCGAGCAGAAGAAGATTGGTTGCAGCGTTTCAGTGCGGGTTTCTTCGCACTGGCCGACGCGCATGGGGTGGAACTGGTGGGCGGTGACACCACGCGCGGGCCGCTCAATATTTGCGTCACCATCATGGGTGAAGTACCGCGCGGTCAGGCTTTGCGGCGCGATGGCGCAAAAGTGGGTGACGACATCTGGGTCTCGGGTGTATTGGGCATGGCAGCGCTTGGATTGGCCCATACCAAAGGCGAATTCGTTCTTGATGGGGTGACACGCGACATGTGCCTGGCGGCATTGCAACAGCCACAACCGCGCGTGGCGCTGGGTCTGGCTTTGCGGGGCATTGCTCGTAGCGCAATCGACATCTCTGATGGCCTGCTGGCCGATCTCGGGCACATTCTGGAACGTTCTGCAGTCGGCGCCGAAGTGAATCTCGAATCTCTGCCCGTCATGCAGCAAGGTGTGGCGCAGCCGGATGCACAACGCTGCGCACTGACCGGTGGTGACGATTACGAACTTTGCTTCACCGCACCTGTTGCTGCGCGCGGCACATTGGCTGCATTGGCTGCGCAACTTGCTTTGCCGCTCACGCACATCGGGCAGATCCGGGCCGGATACGACTGTGTGCTGCATGACGCGGCGGGCAAACAAATAAAAATTGAAAAGACAGGTTATGACCACTTCGCATGACGAGCTGAGAGTCCAACCCGGCTGGCGTTTTCTGTTCAGCCATCCCGCTCATCTGCTGGCGTTTGGCTTTGGCAGCGGGCTGGCGCGCAAAGCGCCCGGTACCTTCGGCACGCTGGTCGCTTTCCCGTTCTATTGGTATCTGGCGCCGCGCCTGTCGGATATGGCGTTTATCCTGATACTGGTCCTGGCGTTCGTCATCGGTGTGAGGGTGTGTGACATCACCGGCAAGGCGCTGGGTGTGGCGGATCATGGTGGTATCGTGTGGGACGAAGTGGTCGCCTTTCTGCTGGTGCTGTTCTTCACCCCGGATGAACCGGCATGGCAACTACTGGCGTTCTTGCTGTTTCGCTTCTTCGATATTCTGAAACCCCAGCCTATTCGTCATTTTGACAAGAACTGGCATGGCGGCCTCGGCGTGATGTTCGACGACATTCTGGCGGCGGGCTATGCTCTGCTTTGCTTGGCCATCATCAAAACTGGACTGACATGAAGTGGTGGTTCGGTCTGCTTTGCGGCTTGGCGTTCAATGTTCAGGCGGAAACCTTCGATGCCAAAGTGATCGCGGTGCTGGATGGCGATACCGTGCTGGTGCTGCGTGGTACACATAAACTCAAGGTGCGGCCACGAGACGGTGGGGCGGAGCCCTCTGGTGCGGGAGAGGCTGCATCGCACCTTCTCCCGCAATCGGCTGGCTCCGCCAGTAAAGTGTTGAAGGTGCGCCTGGCCGACATCGATGCGCCGGAAAAGGCGCAGCCTTACGGCAAGCAGTCGCGCCGCTCTTTGTGCGAACTGGCGTGCAAGCGCGAGGTGCAGATTGAGCAGCGTGCCGTCGATCAATATAAGCGCATCATCGGCACACTGTATGTGGCGGGACTGAATGTGAATCAGGAACAGGTACGGCGCGGCATGGCGTGGGAATACTCGTACTATCACCGCGACCGCACTTATCTCGATCTGCAAAGCGAAGCACGGACGGCGCAACGCGGCCTGTGGCAGCAGAATGCACCGGAACCGCCGTGGCAATGGCGAAAGGAGCACCCCCGACACGTTCCTGGCGAAGCCAGCCGATTGCGGGAGGGAGTGCCAGACGGTCGCTCCCGCACCAGCGGGCTCCGCCCCACCGTGTCGCGACCGCACCCCCGACACGTTCCTGGCGAAGCCAGCCGATTGCGGGAGGGGGTGCCAGACGGTCGCTCCCGCACCAGCGGGCTTCGCCCCACCGCGTCGCGACCGCATCCGTGGCAACCGAAAACGGAGCCGACTGCGCAATGAAGTTGTCCGCCCTGGCCGAGCGCCGCCTGGCACGTATTGCGGCGGCACAACCCATCGAATATCCCGCCGAGCTGCCTGTTGTTGCGCGCCGCGACGAACTGGCGCGGGCCATTGAACGACATCAGGTGGTGATCGTCTGCGGCGAGACCGGCTCTGGCAAGACCACGCAACTGCCCAAGATATGTCTGAGTCTGGGGCGCGGTGTGTCGGGTGTCATCGGTCACACCCAGCCGCGCCGGGTGGCCGCGCGTTCGGTGGCTGCACGTATCGCGCATGAGCTGAAATCCGAACTGGGCGGATTGGTCGGCTACAAGGTGCGCTTCAACGACAAGGTGGCACCAGACAGCGCGGTCAAACTGATGACCGACGGCATACTGCTGGCGGAGATCCATCGCGATCCGCTGCTCAAGCATTACGACACCCTCATCATCGACGAAGCACACGAGCGCTCGCTCAACATCGATTTCCTGCTGGGCTATTTGAAGCAACTGTTGCCGCGCCGTCCTGATCTGAAACTCATCATCACTTCGGCGACACTGGATGCGGAGCGATTTTCCAAACATTTTTCCGGTGCGCCCGTGCTGCAAGTTTCCGGCCGTACCTGGCCGGTCGAAGTGCGTTATCGCCAGCCGCAACAGAACGAGGAAGGCGACACGCAGGATATCCCGCAGGCGATCTGCAGCGCACTGGATGAATTGTCTATCGGTGGATTGCGCGGCGATGTGCTGGTGTTCCTGCCGGGCGAGCGCGAGATCCGCGACACCGCCGAGGCACTGCGCAAGCATCAGCACAAAGGTATCGAGATATTACCCCTGTTCTCGCGCCTGTCAGTGAGCGAGCAGGACCGCGTGTTCAAGCCCGCCTCCGGGGTGCGCCGCGTGGTGCTGGCGACCAACGTGGCGGAGACCTCGCTTACTGTGCCCAACATCGGTTATGTCATAGACAGCGGGCTGGCGCGCATCAACCGCTACAGCGTGCGGCAGAAGGTGGAGCAGTTGCACGTCGAGAACATTGCACAGGCCGCCGCCAACCAGCGCGCGGGACGCTGCGGACGGGTGATGAACGGGGTGTGTATCCGCCTGTATGACGAGGCGGATTTCCTGCAACGGCCGGCATACACCGATGCCGAGATATTCCGGGTGTCGCTGGCGACCGTCATCCTGCGCATGAGCGCGCTGGGCTTGGGCGAGGTTGAAGCTTTTCCATTCATCGAACCACCGGGTTCGCGCGCCATCACTGACGGTTACCAGTTGCTGCAGGAGCTGAATGCCATTGATGACGTGCGCCAATTGACTCCGCTCGGCAAAGAGTTGGCCAAGCTGCCGCTCGATCCCAAAGTGGCGCGGCTGTTGCTGGCGGGGCGGCAATATCACTGCCTGAACGAGATTCTCGTCATTGCCAGTGCGCTGGCGCTGCAAGACCCGCGTGACCGGCCGAGCGAGCGACGTGATGCGGCGGATGCCGCACACCAGCGTTTCAACGATGAGCGTTCCGATTTCCTTGCTTATTTAAAGCTGTGGGTGTGGTTCCAGGAGGCGGTGAAGCACAAGAAAAGCAACAGGCTGTGGGCGATTGAGTGCCGCGAGAAATTCCTGTCGCCAATCCGGCTGCGCGAGTGGCACGAACTGCACCAGCAGTTGCATGCGCAGATGGCAGAGATGGGGATGCGCTGCAACGAGCAACCCGCCAGTTACGAACAAATTCACAAAGCCCTGCTCACCGGACTGCTCGGCAATATCGGCACCAAGGGGGTGGATCGCGAACCGTATTACCTTGGTGCGCGCGGCATCAAGTTCTTCATCGCCCCCAACTCCGTGCTGGCGAAGAAAGGCGCGCGCTGGGTGATGGCGGCCGAGATCGTGGAGACGACCCGGCTCTATGCACGCTGCGTGGCACGGGTTGAACCGGAGTGGCTGGAAGAGGTCGGCACGCACCTGATCCGGCGCAGCTACTACGAGCCGCACTGGGAGAAGAAATCGGCACAGGTGGCGGCGTGGGAACGCAGCACCTTGCACGGCCTGCTCATCAATCCGAAGAAGCGCGTGCATTACGGGCCGATGAACCCGGAGGAGGCGCGCGAAGTATTCATTCGTGAGGCACTGGTGAACGGCGAGTTCAACACGCAAGCCCAGTTCTTTGCGCATAACCAGAAGCTCATCGCCGACATCGAAGTGCTGGAACATAAATCGCGCCGTCCCGATGTGCTGGTGGATGATGAACTGATCTTCGCTTTCTACGATGCGCGCATCCCGGCGGGCATGCATAACGGTGCGGCGTTCGAGCATTGGCGCAAAGATGCCGAACGTGAAAATCCAAAATTGCTGTACCTGAAAAAAGATGACCTGATGCGGCACGAAGCGGCCGGCATCACTACCGAACATTTCCCGCCGCAACTCGTCATGAACAACGTGAGCTATGCGCTGGCCTACAACTTCGCACCGGGCAAGAACGACGACGGCGTGACGCTGACTGTGCCGCAGGCGCTGGTCAATCAGGTACAACCTGCGCGCTGCGAATGGCTGGTGCCTGGCATTCTGGCGGAGAAGGTGGCGCAACTGCTGAAATCATTGCCGCAGAAACTGCGTCGTCATTGTGTACCGGTGCCGGAGTTCGCTGCTGCCTTCTGTGCCGAAGTGAAGGCATCCGACGTCTCACTGTTGCAAGCCATCGCGCGCTACATGCGTGAGCAGAAACAAGTCGACGTGCCGCCGGATGCTTTCCGTCTGGAACAACTGCCGCCGCACCTGCTGATGAACTTTCGCGTGATCGATGAACATGGGCGCCAGCTTGGAATGGGACGCAACTTCCTGCAATTGCGCGGTGAGTGGGCACCCAAAGTATCGTTGGCTGCCAGTGCGCCGGTGAAGCAGGCGCAGGCCGCAGTCACGAGCAACAAAGAACGCTACACATCATGGACCTTCGGCGACTTCGCCGAGACCACACAAGTGCCGCGCGCCGGACAGCAAGTGACGGTGTTCAACGCGCTGCATGACGAAGGCGATGCGGTGACCTTACAAGCTTTCGATACCGCCGACGAAGCGCAGGTTGTGCATCATGCCGGTCTGCGTCGCTTGTTTATGCTGGCGCTGAAAGAGCAGATAAAGTTTCTGGAGAAGAACCTGCCCGACTTGCAAAAGATGGCCATGTTATTCCTGCCCTTCGGCAGCCAGCAGGACTTGCAGCAGCAGATACTCACCGTGACCTTCGACCGTTGCTGCCCGAACGACCCGCTGCCGGATGACGAGAAGTCTTTCAATGCGCGCTGCAAAGACGCCAAATCGCGCCTCAATCTGGTGGGGCAGGAGATCGCGCGCTTGGTCGGTACGGTGCTGACCGAACATCAGGCACTGCAGAAAACATTGCCCGCATTCAAATCGCACGGACTGGTCACGCAAGACATCCGCCAGCAACTGGAATCACTGCTCGGCAAAGGCTGGATCGCCCGCACGCCCTACGAGCGCATGCAGCATATGCCGCGCTATCTGAAGGGGATCAATGTGCGGCTGGAAAAGCTGCGCAGCAACCCCGCGCGCGACGCGACGAACATGTCCCAGTTGCAGCCGCTGCAGCAGCAATGGCAGCGCAGGCTGCAAGCACAGCAGGGCGTACGCGACGAACGGCTGGATGACTTCGGCTGGATGTTGCAGGAACTGCGCGTATCGCTGTTCGCACAGGAACTGAAGACACCTGTGATCGTGTCGGTGAAGCGGCTGGAAAAGATACTGGCGGGGATGAGCAGGTAGAATGGCGTGCAGGTCGGACTTCAGTCCGACAGATTACGGAAGAATGAGATGTCGAACCAGAAAGTGGATGTGTTATTGGTCGGGGCGGGCGTGATGAGTGCGACGCTGGGCAAGTTGCTGGCGCAGCTCGATCCGTCGCTGAAGATATTGATGGTCGAACGGCAGGCCAGAGTGGCGAACGAAAGCTCGCACGGTTTGAACAATGCCGGTACCGGGCACGCGGGGTATTGTGAACTTAACTACACCCCCGAAATGCCCGATGGCAGCATCAATATTGACCGTGCGCTGGAAATAAATGCGGCGTTTGAGATGTCTCTGCAATTCTGGTCGTATCTGGTTGAGCAGGGTTTGTTGCCGACGCCGGAGAAATTTATCAATCCGGTTTATCACCAGAGCTTCGTACGCGGGGCGGAGGATGTTGCCTTCCTGCGCAAACGTTATCAGGCACTGCATAAACACCATCTGTTCGAGGAGATGGAGTACAGCGAGGAGCATGCCGTGTTGCGACAGTGGATGCCGCTGGTGATGCACCGGCGCGACCCGCAAGAGAAAGTTGCCGCGACGCAGGTGAAGCACGGTACGGATATCGATTTCGGTTTCCTGACGCGCAAGCTGGTGAGGGCGTTGTTGAAGCTGGATAACTTTGAATTGAAACTGAGCCATACCATCACGAGCATGAAGCAACATGATGACGGAAGCTGGCATGTGCGGGTGAAAGACAACCACAGCGACAAGACCAGGACGATCGAAGCCGGATTCGTATTTCTGGGTGCGGGTGGTGGCGCGCTGCCGCTGCTGCAAAAATCCGGTATCCCTGAAGCGAAGGGTTACGGCGGCTTTCCCATTAGTGGACAGTGGCTGATCTGCCATGACCCCAAGATCGTGTGCCAGCACACGACCAAAGTGTATGGGCGTGCCGCAGTCGGTGCGCCGCCGATGTCGGTGCCACATCTGGATGCACGCATCATTGGCGGCGAGTCGGTCTTGCTGTTCGGTCCGTTCGCCAGCATCACCACCAAGTTTCTCAAGGAAGGGTCGGTGCTTGATCTGTTCTCTTCACTGAAATCGGCAAATCTGAAACCGATGTTGTCGGTGGCGCGGGACAATATGAATCTCACGCGTTATCTGGTGGGCGAAGCCTTCAAGTCGCACAAAGAGCGGGTTGCCTCCCTGCGCGAGTTCTACGCCGATGCGACCGAGCATCAATGGCAATTGGCAGCAGCCGGCCAGCGCGTGCAAATCATCAAAGGCTGCGATACCAATGGTGGCAAGCTGGAATTCGGCACCGAGATCGTTACTTCCCCGGATTGCACGCTGGCCACGCTGTTGGGTGCATCACCCGGCGCCTCGACTTCGGTGCAGGCGATGATCGAAGTGATCGAACGTTGTTTCAAACCGCGTATGAGATCCGCCGAGTGGCAACGCAAGCTGAAGGAGATGGTCCCATCCTACGGTGAATCGCTGGATGAAAACGTGTCATTGCTGCACGAGCTGCGCCAGCACACCTTGCGTACGTTGGGGCTGAATCATCAGCCGCGCGAGGCGTGAAGGCGATCCCCTCGGCTCGGTTCGAAGACTATAATCCTCGGGCATTACGCTCTTAACAACAGACGAGACCACCATGGACAGGCAAATGCGCGAAGCCGCACTGCAATATCATCGCCAATCCCCGGCGGGCAAGATCACGGTCAATGCGAGCAAGCCGCTGCACACGGCACGCGATCTGGCACTGGCGTATTCGCCCGGGGTGGCGGCGGCCTGCGAGCTGATCGTGGCGGACCCGTCCGAGGTGCGCAACATGACGGCGCGCGGCAATCTGGTGGCGGTCATCAGCAACGGCACAGCAGTGCTGGGTCTGGGCAATATCGGCCCGCTGGCGGCGAAGCCGGTGATGGAAGGCAAGGCGGTCTTGTTCAAGAAGTTTGCCGGGATCGACGTGTTCGATATCGAGATTGCGGAGAACGACCCTGAAAAACTGGTAGATATCATCGCTTCGCTGGAGCCGACTTTTGGCGGCATCAATCTGGAAGATATCAAGGCGCCCGAATGTTTCTATGTCGAGCGCAAGCTGCGCGAGCGCATGCATATCCCGGTGTTCCACGATGACCAGCATGGCACGGCCATCATCGTTGGCGCGGCGTTGTTGAACGGCCTCAAAGTAGTCGGCAAGAAGATCGAAGATGTGAAGCTGGTGGCGAGTGGCGCGGGTGCGGCGGCACTGGCTTGCCTGGATATGCTGGTCAGTCTCGGTGTGCGCATGGAGAACGTCATCGTCACTGATATCAAAGGCGTGGTGTACAAGGGTCGAGCGGAGGAGATGGACGACAACAAGGCGCGCTATGCACGCGACATTCCCCAGCGCAAACTGGCCGAGGTCATTGAGGGTGCAGATGTGTTTTTGGGGCTGTCGGCAGGCGACGTACTGAAGCCGGAGATGGTGCAGCAGATGGCGGCGAGGCCTCTGATCTTTGCCTTGGCCAACCCCACACCTGAAATATTGCCGACGGAAGCGCTGGAGGTGCGTCCGGATGCGATCCTGGCGACGGGCCGCTCCGACTATCCGAACCAGGTGAACAACGTTCTGTGTTTTCCCTACATCTTCCGTGGTGCGCTGGATGTGGGTGCGACCGCCATCAACGAGGCGATGAAGAAAGCGGCGGTGTACGCCATCGCCGAGTTGGCCGAAGCGGAGCAGTCGGAAGAGGTGGCGGCAGTATATAGCGAAGAAAGCTTGAGTTTTGGGCCGCAATACCTAATCCCGAAACCGTTTGATCCGCGCCTGATCTCCAAGGTCGCACCGGCGGTGGCGCAGGCGGCAATGGACAGCGGTGTGGCAACACGCCCGATCGCCGATATGCGCGCTTACATTGAACATCTGTCCGGTTTTATCTATCACTCCAACCTGCTGATGAGGCCGGTGTTCGAGATGGCAAAGAAATCACCACGCCGGCTGGCTTATGCCGAGGGTGAAGATGAGCGCGTGCTGCATGCGGTGCAGACCGTGGTGGACGAAGGGATTGCAAAACCGATTCTGGTTGGTCGCCCGGATGTGAT
>Ga0172380_10001028_pt1 | contig 49761 bp, 47 predicted proteins | sample Leawe162metaG_FD_119747 | JGI IMG/M metagenome (GOLD analysis project Ga0172380, IMG submission 119747) | Leachate microbial communities from a municipal landfill in Southern Ontario, Canada - Leachate well 162 metaG | ecosystem: Engineered > Solid waste > Landfill > Unclassified | place... | reverse complement strand
ATCAAAAATATTATTGCAAAACTAATTGAAGCAGACCGTGAGGCAAAAAAACGTTCACTTGAGAGCAAAGTTAAAAATGATAAGAAGGTAACAAGCGGCAAACTTCCTCAGTCATTCGATTATTCATCCTTCCAGAATTTTGCTCAGTTGCGGGGAAGTTTAGGTTGGCCGGTTAGAGAAGGAAGAATCGTCCGTAAGTTCGGCGAAAACAAAAACGAACGATTGAACACTATTACGTTGAATTATGGAATTGATATCGGTGTAAGCGCTTCTCAAAATGTTTTAGTCGTTGCCGAAGGAATTGTCAGTGCAATCGATTGGATTCCCGGTTATGGCAGCATTGTTATTGTTACTCATCGTGATGACTATAGAACCGTTTACGGCCACGTAACCGGCATTTCAGTTAAAGAAGGACAAAGAATTAATGCCGGAACAACAATAGGCAGAGTGAACGAAAGCTTAGAAGGAAACATTGTCCATTTCGAGATTTGGAATGAAAGAAATTATCAAAATCCGGAAATCTGGCTTGCCCGCAGATAACTAAATATTTCTTGCTAAAAATGTTTTGAAGTCTTCTACAGTTTCAAAAAAGAAATCACTTTGCATCTGCATCACTTTTTCTTTAGCGTAACTATCCCATAATACAGATGCCGCTTTTACTCCGGCTCTATGTGCGGCAATTACATCTGCCGGTGCGTCGCCAATCATTAAAACTCTATTTCTATCCAATTCAAATTTCTCAATAAACATATCAATTCCTTCTCGTGAAGGCTTCGACTCTTTTACGTCATCTCCAGTTACAATCATGTCAAATAAATCGTAAACGCCGATTTCTTTTAATGTGATAGTTGCGGAGTCTTTCCCTTTGCCCGTATAAATGGAAAGTGGAATGTTTTTCGACTTGATGAGTCGCAGTATCTCAATCATGCCCGGATAAATATCTGCCATATGCTGGTGCTGTGAAGAGTAGAAATCGAAATAATCTTTCCTAGCTTCTGTATAATCATTCTTCATCCATTCTTTCAGAATTACATCTTCAGTCGGGCCGAACATAGCAATTATTTCTTCATCGGAAACTGTTTTGTTCAAATACTTTTTAGTTACGTGATTAAAGGAAGAAAAAATCAACTCGTTTGTAGAAGTTAAAGTTCCGTCCACGTCAAATATGAAGCCGTCAAAATTTCCCAAAAATCACCTCATTATAAAAATTACTAATTTACTATCACTGCTAAGCGCAGCAAATTTATTCGTATCCAGTTGGTAAAACGATTTTACCGTTGCAAAATCAAGCTTAAATATTTCTCTTAGTAGTTCCTTTTCAATTGCCTCGTAGATAACTCCATCGTAAACAAAAAACACATTTTTGTTAAACTCAAAAAAATGATAGGAGTTATAAGTGGGATTATGTTTAAGTGTGAAACTATCGATCTCATTTTCTCCAAGCACAGAAAAGATAATCAGTTTCTTGTCTTGATGAATTAAGAAGATATTCTTCTGAGCAGATGAGTAGAAAAAGTTCGGAGATATTTTCTCTTTCTCAAGTCGCCAGTTTAGTCTGCCGAGTAAAAAATTAATAGAATAAAGCATGCTGTCTGCTGAAACGAGGTAAATACTTTTCCCATCTGAAACAATCTCTGAACGAGAAAAATTTGCTGATTCCGATTCCAGCCATCTCCAAATTAATAACCCCGTATTTGCATCTATACAATTGAGTGAACCATCTCCCCTCGTAAATACAAGCTTATTGTTAAGTAATATCGGCTTTGTAAAGAGAGAATCTTTTTGATCTGAGTTTTGCCAGTATTCTTGAAGTGATTCGAGATCGAGGCATGAAATCTTACCATTCACCATCCCAAACACAATTGCCGCTTTTGAGTCAGTTTGCTTTGGTATCATTAATTCTTTCTTGCCTACATATTCGAAAGCAAAAAGTGCGGTTGTGATTCTTTCTTCCAAACCAATCGATTGTAGCTGAGCGCCGGTAGCCAAATCAAAAGTATTGATTTCACTATTATCTGTTCCAACTACAAGAATGCTGTCAATTACAACCGGTCGGACAGAAATATTACCGGATAACTGCTGTTTCCACGAAAATTTTAGTGTTGAATCGGAACAACTAATTTTCCCATCATTATTGTATGAAATAAATTTGCCACCTTCGTAAATCGTTTCAGTAAAAGTAGAATCAAGCTGGGCTGTTCTTAGAATTACAGATGAAGTAAAAACAGCCTTGTTCGGTAATGCTTGTTTCTTCTTATTTTGCGCAAAACTTATTACGCAAAGAAAGGCTAAAAAAATCATTAAAAAATATTTGTTCATGGGCTCATCAATTTTCGGGTTCAAAATTAATCATTTCAACTTCCGATATGAAATTGGTTAAAAATGGAAGTAAAAGTTAGGTAAATTGTAAAGCCCCCCTCATTTTCATATATTTTGCCCGCAAATTCCAAAGAGTATATGAATAAAATCCGCAATTTCTGCATTATTGCCCACATAGATCATGGCAAATCAACTATCGCTGATGGGCTGCTTGAATTTACTCACACTATTTCTAAGCGTGAGGCGAAGGAACAGCTACTAGATAGTCTGGATTTGGAGCGTGAACGAGGTATCACAATTAAGTCGCACGCAATCCAGATGAAGTATGAATCAAAGGATGGCGAGCATTACACGCTAAATTTAATAGACACTCCCGGTCACGTTGATTTTTCTTATGAAGTTTCCCGCTCTCTCGCAGCTTGTGAAGGTGCAATTCTTATTGTAGATGCAGCTCAAGGTGTTGAAGCTCAGACTATTAGCAATTTGTACATGGCGATTGATGCCGGGCTCGAAATCATTCCGGTAATTAATAAAGTTGACCTACCAAGCGCAATGGTTGATGTCGTTAGTCATCAGATAATGGATTTGATTGGGTGCAAACAAGAAGAGATAATATTAGCTAGTGCTAAAACCCGTTTAGGTATTGATTTAATTTTAGAAGCGGTTGTAAAACGCGTTCCGGCTCCAACCGGAGATGAAAGCGCGCCACTTCAAGCATTAGTTTTTGATTCTGTTTTTGATTCTTACCGTGGTGCAGTTGCTTACGTTAGAATTTTCAACGGAGTTCTAAAAGAGAAAGATGAGATTAAATTCTTCATTAATGATAAAAAGTTTTTAGCTGAAGAAGTTGGTACACTGAGACTTGCTAGAATAAAAGGTGCCGAACTTAAAGCCGGAAATGTTGGCTATCTTGTTGCAGGCATTAAAGAAATCCATGAAACAAAAGTTGGCGATACTGTTACACATGTCAAAAATGGCGCAGAGCACCCGCTTCCGGGTTACAAAGATATTCTTCCAATGGTATTCAGCGGTTTGTATCCAACAAACACTGACGAGTATGAAAACTTACGCGAGGCTTTAGAAAAATATCGTTTGAATGATTCTTCAGTTAGCTACGAGCCGGAAACTTCCGTAGCTCTTGGTTTTGGTTTTCGCTGCGGCTTTCTTGGAATGCTGCACATGGAAATTGTGCAAGAAAGATTGGAGCGTGAATTTGGCCAATCTCTTATAACAACTTTACCGAACGTGGAGTATTGGGTTTTCAAAAAGAATGGCCAAAAAGTTATTGTTGATAATCCGGCAGATATGCCTGTTGTTGGTGATATTGAAAGAGTTGAAGAACCTTATGTTAAAGCTCAGATTGTAACTCCAAGTGAATATGTAGGTAATTTAATGCAGCTTGCTATGGATAAAAGAGGCATCTACAAAAACACAACTTATATTGATCCGACGAGAGCCGATTTATCTTACGAGTTTCCTCTATCCGAAATCATTTTTGATTTTTATGATAAGCTGAAATCAATATCGCGCGGATATGCTTCATTCGATTACGAATTTATTGGTTATCGTGAATCAGATTTGGTTAAAATTGATATTCTTCTCAACAACGAAAAAGTAGATGCTCTTTCAATTATTGTTCATGAGAAGAAATCTTATGAATGGGGAAGAAAAGTATGCACTAAGCTAAAAGAATTAATACCTTCTCAGATGTTTGAGATTGCTGTTCAAGCAGCAATTGGAGCTAAGGTTATTTCCAGAACAAACATTAAAGCGCTTCGCAAAAACGTGTTGGCAAAATGCTACGGCGGCGATATTTCAAGAAAAAGAAAGCTTCTTGAGAAACAAAAAGAGGGCAAGAAGCGTATGAAGCAAGTTGGAAATGTTGAGATTCCTCAAGAAGCGTTTTTAGCAGTATTACAAATAGAAGATTAATAAACTTGGCTGAGATTCAGCCCGAAACTAAAGAAAAATTTAACATGGACTTATTTAAGAAGAAAGAACAAACTGAAAAGAAAGTAGAACCAAGAACTCCCGCACAAAAATTTTGGGACTTTTGGAAGAATCTTTTCTTTGCTGCAATCGCTGCATTATTAATTAAAACTTTTTTGATTGAGACATCGCGAGTCCCTACCGGCTCAATGGAAACAACAATTAAGATTGGTGATTTTTTATTCGTCGATAAGTTTACTTATGGATCATCATCGCCAAGAACAATTCCATTTACTAACGTTGTTCTTCCATATTTCCAATTGCCGGCTATTAGTGAACCGGAGCGTGGAGATATCGTTGTGTTTGAATATCCCGGCGATAGAGATGAATTATTCAACTTTGATAGAAACGACCCAGAACAAAATGTTTTAGTAGTTAATTACGTTAAGCGGTGCATCGGAATTCCGGGCGATACAATTTCGATAAAAGAGAAAGTTATTTTTGTTAATGGAAAAGAAGCAAAACGTCCGGCTAACATTCAATACATAAATAATTATGTAACACCGGCTGGTGTTGCCAATCCGGCAATTTTTCCCAAAGATTCACCGTTTAACGAAGATAATTATGGACCCGTCGTAATTCCTAAAAAAGGCGATATTATTAAACTTACTGTTGAAAATATTGAAGCTTGGAGAACAATTATTGATCGTGAACATGGCAAAAGAGTAGTTACTTTTGATGGCAATTCGATTCTAATTGATGGTAAAACAGTTACATCATATACTTTGCAAAAAGATTACTATTTTATGATGGGCGATAATCGCGACGACAGTGCCGATAGTCGTTTCTGGGGTTTTGTTCCGCGAGATAAAATTGTTGGTCAAGCGTTTATGATTTACTGGTCTTGGGATCCTAACATTCCATTTTCTGATATTTTTAAGCTTTTAAGTACTGTCCGCATAAACCGAATAGCGAAAATTGTTCATTGATTTTCAATTAATAAAATGATTACTTCTGAGTGCAGTTGAAATTTTTCTCTGCACTTTTTTGTTTCTGAAGTTGTTAACAAGAAAACAATTCTTAAGTAAGGTGATTGAATGAATTTTAAGCTTAGTTTCTTCATCCTATTAATCTCAGTTTCGCTCTTCGCACAAACCAAGTATTACATCTACTTTAAAGACAAAGGCGATTTCCCAACATCAAAATTGAGTAAGACTTCTGCAGTTTATTTAGCAGCTGAAAGAGAATTAACTTCTGCTGCAATCGAACGAAGAAAACAAGTTATGGGAGAAGATTATATCACTTATGAGGATTTGCCGATTAACGCTGTCTACGTAAACAAGCTTGAAACTTCCGGAATGAAAATCGAGAATAAACTAAAGTGGTTTAATGCAGTTACTTCCTATTTAACCGATGACGAAGTAAATACTGCTAAAGCATTTCCGTTTGTTTCTAAAGTAGAAGCTGTTCGAATTACAAAGAAAATCTCACCAATAGAATCAAAAATTATAAACGCAAAAAAAACCGTTTCTTCGGTTCAATCAACTACCGGATTAAACTATGGCGGTTCACTAAATCAAAATGCGCTTTCGGAAGTTCCCGCTGTTCATGATTTAGGTATTACCGGTAAAGGAGTTCTTATTGGAATTCTGGATACGGGCTTCCGCTGGAAAAGTCATCCGGCATTGAAAAACTTAAACATAATTGCTGAAAGAGATTTTGTACAACAAGATGTAATAACAGAAAATCAAGCTGGGGATCGATCAGACCAAGATTCTCATGGTACAAACTGTTTGGGATTGATGGCTGGGTTTGATCCGGGCAATTTAATTGGACCGGCATACGAGGCAACAATTCTTTTAGCAAAAACCGAGTATGTACCCACAGAAACTAGAGCTGAAGAAGATAATTACGCAGCAGCATTAGAATGGATGGAAGCGCAAGGTGTTCAAATAACTACAAGTTCACTTGGATATAACGAATTTGATGGCGGTATTGGTGATTACCCTTGGGCTAGTTTTAATGGTCAAACAACAATTACTGCTAAAGCCATAAACCTTGCTTTCGATCGCGGTGTAACCACTTTAACTGCTGCCGGAAATGAAAGAGGGAATTCATGGGGAAAATTAGTTACTCCCGGTGATGCACTTAATGTTATTACAGTTGGAGCAGTAGACTTCTCTAATAATATCGCTTCTTTCAGTAGTCCGGGTCCTACTTCTGATGGGAGAATAAAACCGGAAGTAGTTGCAATGGGCGTTTCGGATTATGTTTCAAACTCTGGGGGTAAGTACAGCTATGGCAATGGTACTTCCTACGCAACACCAATAGCTGCGGGCATAGCCGGACTTCTAAAATCAGCTTGGCCTCACCTTACAAATCAGCAGATCAGAAAGATATTTTTGGAGTGTGGCGATAATCCAACATCTCCTAATAATGATCGTGGATGGGGACTAATTTCGGCAAAACGAGCTGTTTCTTATCCGAATCTGGAAAAAATTAATAATCAGTATAAACTTCACAAAATTTTTATCAACGATGAGGGAGTTGATTCTTCTTCTGTGCAAATGATTGTTCTTGTTCCTTCGTACTTTGCTTGGGATCCGGTTGTGGTACCACTTACATACGAAGGTTTTTCTAAGTATGAATATACATTCTCTGACTTACCAGCCGGGCATCAGATACAGATTCAATTTAGTTATAGAACCAAAAACGGGATTTCTGTTCATGAACCCACTGGTGGTGGTTCGTACAAATTTTATTGGGGTAATTTGATTATTAGTAACATTTTAGAAAATAATGTCAACGAGATTCCGACCGAGTTTGATCTTTCACAGAATTATCCGAATCCATTTAATCCTACTACAACAATTAAGTACAGTGTTTCCAAACCCGGCATTGTTCTGCTAAAAGTTTATGATATCCTTGGAAATGAAGTTGCAACACTCGTTAATGAGTTCAAGCAAATTGGAATATATAATTCCCAATTCTCCATTCGTAATTATCAATTATCAAGCGGTGTTTATTTCTACAGACTACAAGTAGGAGATTTCTCGGTTACTAAAAAAATGATTTTAATTAAGTAGGATGAAATGAAAGGAATTATACTTTCAAATCAAGAATCTTACTTGTCCAATAATCGAAAAAAGCCGGACGAACTTTTACTCGAAATGGAAAAGTTTGCGCTGGAAAATAAAGTTCCAATCTTAAATTGGAATGCCGGTGATCTTCTCGAAATGCTTATTAGAGCATATCGTCCTGATCGTGTATTGGAGATAGGTACAGCCATAGCATATTCATCAATTAGAATCGCTCGCCAATTAAAGAAGAAAGCAAAACTTCATACCATCGAAAAGAGTACAGTCAATATAAAACTCGCTGACGAGTTTATTGCCCGAGCCGAACTTTCTGGTAAAATCAAGATTCTTGAAGGCGATGCATTGGAAATTATGCCGGAATTAAAAAAGAAATATGATTTTATTTTTTTAGATGCTGACAAGCAAGATTACGATAAGCTTTATCAATATTCGATAAGTTTGTTGAAGAAAGGCGGAGTTATATTTATTGATAATCTTCTTTGGCATGGACAAGTTGCCTCACGTAAAGTTCCGGCTAAGCAAAAAAAATCCACACTAATCATTAGAGAGTTTAATAAACAATTTCTTAACTCACCTATATTTAAGAGTACAATTCTACCAATTGGCGATGGAATTGGGATTGGAATAAAAGTGAAAAAATGATAGATAAATTACCTGAAGAAATTCTTTCTGCAGTAGAGGATCTAAATGGAAATCCGTTGCGAGCTCGTGATGATTTTAAACTGATTTTAGAAGCATCGATTTCTTCTCAACGGTTCGATGAACTTTCCGATCTAGCATTTCAAGCGAAGTATGTTAGCGGACTGATGAAAGTAATTCAGAAAAGGGAAGCCATTGTCGATGAAGAGTACTTTAAGAAAGTTGGTGAGGAATTTCAAGTATCTTATCAAAAAATAAAATTGCTGCTTCAACCCATTTTGGAAAACTCATCTAACTTTGTGAAGAATATTTTCGAAGAGAAATATTTCCAGTTATCTCATTCTTCACTTGAAAATATGAATCGATTATGTGAAGATCTTGCCATTCTCAAACTCTATCTAAACGATTTAAAAACAAAAAAGGATTCGAAGTAAACCTCGAATCCTTTCGCAACAAAACTCAACAAATGGTTACTTCACTTTTCGCAACGTTTCCGAATATTTTTCAGCTACATCTTGAACTGATCTGCTGGAGATCAAATTATAAATTCGATTACGCAACTCTGCCCATTCATCATGTAACGGACAAGGATTTTCTTCCTGACATTCTTTAAGACCTGTTACGCACTTAAGGTTTATAACCGGACCTTCAACTCTTTCTACTATTTCAAGTATTGAACTTTTCTTTGCAAGCTCGGTTATCTTAAATCCACCGCCTCTGCCTTTAAATGAATCAACATATCCGTATTTAGCCATTCGTTGTAATATTTTTGCTAGATAATGTGCCGGTATATCTTCGCTTTTTGCGATATCGGAAGACATAATTAAAGCGTCTTTTTGCTGGCGAGCTAAAAAGAGTATTGCTCTTATTGCATATTCGCCTGTTTTCGTGTAAATCATACATCCCTCAATTATTATGAAAACTTCTTATAAGGATTTATAGGAGCCAGTTATCTTTTATTAAAATTAACTAAAAGAGAACTTGATGTCAAGAATTTAGCTCAATTTAGAAGAGTTTGAATTTATGTAGGAAAACTCCTCTGTGACATTGATTATGGCTTTATTATGGGCGGCTGCCGAGATTTCTGAGTGAAATAGAGCGAAACTTGCCGGAATGATTAGGCATGTCATTTTTGGAAGAGCATCAAAATCGTTTTTAGTGATAATTAGTTTATGCTTCGCAACAAAATGATGAATCGATTTGCTTAATGAAAAATCGTAGCTAATTTCAATTTTTCGATACAAATTCTTCATTTCAATAGTAGAAGTCTCCAAACAGCCTATCGCCGATTCATAATATGCCTTTCCAAGATGTCCAACTCCTAGTTTTGTCCCGCCAAAATAGCGCACAACAACTGTAATTAAATTTGTAACTTCAAGGTGGTTTTGGGCGTTATATATACGAATACCGGCAGTTCCATTCGGTTCACCATCATCAGAATACTTAAAGGTTCCATTCTGTAGTTTATAAGAGGAGCAATGATGAGTGGCGTCATAAAACTGTTTTCGGATTTTCGCTAAACAATTTATTGCTTCATCTTCTTCTTGAATTGGCTGAGATATTGCTAAAAAGAGAGAACCCTTCTCTTTGAGTTTGAATTCAGTGGGTTGAGCTATTGTCTTAATTGTTTCGGGTAAATTCATAATATCAAAAAAAATTGATTTTCGTTTTTTCTTTATCTAAAATAACCTTTTGAACTTTGGCAATCTATCTTAATGGAATCAAAAATAATAATTCGCGGTGCTCGCGAACATAATCTCAAAAATATAGATCTGGAAATCCCGCGGGATTCTTTTGTTGTAATCACCGGCCTGTCCGGCTCGGGCAAATCTTCCTTGGCTTTCGATACAATTTACGCAGAAGGGCAGAGAAGGTACATCGAATCACTTTCCTCGTACGCAAGGCAGTTCTTAGATCAGCTAGAAAAGCCAGATGTTGACCTAATTCAAGGACTCAGTCCGGCAATTTCAATTGAACAAAAGTCAACTCACGGAAATCCTCGTTCGACTGTTGGAACTGTTACTGAAATTTATGATTACCTTCGCCTTCTTTATGCTCGCGTTGGTAGGGTCAATTGCTACAATTGCGGAAGACCGGTTGTAAAACAATCAGCAGATCAGATAATTGAAACGGTTTTGAAAGAGTTTGATGAGAAACGAGTTGTTGTATTAGCTCCGGTTGTACGTGGTAGAAAAGGACATTATCGGGAGCTCTTTCAAGAAATTTTACGAGACGGCTTCATCCGCGCTCGTGTTGATGGTGAAACACTTGAATTGAATGATGAAACAAAAGTTGATCGTTATAAGACTCATGATATTGAGATAGTTGTAGATCGATTAAAGGTAAATGAGAAATCCAGTTCTCGAGTTACCGAATCGATTGAAGTAGCGCTCAACTATGGTAATGGAAATGTAATTATTAACGATGGCGAAAAAGATTTTGTCTATAGCCGCAATTTTGCTTGCCTTCATTGCGGAATTGGTTTTGCTGAATTGGCGCCAAACTCATTCTCATTTAACTCTCCTTATGGTTCTTGTCCCGATTGCGACGGCTTAGGTGAGAAACGTGAACTAGATGTTAATTTAATAATTCCAGATTGGGACAAGACGATTAACGAAGAAGGAATTGCTGCTATTGGAAAACCCAGAAGCACTTGGTTTTTTAATCAGCTGCAAATAATTGCTGAAAAGTTTGGTTTTACATACGATACGCAGTTGAAAGATTTATCAAAGGAACAACTCGAAATACTTCTAAATGGGACAAAGGAAAAAATCCCTTTTACTTATACTTACGGCGGAGGCAAGCAAGTTACATACATGCATAAGTTTAATGGCGTAATGAATTATGTCAATCATTATTATGAAAACACTTCTTCGAATAAAATTCGTGAATGGGCAGAAGCTTTTATGAATACGATGACGTGTTCTTCTTGTAACGGCGGAAGGCTTAAGAAGGAATCACTGGCTATTACACTTAACGAAATGAATATTGCTGCTGTTTCAGCACAATCAATAGATAAAGCGAAAAAGTTTTTTAACACTCTTAAATTAATCGAGAGAGAAAAAATAATCGCTTCACAAATTCTGAAAGAGATTACATCGAGATTGGACTTTTTACTTAACGTAGGGCTTGATTATCTTACACTTGATCGATCTGCTCGAACACTTTCTGGTGGCGAAGCCCAGCGTATTAGATTGGCAACGCAAATCGGTTCGCAATTAGCCGGTGTTCTATACGTTTTAGATGAGCCCAGCATTGGTTTGCACCAATCAGACAATGTAAAACTGATAAACTCATTAAAGAACCTTCGCGATTTAGGTAATACAGTTATTGTGGTTGAGCATGATCGGGAAACGATAGAAAGCGCAGATTATATTATTGATTTAGGACCTAGAGCCGGTGTGCATGGTGGTGAAGTTGTTCTGCAAGGGGATACAAAAAGTTTTCTCAAAACAAAAAACGAAACTCGCTCGCTAACGCTGGAATACCTTAAGGACAGAAAGCAGATTGAATATGAAACAGATAGAAGAAAAGGTAGCGGAAAATTTATTGAACTGAAAAAAGCTAGCGGTAATAACCTTAAGAATGTAAATCTGAAAATTCCGCTAGGAACATTTATTGCGATTACCGGAGTTAGCGGTTCCGGAAAATCTTCGTTAGTAAATGAAACTCTTGTGAAAATTTTAATGAAGAAGATTTACAATTCCAAAGTTGCCCCGCTTCCATTTTATGAAATTTTAGGCTTAGAACATGTTGATAAAGTAATTGAGATTGATCAGTCGGCGATTGGTAGAACTCCAAGATCGAACCCAGCAACATATACCGGGCTGTTTACACATATAAGAGATTTATTCGCTCAACTGCCCGAATCCAAAATGCGCGGTTATGCAGCGGGACGTTTCAGCTTTAATGTAAGTGGCGGAAGGTGTGAAGAGTGTGAAGGGGATGGACTTAAAAAAATTGAAATGAATTTTCTACCAAATGTTTACGTGCTTTGCGAAGTATGTAACGGAAAAAGATACAACCGCGAAACTCTTGAGATTCTCTACAAAACAAAAACCATATCTGATGTACTTGATATGACTGTTGAAGAATCAGTTGGCTTTTTCGAGGATTACCCGGCTCTGCAAAGAAAGGTTAAAGCGTTAAATGATGTTGGACTTGGTTATATAAAACTTGGTCAGCAAGCAACAACTCTCAGCGGAGGTGAAGCACAGCGCGTTAAGCTTGCAACAGAACTAAGTAAAGTACAAACCGGCAATACAATTTATATTTTGGATGAACCCACTACCGGACTTCACTTTGAAGATGTGAACATTTTGTTGAAAGTATTGAATCAACTTGTACAAAAAGGAAACACCGTAATTGTTGTTGAGCATAATTTAGATGTTATTAAAGTCGCTGATTATGTCGTTGATCTTGGTCCGGGCGGCGGAGAATATGGCGGAGAAATAATCGCAGCCGGTACACCAGAGGTGATTTCTGAAAATGAAAAAAGTATTACCGGAAAGTTTTTAAAGAAAGAATTACAAAGAAAGTAGAGGTAAAATGAAAACTACTGTTAATGAATTCCGTTCTTATCGTGCGGAAATGAACGAACGAATTCTGAATTCGGGATTCAGAGATTACAACAAGTTCTTTGCCTTGGATAATAAGGCTTATGTAGATGGCGCGCTTAATTCTAAAACCAAAGAGCTAATGGGATTGGTTGCTTCAATGGTATTACGTTGCAACGATTGCATTCTTTATCATGTTGATAGATCTATTCAAGAAGGTGCGACCGAACAAGAATTATACGAATCATTTAACATAGCTTTGATTGTTGGCGGATCGATTGTAATTCCACATCTACGTTACGCAATAGAAAAAATGGATGAATTATTTGCAGAGAAAGAAAATGAAAGCCAAACTCCTAATCCCTAAGCAGATTGTAACAGTTAATTCGAAAAATGATGTTCTTGAAAATCACGCAGTTGAGATAATTGATGGAACGATAGGAAGAATTGAGCCACTCGGTAATTTTAATCAACTCGATTACGATGTGCTTGATTACTCCAGTTTAACTTTGATTCCCGGTTTTGTGCAGACACATATTCACCTTTGCCAGACTTTGTTTCGCGGTTTTGCCGATGACCTTGAACTACTCGATTGGTTACAGAAAAGAATTTTTCCGTTTGAAAACTCACACTCAAAAGACTCACTTAGAATTTCGGCACAGCTTGGAATTAATGATTTGCTTTCCGGCGGGACAACAACACTTTTGGATATGGGAACTCTTCGTCACCAAGAAATTATTTTTGAAGAACTGATTCATTCTGGTATGAGAGCTTTTGCTGGCAATTGTACTATTGATCTAAACGAATTATTCCCAACTTTCCGTGAATCTACGGAATGGAATCTCAAATCAAGTTACGACTGGGCTAAATCATTTCACAATTCAAGTAATGGAAAAGTGAAATTTGGTTTTGCGCCGAGATTTGTCCTTTCGTGCTCGGAAAAACTGTTAAAAGAAACAAAGGAGATGATGAAAGATTTTCCGGGATCGGTATTACACACGCATTCATCCGAAAACAAAAAGGAAGTTGAAACTGTTCGTTCGATGACCGGTAAAGAAAATGTAGAGTATTTCGATTCAATTGGATTGCTCGATGATCATACGGTGTTGGCCCACTGCATTCATCTGAACGACAAAGAAATAAAGTCACTTAAGAAAAACGAAGTTCGAGTTTCTCATTGTCCCTCATCGAATTTAAAATTGGGTTCCGGTATAGCTAATATTCCTAAATTGTTAAAAGAAGGAATTTCGGTTTCACTTGGTGCGGATGGAGCACCATGTAATAATGGATTGAGTGCCTTTACAGAAATGCGCAACGCGGCTTTAATGCAAAAGCCATTCCATGGACCGACAGTGATGGATGCGTTAACTGTATTTCGTTTGGCTACAATTGAAGGGGCAAAAGCACTACACCTTGAAAAAGAAATTGGAAGCATTGAAACTGGAAAGAGAGCCGATCTGGTCCTTCTGGATTTGGAAAAAGCGGATCAGCCGATGCAATTAAATGAACAACAGATTTATTCCAGCATTGTATATTCTGCTTCAAAAGAAAATGTTATGACTGTGTTTGTTGATGGAGAGGTGAAAGTAGAAAATGGAAAGTCGATAATTTATGATGATAATGAGTTGGTTCAACGTGGCAAAAATCATTTTAAAGAATTGCTAAAGAGGGTTAATTGAAGGTAATATTTGCAACACAGAACAAAGGTAAATCTCAAGAAGTGAAAAACCTTTTTGAAGACACAAGCATTCAAATTGTTTCACTCTCAGATCTAGGAAACGATATTGACATAGAGGAGACTGGGACAACACTATATGAGAATGCTCTGATCAAAGCAAAAGCGATTTATGAAATTTATAAAATGCCGGTTATCTCGGATGATTCCGGTTTGGAAATAGAATTACTAAATGGCCGGCCCGGAGTTTATTCGGCACGGTATGCCGGTGAAAATTGCTCATATGAAGACAACAACAAAAAAGTAACTGAAGAATTGAGGTCGTTTCCACATCCGCATAGAGCAAAGTTTGTATCTCAAGCATTATACTATGATGGCAGCGAGATCATTTCATTTGTTGGTGAATTGCCCGGAAGAATGATTGATAAACCTCGCGGTAATTTTGGCTTTGGTTACGACCCAATTTTTATTCCAGATGGATTTGCTAATACTTTGGCTGAGTTAATGTTGGAAGAAAAGAATGTTATTAGTCATCGAGCAAAATCTTTTGAGCAATTAAAAAATAAATTAGTTGGAAGGATTGGTAAATAATTACATACAAAAAACATTGCATTACAATTGTTAAGAGTATGTAATATTTTTATTGCACGCTTTATAGGAATGTTAAGATGGAATTAGTAATACTTATCGGCTGGTTGATGATTATCAACGGTGCACTTGGCGGGCAATACATTTTAAACTGGATGGGGAACCAGCCAAAATTTGTGGGCGATCAGCCGGTTGGTGTATCGGCCGGAGTAATGACATGGTGGCGTGAACTTTCTAAGTTGGTTTGGGCTTTAATAGCAGTTACTGTTGAAGTAATAAGAGGGAAAGAATTAAAATATTTATTACCCGGCACCGCAGCCATGATTACTATTATGATTTGCGCATTCACCGGTGTTATTGAAAACATTGGATTCTTTTATCTGCCCAAATACTACTCGCCTCATCTTTATGCACCTTACGTGAATGTTTATTTAGTGATGCTTCCGTTTCTGGGTAAACTAATGTTCAATGCTTCAATAAGAAAAGAGCATTGGATTGGAATTTCGCTCGTTGTTATTGGTCTTGGTGTCCCTCACATTCCTAGAATGTTGGGAAGAAGTATGAATCCGAATGAGGCTTTAGATTTTACTGCAATCTTGTGGGTAATAATTATTAACTGTTGTTTATGTTCTCAGCAGATATTAAATAATAAAACTGTACAAATGGCTGCTAAAGGAGTTGGACCAAATGCGTTGGTAATGTGGCGGGAAATTTGGAAAATGGTTTTCATTTGGTCTGCACTAATAATTATTCCGCTGATTAGTAGCGTTATGCACATAAACTTTCCACAAACCGCTCCAGTCGATAAATTTGAAACAAAAGTTCTATCAAAAGTTGATGAAACCAATAAAGCGTTCTTGCTTACGTTTTATGAAAAATCGGGCGATGAATATGTGATTAATAAAACTGTCTCGGAAGAGTCGGAAGAAAAAATAAAAACGATTATTTCTGATGTTGGCTACAATCGCTTTTTCGCTTTGTTTGATGGAAGCATTATCCCTAAAAACTGGTGGCCAATTTTATTTGTAGTACTAGCCGGATTAACCGGTTACATATACAGTTTCGGATTTTTCAAACTCTCAAAATTCGCAGCTCATTATTGGGTCCCCTACACTAACATTTGGCTGGCAGTATTACCGTTTGTAATGTTTCTCTTTGGCAAGGAAGTAACTCTATTTCAAATTATTGGTGCGGCTGTTACGTCTTTAGGTTTGATTGTTGGAGTTTCAGATCACAAGAGAAACAAAGTTGAGGAGATTGCTAGAAAGGATCTTTAAATGGCGGGAGAAGTTTTATGAAGAAAATTAATAAATCTAGAAAGTTTTACTACGTTTGTATTGCGTTAGCTATAATGAATATATGTGGATGCTCGTCTTTCTTAATTAAGGATACAGAGGGAATAGAGAAAGATAAAATTGGAAAAATTGTTCTGAAGGATAATTCTGAAATATTTTTTTTTGACGAGAGTAATAAGTTAGTTGAACTAACAAATGAGAATTTAGTTTACTTAGATTCGATTGGTAATGAACATGTGGTTCCTATCTTTGATGTAAAAAGGTTTTACGAATATAAAATTGATGGTGTGAAAATATTATTTGTGACATTATTGATAACCTTACCAATCGTATATCGTTATATCTTCGTAGGGCATGGGACTTAAAAATGGTCCCGAAATTTTCATTCGTTAGTTAGCTTAATTGTGATTTTATCTGTTGGAGTTTCGGATTGTAAAAGAAACATAGTAGGGGAAATTGAGAATAAGAATAAATAGCGAAGGGGAATTGCTATGAAGTATTATATGAGACATGAAAAGTTGCTTCTAGTTCTTGTTTTATCACTTTTAGGAGGGTGCTACTCAAATCTTCCTATTGAGTTTTCTAAGATTGATGACTACAAAGAACTTTCTAAAATCAAATTGAAAGATAGAAGCGAATACAACTTTGAAAATGGGGAGAGCCAGATCCTTTCGGTTAATAAAAATCTAATTGTTCTTGTTGATCTAAGAGGAAATAAACGTGAAGTTTTAGTTTCAGATGTAGATACCTTCTATTCTTTCAATTTCGATCCTATCAAATTGATTTTCGGTTCATTATGGGTCGGTTTTGCTGTTTTATGTTTATTATGGTTGGGTAGCGCCGTAGGTCCTGTGGGCTAAAGCAATTATATTATTAGGAAATATTGTTCTTAATTTTTTCCAATTCTTCCCATCGCTCGTAAAGCGATTTTACATTTAACTTGGCTTCTTCAAGTTGTTTGTTTAACTCAACAGTTTGTGCAGCAAACTTTGTATAAAAATCCGGTGAAGAAAATATTGTTTCGATTCTCTCAACTTCAGCTTCAGCATTCAAAATATTCTCTTCCATCGTTTCTAGTTCTTTAGATTCCTTCCAAGTAAGTTTCCTTACCTTCGGCTTTTCTCTAACTACTTCTTTTTTCTGCTTTTGACTCTGCTCAACATTTTCAATTTGTCTCAGTTTTCTTTTCTGGAGATAATAATCATAATCGCCCTCGCTGAAGTGAATTTGTCCATCTCCTTCAAGAGCAATTATTCCATTGCATACTCGGTTTAAGAAATATCTATCGTGACTAACTACAACAACACAGCCTTCAAATCCGAGAAGTGCTTCTTCCAGCACACGAAGTGTCGGCAGATCGAGATCATTAGTTGGTTCATCAAGAAGTAAGAAGTTGCCCCCGTTTTTAAGAATCCGAGCAAGTGTTAATCTGCTTTTCTCTCCACCGGAAAGTCTACCGACTAATGTGTTTATTCTTTCGTCAGTGAAAAGAAATCTGCGCAAATAAGTCCATACACCCATTTGCTGCTTGCCGAATTTTACGTAATCATTGCCGTCGCCAATAGCTTTGATTACAGTATCTTCATCGTTTAATAGCAAACGGGATTGATCCACATAATTGAAATCTGTTTTCTCACCGTAATCAATTTGTCCCATAGTTGGTGAAATTTCGCCTAACAAAATTTTAAGCAAAGTTGTTTTCCCGGTTCCGTTTTTGCCAACCACACCAATTCTTTTGCCGGCTGGAAATGCATAATTGAAACTGCTGAATAATGTTCTTCCGCCTAATTCAATTCCAACATTTTTCAGTTCCAAAATTTTGTTGCCAAGTTTTTCTGCCGGCGGAATTATCATCTCAACATCAAGTTCAACTTCTGTTACTTGCTGAGATTCTACTTCGTAATAAGTATCTAATCTGCTTTTGGATTTTGTCCTTCGCGCCCGCGGTCCGCGAACAACCCATTCAAGTTCTCTTCTAAGAAAATTTTGCCGCTTTTTCTCCTCGACTTCCTTAATTGCTTGTCGTTGAGATTTATTAATTAAATAATCAGTGTAGTTGCCTTGATGAGAATAAAATGTACCGTTTGATAACTCAACTATTCTGTTAGCAATTCTGTCAAGGAAATAGCGGTCGTGTGTTACGAAGATACAAGTCCCGGAATAATCTGCGAGATAATTCTCAATCCACTCAATTGAATTTGTATCCAAATGATTTGTAGGCTCATCAAGTATCAATAAATCCGGTCGGGATATTAATGCACGGCATAATGCTACACGCCTCTTTTCACCGCCGGAAAGTGTAGCAACCATTCTTTCTTTTGGCGGAGCGTTTAGGGATTTCATTAACAAATCAATATTCTTCTCTAGATTCCAGCCGTCAAGTTCTTCGATTTTGATCTGAAGTTTTTCGTGATTGGGAGAATCGAATGCAGTTTGTTTATACTCATCAATTAGCTTTATAACTTGCAAAGCACCACTTAAAATATTTTCGTGAACGTTTTTGTTCTCATCAAGTGTAAACTCTTGAGAAAGGAAGCCGATAACTAAATCACGACGTTTCGCAATCTCGCCGGAATCGCATGGTATGATGCCGGAAATAATTTTTAAGAATGTTGATTTGCCCGCGCCGTTTCTTCCTACAAGACCAATTCTATCTTGCTCATGAATACTAAGCGAAGCTTTATCGAGAATGATTTGCTCGCCGAAATGTACTTCAAGTTCTTTAGCTGTTAGGATAACCGGATTAATTGTAACTGCCATTGTTATTTCTCGGCTATTACAATTTGAACTAAACCAAACGTAAGCGAGTATTTTTTTACATTCGCAAAACCGCAGTCGGAAAAAATCTTTACTAGGTTAACTTTTTGGTCAAACTCTCCGACCGATTCCGGCAGATAAGTATAAGCCTCTTGATCTTTCGAAATCATTCTCCCGATCAGAGGGAGAATCCGGTTGAAATAAAACATATAAAAGTTTTTTACGAATTTATTTTCCGGAAGACGGAATTCGAGAACAGTGGCTCTTCCTTTGTTTGATAAAACTCGATGAAACTCTTTGAACGCTGTTGGAATATCGTAAAAATTACGAACGCCGAAAGCCACAGTAATATTTGTGAATGATCCGTTCTGAAAAGGCAGATGTTCGGCAACAGTTTCAAGCATCCTTCCATTTATCCAATCAACTTTCTTTGCAAAGTGAGAGAGCATGTTAAACGATAAATCGCCACCGTAAATTATTTCTACGCCGGAATTTTTCGCGGTGATGGCAAAATCTCCGGTTCCACAAGCTAAATCCAGCAAAACAGAATCTTTAGACATCTGGGAGAGTTTAATAGCCTTTTTGCGCCAGTAAAAATCCACGCCCGCGCTTAGGAAGTGATTAAGGAAATCGTAGCGATGCGAAATCGAGTCGAAAATCCTTCTTACCTGTACTTTTTTATTTTGATCTTCCATCTATGCTTTCTTATAACTATTTTTTCTTAGGAGTAACAGAGCAAAAATATGGATAAATATCTCAAAGCAATAAAACAAAATGTTTGTGCAATTTGTGTTGATTCAAACGAGCGTGGCGGCTGCACGCTATCACATAAAGAAACTTGTGCTGTAGAATATTTCTTACCTTCTGTAATCGAGATTGTCCACAGCACCGAAACGGACGAGATTTCTGTTTACCATAAATTGGTGAAAGAGAAAATCTGTATTAACTGTCATGAAGATGAAAACGGATCTTGCTATTTGCACGAGGACGCAAATTGTTCTCTTGACAGATATTTTTCTCTAATTGTTGAAACGATTAAACGAGTAGATAAAAACTTACCGGTCTAAAGACTGAATGATTTTGGTAAGCTCAATAAATTGATCTATTGTTAACTCTTCTGCTCTTCTTGTAAAATCAAATGCCAGCGAGTCAAAGTTCAGATCGCCGAAAGAATTATTGCTTAATGAGTTCTTCAACGTTTTACGCCGGTTTCCAAAAGCAGCTTTAACTACTTTAACGAAGAGTTTTTCATCAATTTCGTTTGAAATTTTTTTGCCGAATTTGAAACTAACAATTGCAGAATCAACGTTGGGCTTTGGATAAAACACCGTTGGAGGTATTTTGAAACAAAGCTCGGTATCTGCAAAGTAATTTGTTAACACAGATAGTATTCCGTAATCTTTTGTCCTAGGCTTGCCAACAATTCGTTTAGCAACTTCATACTGTACCATCAGAATTGCATCGTTTACAAAATCTCTCTCTTCAATTAGCTTAAACAAAATAGGCGAGGTAATGTTGTAGGGAATATTCCCAATTACTCTAAGTTTTTTCTCAGAGGCCAAATCTTGCAAGTTTATTTCGAGGAAATCTTGGTTTATAAACTCAACCGTAGGAAAATTGATCTTTAAATCATCAATAACTCGTTTATCAATCTCAATTGCTAGATAATCTTTTACGGTTTTAGATAATAATGAAGTAAGCGCTCCCTGTCCGGGACCAATTTCTACAATAGTATCATCCGGTTTCGGATCAAATTGGTTTACAATTTTTTGAATTGTGTTTTTATCAACCAGATAATTCTGACCAAAGCGCTTAAGCGGTTTAAGTTTTTCCACATCTTTCCAATATTTCTCGTGCAATATAACTTTTGCAGCCTTAAATTATCACAGCAATTTTACATGGCTCTGAATGACATTATTCGAAATAATCTTTGCAATTGCTGTTTCGCTATATTTTTTACAACTCGTAGTTTTTACAATCGGTGCAGCTAAAAAATTCCCTAAACTAAAGGATGATGAACTTCCGAGCGCATCGGTAATTGTTGCCGCCAGAAATGAAGAAGACAAAATACTCGAATGTATCGAATCTCTAAATTCACTTGTCTTTCCGGAAGGCAAATTGGAAATTATTCTGGTTGATGACCATTCGACTGATAGAACCAACGAAATTATTAATGAGTTTATTAAGGACAAACCAAAGTTCAAACTGATTAAGCCGGAAAAAATAATTGCTACATTAAATGGAAAGACAAACGCGCTGGCTAATGCAATTAAAATTGCGTCAAGCGAAATTATTTTGACTACAGATGCCGATTGTGTTGTAAATCCAAATTGGGCAAAGACTTTAGTTTCTTATTATCAGAAAGATGTTGGTTTTGTTGGCGGATTTACAACTCAGCAAGACAGAACTGCGTTTGAAGGAATGCAAGCAATTGACTTTTTGTTTTTGCTTACAGTTGCCGGAGGATCGCTCAACTTAGGAAAACCACTAGCCGCAATTGGTAACAATATGTCATATAGAAAAAGTGTTTATGATGAAATTGGCGGATATGAGAATATTCCCTTTTCGATAACAGAAGATTTTCGATTGCTTATGGCAATTCACGATTTGAAAAAGTACAAGTGTATTTATCCTATTGACCATGATTCAGTGATCACTTCAAAAGCGTGTCCGGATTATCCTTCATTGTTCTGGCAGAAGAAACGCTGGGGAGTTGGTGGAACTGAAAGCGATTTTATTGGTTATCTGATAATGACTTGGGGTTATATTGCCAAAGCCGCAATATTATTAACCCCATTGTTTTTCTCACTAACGGCTTTATATTTGTGTGTCTTCAAAGTAGTAGTGGATTACTTTTTTGTAAGACCGGTTTTTGATCGGCTGCGAATCAAAATGAAATTTTCACACTTCCTTGTATTCGAGATTTACTATATAGTCTATGTTTTGATTTTACCTTTCATTGTATTGCCCAACAGAAAAGTAAAGTGGAAAGGAAGAGTTTTTTGAATAGATGTTTGCAAATAATTTTTAGGAGATTCGAGATGAAAAATATATTTGTTTTATTATTGTTAGCATCATCTCTTCATTTTGCTCAGCAAATTGAATATTTCCCGAGCCAATTGAATGTAAAACCTTTTGTTGCCAATACCATTGAACCGAAGCTTGGTTTCATGTTCAAGACAGAAGGCAATGAACTTCGTTTGGATATTGGTAATTCTGTTGATCTGGCTAAAATCGAAACACCCTCCGGTACAATAGCTGTTGGTGCTGATTTATTTACTTGGACGCTTCTCCGCAAAGAGGAAAGTTTTCATTTTCCGGTTGATGCAGTTGATTATTTGTTCGGTTTGAATTTCAGTATGAAGAAATCGGTACATGATTATTCATTTGGTGCAAGAATGAGAATCAGCCATATCAGCGCTCATTTTGTTGACGGTCATTTCGATAAAGAAAAATTTATGTGGTTGAATAACCGTTCACCTAGAGTTTATTCGCGCGAGTTTATTGAGATTATGCCATTTTACCAATTCAAGCAATTAAGAATGTATGCCGGGTTTACGTATCTATTTCATGTTGATCCGGAAGTTCAGCATCACGATCTCTATCAATTCGGTTTTGATTATTATAGAAAAGATCTACTGACGGATGGTATCTCTCCATATTTAGCTTATGACTTTAAATTAACGGGTGCAATACGCAGTACGCCTAATCATTCATTTAAGGCCGGAATTAAATTTGGCACTCCTCAAGGAAGAGGATTAAGTGTTTATTATCAGTATTACTCCGGTTTCAGTATTCATGGCGAGTATTTTGATTCTAGAGAAAAATATTCCGGTATCGGTCTAAACTTGGATTTTTAGAATGCCAGATACTTTCCAATCATCTTTAAGAAATAGCTTTTTCAAATTAAGAGATAATCCGTTAATACAATTGTTGCTTTTTTTAGTAACTGTTGTTACCACAATGATTGCGGGTGTCTATTGGACAACGCCAATAAACGGACCTATTGAGTTTACACAACTTTCACTTGGACTTCCTTACGCGGCTTCAATTCTTTTAATTCTTGGCGTGCATGAATTTGGACATTACTTTGCTGCGGTTGCGCATAAAGTAAAAGCAACTCTTCCATTCTTCATTCCATTTCCACCAATTTTAGGCGCGTTAAGTTTTGGAACGATGGGTGCGGTAATTAAAACCAAATCAATTATTCCGGATAATAAATCAATGTTCGATATAGGCGCTGCCGGTCCAATTGCCGGATTTATTGCATGCTTGGGTGTTTTAATCTACGGCTTCACACATTTACCGCCTATCGATTATTTGCTGGCAATTCATCCCGATTATTTTTCTCCCGAATATGGAAAAGGAGCAATCGGCTTTGCTTTTGGTGATTCACTGCTTTTTGTATTAATGAGAGAATTATTCAGTAAACCGGGTCAGTTCATTCCTCCAATGTCGGAGATTTATCACTATCCTTACCTATGTGCCGGATGGTTTGGTCTTTTTGTTACATCAATGAACTTGATTCCGGTAGGTCAGCTTGATGGCGGACATGTTATTTATTCAATGTTCGGCGGCAAAAAACATGAAGCAATTGCTAGCGTTTCGTTGATAGCTTTAATTATACTAGGAGTTGTTGGAATTGTAACTGCTTTTTTCGATGTTCAAATTTCTTTTGGCTGGAGCGGCTGGCTTTTTTGGGCTTTCATTTTATACTTCATTATAAAAGTAAAACATCCACCGGTAATTTATTTTGAAAAATTGAGCACTGGCAGAATGGTCTTGGGAATTCTCGCGATAATCATTTTTGTACTTTCCTTCACTCCAACACCGTTTATCTTTTCTTTTTAGAGAGTGAAATTCGCCTTGCATATTAAGCACAACATACTTTAATTTTCGATCAACAAAAGGAAGAACTATAGAGAATTTGCTACCGTACTTAATTTGAAAACTAAAAGGCAGTTTCTCTATGATTATTTCTTTTTCACACCTTAAAGAACAATTCTGTGTTAAACCCAAAATGAAAAGACGATTAGCTTTCTTATCATTCGTTTCGCTTGCAGTGGCTTTCTCTGCTTGCGACAAAATTCCCGATGGAGTTGTGGATAACAAATTTGTTGATTACAAAGTTGCTAAAATCGAATCGCCATCGAGTTTCTTTTATTCGAATCCGGATTCGCTTTTTACAGCTTCAGTTACAATCCAAAGCATTTCGAGTGTTGATCAAGTCTGGCTTTCTGTTAAGTCGGTTGACGGAACCAGCTATGTAACCAAGCAAGTATTCTTAACAAAAGGAACTGCAACCCAGACTTCGACGATTTTTACAGCTAAAGTTCCGATGAGCAAAAAAATCTCCAGCGGAAAATATCTTGTCGAATTCTTTATTAGTGATAATATCCGGGTTTCGCCAGACAATATTTCTAAAGTTGGTGAGCAAGTTTTAGTTTATAACAATAATCAAACTAACTTTACTCCAGTTATTTCCAACCTTGTACTGGCGGATAATATCACGCGCGAAACGCCATTTATTTTTACAGTCAAGGTTGATGATCAGAATGGACTTGGAGATATTTCTCAAGTAACTTTCAAATTAACACGTCCAGATGGTACTGTTGTAATTCCAAATCCAAATACACCAAACATAAATTACTTCTTGATGGTTGATAATGGAGATTCTGTTCTTGGCGACGCAAAAGCCGGTGATGGAATTTTTTCTTTCAAAAATACTTTTGGTCCAACGGCTCAAACCGGAAATTGGCAGTTTGAATTTCAAGCCAAAGATAAAAGCAGTGCCGTTAGCAATGTGATTAAACAAACTCTTGGGGTGAATTGATGAATACAATAAAGAAAATAATGAGCATGAGCAAGATTAAGAAAGAGTTACTTTTAGTGATATTTGTTCTACTTGGTTTTGCCTCATATTTAAATGCACAGTGTATACCATCTAATTATGGAATTGAAAACAGATTAAGAAAGATTAGTGATAACACTCCGGCAAGTAATGTAGCTGAAAGAATCTGCATCCAATCGAAGGATATTATTTGGATTGGAACTGGATCTGGATTAAGCAAAACGACTGATGCTGGGGCATCCTGGACAAACTATTACAACACAGAAGCCTTTGGAAAAGAAAGCATTTCTGCAGTTGCTTATGGTCTCGGAGCAATCTGGGCAGCAACATGGCATATGGTCGTAGATGAAAATTCCGGAGAAGATATTCCTTATGGTACGGGTCTTCGCTATTCGGTTGATGGTGGGATAACGTGGTTGTCAATTCCACAGCCTGTTGATAATAAAGCGGATTCGATAATTTACTACGGAACAAACAAATTAAGAGCCGTTCCACAAACAGCCAAACAAAATAACTTCACATATGATATTGCTATAACAAAAAATACAATTTGGATTGTTTCGTTTGGTGGTGGGATCAGAAAATCGACAGATATGGGAAAGACATGGCAGAGAGTCATTCTCCCTCCGGATTACTTAGATTCAATTTCTCCTGGTGATAAACTATCGTTCGATCTTTCTCCGGTGAGCGGAAATCTTAGTAAAGAAACAAATCTCAACCATCGCGTATTTTCGATTCTTGCAGTTGGCGATGATACTTTGTATGTGGGAACTGCTGGCGGTATAAATAAGACGACAAATGCGAAGGAGCAATATCCCAGTTGGGAAAAATTTAATCGTACTAATCAACAGAAACCGATAAGCGGAAATTTTATTCTTGCGCTCGATAGAAATGAGATTGATGGAACGATTTGGGCTGGTACATGGAAAGCCGAAGGACAAAACGAGTATTGGGCAGTAAGTTCCTCCGGCAATGGCGGTAAAACTTGGGAAACATTTTTAACTGATGAAAAGGTTCACGACTTTGGGTTTCGTTATTACTCAAACGGTGTTACAGATGTTTTTGCCGCTGCAGAAAGCGGACTTTACAGAAGTTCCAACAATGGAATGACATGGATTGCTGCACCGAAGATAATTGACAGCGAATCAAAAGTTGAAGTGAGGGCTACTTCGTTTTTAAGTGTTGAATGCAACGTGCTTAATTCCAACACAACAGAAATTTGGATTGGTACAAATGATGGGCTGGTTAAAGCAATTGAAACTCCGACGAGCTCTTGGTTCGAAAAATGGAAAGTTTATTTTGCTTCCAGCGGAACTGTTACTGCAAGCGAAAGTTTTGCATTCCCGAATCCTTTTAATCCTAAAACCGATTTGCTTAGAGTAAAATATAATTTGGAAAATGCATCTTCTGTCAGTTTGAGAATCTTTGATTTTGGAATGAATCTGGTTCGTACGGTATTACAAAATGCTTCGCGCGGAGTGAACCCGGAACAGATCGATTATTGGGACGGTAAAGATGATGTTGGCAAAATTGTACCAAACGGAGTTTATTTTTATCGTTTGGATATTGGCGACGGCACTCCGCTGTTCGGTAAAATCTTGGTAATGATGTGAGGCGCGCCATGAAAAAATTATTAATTGTAATCTCGCTTATAACATTTTCAATCAATGCACAGACACAATATTCTGCAATAAACAGTATGCCCGGCGCGTTTAGCCGTCTCGGTTTTGGCGCGCGCGGTATTGGAATGGGAAACGCAATGTCGTCTGTTAAAGAAGGCAACATAGTTTCATATTACAATCCGGCGCTTTCAGTTTTTCAAGAAGGAAATTCTTTTCAAACATCTTACACATTCCTTTCGATGGATAGACACCTCAACTTTCTAAACTTCACAAAGAAATTTGAGTTTGGTAAAAAAGAAATGCCGGATGGAACAATCAAACCCCGTTCGGTTGCCGGAATAAGTGTTGGTGTAATTAACGCCGGTGTTACAAATATTGATGGTCGAGACAGTCAAGGCAACAAAACCGAAACACTTTCAACTTCCGAGAATCAGTTTTTTGTTGCCGTTGCAAATAAGTTTTCCGATAAACTCTCGGTAGGTATCGCGTTCAAGTTTTACTATTACAAACTGTATGAAGAAGTAACGACAAACGCATTCGGTATTGATATCGGTGCGCTCTACTCCATTAACGAAGCTATGACTTTGTCTCTGACTTTCTCAGATCTAAATACAAAATACAAATGGGATACCGGAAAAATTTATGGCGCAAGCGGAATGCTTAGCGAAGACAAATTTCCGCTGATGAAAAAATTAGGCTTCTCGTATAAATTTGACGATCCTAAGATTATCGCTTCTGTTGAATATGAAAGCAGCAACGCAAAGACAAGTTATTTAAGAGTCGGCGCCGAGTATAATCTGTTTCAAGATTTATTCTTGCGCGGCGGTGTAGATAAAGTAAATCTAAACAATATGGATATTCCGGTTCGTCCTTCTTTCGGATTATCTTATTTTTACAAAGCCGGTTCAATTAATCTTGGTTTCGATTACGCTTTTGTAATAGAACCATATTCTGCCGGCGATCAACATGTAATTGGAATTAATGTGAACTTCTGATGAAAAAAATATATTTGATAATATTGTTTGTTTCTGTTCAATTGTTTGCGCAATCAGTTGGCGAAAGCGGCTTGGCATTTTTGAAACATGGATTCGGCGCAAGAAACATCGCGATGGGAGATTTCGGTGTTGCTTCCGCAAATGATTTGACAGCACTAAGCTATAATCCGGCATTGTTAGCAGAAAACAAATCTCAGCTGAACTTTTCTCACAATTCTCTTTTTCAAGATATGTCTTCGGAAATGCTGGGTGTGAGTTTTAGTGCTTTCGGTTTACCTTTTGCAGTTGGAGTAAACACAACTAGTGTAACCGGCATTGAAGTTCGAACTAAGCCGGGAGAAGCCGACGGCACTTTTGACGCGCATTATTTCTATGGAAGTCTTTCTTCAGCATACGGTATAACAGAAAAACTTATAGCCGGAGCTACCGTTAAATATATTTATGAAAGTATGTATAGCGATGAAGCAACCGGTTTGGCTTTTGATTTCGGTTTAGCCTACAAGAATTTAGTAAATGGACTTACACTTGGTGCTTCACTAAAAAATATTGGCAGTATGAATTCGCTAAGAAGTGAATCAACTGATCTCCCGAATGATTTGAGTATCGGCGCATCATATGATTTTATGTTAAGTGATTTTCGTTTTTCTGTAACCGGCGGATTTCAAGAATATTTGAAAGAAAGTAAAGCACATGCTCATTTTGGCGGAGAAGTTTCTTATAAAGAGAATTTTGCTTTGCGCATCGGATATTTGAGCGGATATGATTCAAAAAACATTAGCACCGGTTTTGGTGTGATGTGGAAAAGCCTTAACCTTGATTACTCTTACGTTCCGGTAAAATATGGTTTAGGCGATTCTCATATTCTAAGTTTGACTTATACATTTAACTAAGATTTTACCAAAGCGATATTTACAAATTGGTTATCTTTGCTTCATAAAATTCGATTATAGAACTCTATGGAAATTATCAAGTACACTGAAGAATGGAAAGAGAAGTGGGATGAATTTGTTCTCGCTTCCAATAACGGAACAATGTTTCACCTTCAAAAGTTTTTTGATTATCACACGCCGGGTAAATTTCATTTCGATCATTTAATCTTTCTTGATGAAGGGAAAATTGCGGCTGTGCTGCCCGGTGCAATTAGGAATGGTGTTTTTGAATCGCCTATCGGCGCAAGCTACGGATCGATTGTTACCAAGGATGTTAAGTTTGCTCAAGCAATGGAAATCGTTTCCACTTTGAAAGATTATTGCAAGCAAATTGGGCTAAGCGAAATTATGCTAACTTCCGCTCCGATGGTTTACGAGCGGCATCAAAATCAGAATTTAGATTTTGCATTGCTCTGGCAAGGATTTCATTATTCGCTCCATTATATCTCGAGTGCGATTAAGTTAAATCCTTATACAGATATTTTGGAAAGATTTGCACCAACAACACGCCGTAATGTTCGCAAGACAATCACAGATTTTAAGCTGCGTGTAGAAATTAACGACCGTTACGATGAATTTTATCCGATACTTATTGAAAATAAATCGCGCCACAATGTTAAGCCTACACATTCACTTGAAGATCTAATGAAGCTAAAAGAACTGTTGCCCGACAACCTAAAACTATTCATGGTTTATCTTGAGGACAAACCAATTGGAGGTTCGCTTATGTTTGTGGCGAATAAGACGGTTGCGGTTTGTTTCTACAATATGCTCTATTATGATTATGAAAAGTATAAACCGATTCAGCGCGTAATGTATGAAGTTGTAAAGCATTACACAGAAGCCGGTTTTGAATATGTAGATATTGGTGTTTCTCAAGATACCAAAGCTGAAAATCCGATGACGCCAAGTATGAGCTTGATCGATTTCAAAGAAAAATTTGATGCTAAGACAATTATGCGCAATACGCTGCATATTAAATTGTAATATTGATGGCTTCGAAGAAAAAAATCTGTTTAGTTTTTCTTGGCAATCCGCTTCAAGATTCCCGTTTAACTAATCTTAGCAATTCCTTACGGCAAGATGGATTTGCAGTTTCTGTAATTGGGTTTGATTGGTTCTCTCTCAAAGAAAATCATTTCGAAAAGGATCTGAAGATATTTCGAATTCGGAAAAGCAGATTTAGTTTATTCTTCTATCTCACTTATAATCTTTTACTTATCCGGGAATTGCTTAAAGAACAAGCCAATGTTTTTTTCGCAGAAGATTTATACACCCTTCCAGTTGTAACTTTCTTTGCCAAACTAAAGTCTGCTAAAGTCTTCTATAACAGCCGCGAGATTTATGCTTACATAGGTGGTTTACACAGCCGTCCAATTGTTCAGCGAATAATAACAGCAATAGAAAGATTCTTCATTAAAAAAGTTGATCTGGTAATGACAACCGGATGGATGGACTCAGAATTCCTCGAAAAATTTTATTCCTTATCCAAAACATCTGTGGTCAGAAATATTCCGCTATACCAAAAAGCTGAAGCAAAAGTGGATTTTAGGAAATTGTACAATATTCAAGATGATAAGCTGATATTGCTTTATCAAGGTGTTCTGATTCCCGGAAGAGGTATTTCAATAGTGATAGAAGCATTATCCAGAATTCCTAATGCGGTATTTCTTTTGCTAGGCGATGGAGATCAGAGGGAAAATTATAAAAAACTTGCGCATAAACATGGTGTTAGTGATCGAGTGATATTTGCCGGATCATTTACTCAGAAAGAGTTAATAAATTATACTTCGGCAGCTGACGTTGGGTTATCGCTAATAGAAAACATAAGTATAAGTTATTATCACGCTTTGCCAAACAAACTTTTTGAGTACATAATGGCCGAACTGCCTGTGCTGTCAAGCGATCTGCCTCAAATGAAAAATATTGTTAATACTTACAAAGTTGGCGAAGTTGTTGATTTGGAAAATCATCGATTAATAATTGACTTGCTTAACAAGTGGACAAACGATAAAGAACAATTGTCCCAATTTAAAAGTAATTGTCAGCAAGCATCTAAAGAATTGAATTGGCAAGCTGAATATGAAAGGTTTAGGGGAGATTTATTTTCTCATATCTAAATTTTTAACTGCGGAATTTTTTTCTATATTTCCGCCCAAATTTTGCCAGGCTCTAATCGGCAAGTTAATACCCAATCCCGCCAGGTCCGGAAGGAAGCAACGGTCAGTATCTAACTTGGGTGATTGGTAGTCTGGCATTTTTATTTTTGTTCGGATGAGTTGTAAAAACCGAAAACTAATTTTGCCTTTGCAGCACCGATAACTTTAGATAACGTTTCCTCTGAGGATTTCTTTATTTCCTCCAAACTACCCAACTCGGTTAAAAGTTTTTGCGCTACTTTTTTCCCAATTCCTTTTATCTCAGTCAGCTCACTATTAAAAGTTCTTTTACTTCTTCTCTCGCGGTGAAATGTGATGGCGAAACGGTGAGCTTCATCTCGGACATGCTGAAGCAATTTTAAGCTGCTCGAAGTTTTGGGAATTGACTGAGCTTCGGATTCTCCCGGAAGAAAAACTTCTTCAAGACGTTTTGCTAAGCCGATAATCTCAAAATTCTTAATCCCAAGTTCGGTGATAGTTTCAACAGCACTGGAAAGTTGCCCTTTCCCTCCGTCAACCATAATTAAATCCGGAAAGGGAAGCTTTTCTTCAATTACTCTTGAATAACGGCGGCTTATAATTTCTTGCATACTAGCAAAATCATCCGGACCTACAACTGTTTTGATGATAAATTTTCTGTACAAACTTTTCTTAGGCTTACCATCTACAAAGACAACCATACTGGCAACAGCGTCACTTCCTTGCAAATTACTGTTATCAAAGCACTCAATTATTCGCGGCAGTTTTTTGAGTCGTAAATCTCTTTGAAGCGCTGAAAGGACGTAAGGAACATTTCCTTCCTTCTTCATTTTCTGAAGCTGGATTTCCTTAAGTGCGAGAATTGCATTTTGCTTACACATAAATAGAAGAGATTTCGCTTCGCTTTGTCTTTGCGGTACAACAAACTGAACTTTGCGGAGTGCTTTTGTATTTAACCATTCAATAAGTGAATCGGAATCATCCGGTTCAACTTCAGTAATTATTTCTTTTGGGACTTCAACAAATTCATCGTAATAGTACTTGATAATTGCAGAATAGATTTGAGCAGTCTCTTCATTTCCTTCAGCGATTAAATTAAGTTGTCTTTTACCAACCAACTTTCCGGAGCGAATGTTTAATATAGTTGCGGCAACTTCTTTGCCTTCATAGGCAGCACTGATAATGTCTCGATCTTCCAAATCAGTAGAAACCACTTTTTGTTTTGAAGTATAAACTTGCAGTTGTTCAAGTCTGTCTCTCAACTCGGCGGCTTTTTCAAATTCAAGATTGGCTGAAGCGGAAATCATTTGCCCTTTTAACTCATCAAGCAACTCATCGGTTTTACCTCTGAATACTTTTACCGCTTGGTTTACCATTGAGTTGTATCTTTCTCGAGTAACTAAACCTTCGCATGGACCTTCGCACTTTTTGATGTGATAATCCAAGCAGATTTTGTATTTCTTCTTCTCAATAGTCTCTTCAGTGAGATCGAACTTGCAGCTTCTTATTTTAAAAACTTTTGTAATCAATCTTAATGATGACTTCATGTTCTTTACATCAGTGTAGGGCCCAAAATAGCGGGAACCGTCTTTAACAATGTTTCTTGTAGGGAAGATTTGCGGGAACGGTTCGTTTGTAACTCTGATGTAAGGGAAAGTTTTATCATCCTTGAGCAAAACATTGTAGCGCGGCTTCAAATCTTTAATCAGATTATTTTCGAGCACTAGCGCTTCAATTTCGGAATTTGTGACAATAATTTGTATGTCTTCAATTTTTGAAACAAGAATTTCAGTTTTAGGCGAATCAATATTTTTGTGAAAATATGAACGGACACGGTTCTTTAGAATTTTCGCCTTGCCAACGTAAATGATTTTGCCTTTATCATTAAAGAATTGATAAATACCTGGTAGCGCCGGAAGATTTTCTAATCTTTCTTTTAGCTGTTCGTTCATAATAATTGATTTAGTTGTTAGCAAAATAACAACACTTTGGCGTAAAATAAAAAAGCCGGAGAAACTCCGGCTCTAAAAAATCTAAAAGGATGACTCTTAGAACTTATAATCCTTTGGAATGATTACAATGCCGGTTTCAGAAACAGTAAAATGTTTTTTATCTGTTTCGATATCGAAGCCGATTTCCATTCCTTCCGGCACCGAAACATTTTTGTCTATAATGGTTCTTCTAATTCTTGCGTGTCTTCCGATTTTGCAATTGTCAAAAATAATTGAGTCGGTAACATAGGAGTAACTGTTTATACGAACATTGAAACCTACAATTGAGCGCTCTACTAAACCTCCGGAAACTATCGTTCCATCAGAGATTAATGAATTGAATGCGCGACCAACTCTTTCTCCTTCGTGAGAAATTGTTTTAGCCGGAGGAAACTGAAGCTGTCTTGTTCTCAATGGCCAATTAAAATCATAAAGATTGAAGTGTGGGCTTACATTTATTAAATCCATACTTGCTGCATAGTAACTGTCAATTGTTCCAACGTCGATCCAGTAGGGCTCATTCTTTTTGTTCTCATCAACAAAACGGTAAGATTGAACATGATAGCCGTTTTTAATCATGAATGGAATTACATCTTTACCAAAATCATGATTTGGAATTTTCTCTTTATCCATTTTTGCCAGAACTTCTTTAAGCAGATGAACATTAAAAACATAAATTCCCATGTTTACAAATGAAAAGCCCGGCTTTCCCGGAATTGTTGGGGGATTCTTCGGTTTCTCGACAAATGATTTTACTTTGTAATGCTCATCAATATCAATAACACCAAAACGATCTGCAACAGACTTGGGAACTTCAATACTTGCAATCGAAAGTGCGGCGTCTTTTTCAGTATGGTATTGAAGCATTTTCAAATAATCCATCTTGTAAATGTGATCGCCTGAAAGGAGCAGAAGATGTTCGTAATTATCATCCTCTATCAAATTCAAGTTTTGCTGTACAGCATTAGCTGTACCTAGATACCAATTGTTGCTTGTTTTGAATTGTGGAGGAATTGAATAAATAAATTCTCCCAAATCGGGGTTGAAAATATTCCAAGCTTCGTATAAGTGGCGGCTAAGTGAGTCTGACTTATATTGTGTTATTACAAAAATTTTACGAAGTCCCGAGTTTAAGCAGTTCGAGAGCGTGAAATCGATAATTCTGTACTTTCCGCCAAATGGAACGGAAGGTTTTGTTCTTACCTTTGTTAGTGGAAAAAGTCTTTCACCTTGTCCGCCGGCAAGAATCATTGTCAGAGTTTTTCTTAAATGGGTTGAACCTGTATAAGCCATAATTATCTCGATGGAGTGTTATTTAAAATATATTTAATTATGAATTGATTGGCAAACAATGAAATTGTTAACTTGGAATGGAAAACAAACTTCACCTCCGGAATAAATGCAAAAAAAAAACAGAGTTTATTTAGTCCTATCGGTTTTATTATGCCTTGTAATAGTTGGCGGCTACTCACTTTATTCTTTTATCAAGAGCAGAATTCCACTTGGTATTACAAGAAGCGTTTCCGTTGCTCTTCAGCTTAAAGAATTTAGCGCTGAAAAACTTTCAGATTATAATCCTAAAACTCAGCAATCAGTCGATGTCCTTCACTACTCAATCAGAATAAATTTAGACACCAAAAAGAAAAAAATTGATGGGGATGTAACAATTAGTATTAAGATTAATGATAAATCGGCAGAAACTATTCCTATAAATTTCTACGATAACATGAACATAAAGTTGGTAGAATTAAATGGAATTAAAACAGATTACGGCCAAGATGATATGATTTTGTCTGTTAAGAAAGCCGACAAAAATTTTGATACGTTGAGTGTGCGTGTTGTTTATAGCGGAACTCCTAAAAGTTTGGGATTCGGGTCATTCAATTTTGAAACTCACCAAAAGCATCCGTTCGTTTATACTTTAAATGAGCCAGTGTTTGCTTCAACCTGGCTGCCTTGTGTTGATATGCCAAATGATAAAGCTCAGATGGATATGTTTGTTACAAACGATTCATGCTGTGTCTCTCTTTCAAATGGGAATCTTATCGAGACAAAAACTGTTGGAAGCAAAAAAACTTATCACTGGAAAACGGTTTATCCTATCTCCACATATTTGATTGCAATTTATTCCGGTAAGTACGAATCATTTTCGCAGAATTATCAATCGGTAACAAGAGATTCACTCAATCTTTCTTATTATGCATTCGAAAGCGATTTGGAGAACGCGAAAAAAGATTTTAGCGATCATCCTCAATACATGAAAGTTTTTGAAGAAATATTCGGGGCTTATCCCTTCATAAAGGAAAAGTATAGCGTTGCAGAAATTCTTTGGCAAAATGGAGCGATGGAGCATCAAACTTTAACCGGAATAGGATCTAATTTTGTGGGAGGTCATAAATTTTTTACAGATATGCTCGTTCACGAACTTGCTCACCACTGGTGGGGAAATGCAGTTGGTCCAAAGACATGGAAAGATATTTGGCTTAACGAAGGATTCGCAACTTATTCAGAAGCACTCTACTGGGAAAAAGTCGCCGGCCCACTTGTACTCCAATCAACAATGAATGCTAAGTTTGGAACATTCGGCAGAGGAACATTATATAGTCCCGGCGATGCATTGTTTGGCAATCTGGTGTATAACAAGGGGGCGTGGGTTTTGCACATGCTTAGAAGAGAGATTGGCGATGATAGTTTCTTCAAATCATTAAGAGAATATCTGAAAGAATATAAGTATGGAAATGCTTCAACTTCGGATTTTAAGAAATTGTGCGAGAAAATTTGCGGAAAGAAACTTGGCCAGTTTTTTAATCAGTGGGTTTACAAAGGAGAGGGAATAATTGAGCTTGCCTACGACTGGAGTGCCGACAAAAAGGGTTCAGAAATTTCTTTAGTATTCAACACAGAACAGTTACAAAATGGCTACGATATTTATAAATTTCCGTTGGAAGTAAAATTTATTTATGAAGGAAACGAAAGCGAGACAAAATTCGTTACAATAAACCAGAAGCAGCAGCGGTTTTATTTCACTCTGAAGAGTAAACCTAAAGAAGTTGTTCTCGATCCGGATAAATGGCTGCTTGCAACTTTTGAATCAAGGAATGATTAATAACATTTGAAAACCTATTTCTTTATATCCGATGTTCATCTTGGCTTACAGAACGAAGAACAAGAAAAGTTAAAAGAAAAAAAGCTTGTTGAATTCTTGAAATTCGCACAGAATAATTGCGATGAGTTATTCATTGTTGGCGATCTGTTCGATTACTGGTTTGAATATAAAAGAGTAATTCAAAAAGGATTTCTTAGAACTCTAGGAGCTCTTGCTTCTTTCAAAGATTCGGGCAAGAAAATTCACTATATCATCGGTAATCACGACTTTCTTCACAAAGATTTTTTTGAAAAGGAAATTGGCGCAGATGTATATAAAGATGAAATAAAGATTGAACTTAATGGCCAAAGGTTTTTTATTGCTCACGGAGATGGATTAATGGCTGGCGATAATGGCTACAAAATGCTCAAAAAGGTTCTTCGAAATAAGTTCATTCAAAGATTGTATTCGCTGATTCATCCCGATTTAGGAATTAAAATTGCCAGCGGATCGAGCAAAGCTAGTAGAGATTATACTTCTACAAAAGATTATGGAGAGTTTAGCGGACTATTGGATACAGCCAAACAACTTATAAATCAAAATTATGATTATGTTGTTTTTGGGCATTCGCACAGAAAGGCGATAGAAAAAATAGATAACGGTACATATATTAATCTTGGCACATGGCTAAAAAAGCCTTGCTACGGAAAATTTACAAATAACTTTGAGATTTTAGACTGGGAATAGAATGGATATCAAGAGACCAAATCAGTTGCTGAAGAATTCAAAAGCACCAAAGAAGAAAAATTTACGATATATAATTATTGGCGCCGCAGTACTTTTTGTAACCGCGTCTGTTCTTTTCTTCCTTTACGTATTCGAGGGACTTGTTTCCTTGGAAGAATTGGAAAACCCCAAAGCCCAACTAGCAAGCAATGTTTACAGCGCCGATGGAGAATTGATTGGTCAGTTCTATAAAGAAAATCGCGTTGAAGTTAGTATTGACAGCATTCCACCTCACGTAATAAATGCTTTGATTGCAACCGAAGACAAAAATTTCTATGATCACTGGGGAGTTGATTTCCAAAGGTTTTTGAAGGCAATGGTTAAGAATGTTATTCTTTTCAGAAGGGAAGGCGCAAGTACAATTACAATGCAGCTTGCAAAAAATCTATATGGTTTTAAAGCAAAAAATGAAAGCAAAGTGGGTACTGTTATTCGAAAAATTCGCGAATGGATTACTGCGGTGCAGATTGAAAAGACATATACCAAGCGCGAAATATTGGAGATGTATTTCAACATATCATATTTTGGAAGAAGTGCCTATGGTCTCGCAATGGCTTCAAGAATTTATTTCGATAAAGATGTAAAAGATATTTCCGTTCCGGATGCCGGCATTTTGGTTTCACTTCTCAAATCTCCCGGCGGATATGATCCGTTTAATAAATATGATAATGCATTCCGAAGAAGAAATATTGTTATGCAAAATATGGTTGATGAGGATTTTTTAACTGAAGAGGCTTATGAAAGACTAAAAGTTGAACGGATAAAACTTTCTTACAAGAAAGTTCAAGAAAAAATATTTGGTTCGATGGCTCCTCACTTTTTGGAATATATACGTCAGCAGATGGAAAAGCTTTCAGATAAATACGGATTCGATTTATATCAAGGCGGATTAAGAATTTACACCACGCTTGACAGCAGAATGCAAAAGATCGCAAACCGTGCTGCTCAAGTTCACTTAGATAGATTTCAAAAACAATTTGATAACAACTGGAATTGGAATAGGTACAGCTCAATTCTTGGTGATGTTATTGATAAAGCAATTAAGAATCGTCCCGAATATAAATCTGCGTCATCGCAAGAAGAAAGGCGTACTTTTTATAACCGAATTATTAAAGACCAGAAGTTTATTGATTCTGTTAAGACCGAAGAGAAGAAAATTGAAGTTGGTTTTGTCGCGCTCGATACAAAAACCGGCGAGATTAAGGCAATGGTTGGCGGTCGCGATAATAAATTTATGTATGGATTGAACCACGCAACACAAATTCGCCGTCAGCCCGGTTCTGCGTTCAAACCATTCGTTTATACTGTAGCAATTGACAGAGGATTATATCCGGCGTATCCAATTTTGAATCAGCCGATTGATTATGACGATGGTTCGGCTAAACGTTGGCGTCCGGCAAATTTTGATCACAGCTCGGGTGGATATACTACATTGCGCTGGGGATTGGCGGAATCATATAACCTAGTTGCTGCGAGATTGGTTATTGAAAATGATTATGCACCGCTTTCAGAAATTGGACGTTTTGCTGCTCGTATGGGAATCAAAACAAGATTAGATCTTACACCGGCTATTTCTCTTGGTTCTTCCGTAGTTACTCCATTGGAAATTGTTAGCGGTTACGCAACTCTTGGCAACAGAGGAGTTTACAACGAGCCAATTTCCATTCTTCGAATAGAAGATAAAGATGGAGTTGTAATAGAAAAGTTTAATAGTGAAGCTAGAGAAGCAATTTCAGAAGAGACTGCTTACATTGTAACAGATATGATGAGAACAGTTATGGATGGCGGCGGTACGGGTGGTTCTGCTCGTTATACTTACAATTTCCAACGCCCGGCTGCTGGTAAAACCGGCACAAATACTAATTATGCGGATGCATGGTTTGTTGGTTTTACACCTCAAATTACTGCCGGTGTATGGGTAGGTTTTGATGATCAGCGGGTTACCTTTACGGGGACATACGGACAAGGTGCTGTTGCAGCGCTTCCTATCTGGGCAATCTTTATGCATGATGTTTATGAACAAATCAATATGCCGGTTGAAGATTTCCAAGTTCCGGCCAGCGGTAAAATTGTTCAGGCTACTTTTTGTAAAGAGTCAATCTATGAAACCGGTCAGCCAAGATTAGTTTCTCCGGATTGCAGAACCGGAACTGTTACAGATATAATTAATGTGAAGGATATGCCTCCGGTTTATGATCCGACAAATGAATTGGAGCCAAGATTTAATGCTTTTCAGAATAGAGATACATCTTCAAACAGCAATCGAAGATAATTTAAGCGGGCAAATTGTAAAAGAAACAGTTCTTCTGTAAGTTTGCCCAGCAAAATTTTTATGTTGCTGCCCGGATGGTGGAACCTACCTACCGGCAGGCAGGTTGGTAGACACGCACTGAAGGAAGCGATAAATTAGTGATGATTTATGTATAAAGTTTATGCAATAAAGAGCAACTCTAGAAATTATATTTATGTGGGATTAACGAGTAACTTAGAAGAGCGATTAAAAAGACACAATGATGGGCAGAATAAAACTACAGCAGCATATGCACCTTTTAGTTTAATTTATACTGAAGATTCTATCGATCGAATTTCTGCTCGAGCTCGCGAAAAATACTTAAAATCTGGAAGTGGTAAAGAGTTCTTAAAAAGGTTAAATAATTAATTGCCCGGATGGTGGAATTGGTAGACACGCTAGCTTCAGGAGCTAGTGGCCGCGAGGTCGTGCAGGTTCAAGTCCTGTTCCGGGTACAATCTTCTTTTTAGTAATTTTTTTATGTAGTTCGCATCAATTTTTTGAAATTCATTTCACTTAACAAATGGCGGTTGAAATGAGCATTCAAATCAAAAAATTAAAATCCAGTAATTCTAAAAAAATTATTCCCGCTCGATTTGATAAAGAAGGCTTTTTCCTTTCTTTCGGTCTTGGATTAGCATCCTTCGGAATAGGTTTATTAATTGTTTGGGGTACACTCACAGCTCCGGAAGGAACATCCAATTCAACAGGCTTCACTCTTTATCAAAGACTCGCTAGGCAAATTCCCGAATCGTTCCAAGAAAAAATTGCTTTAGTTTTAGGCGGATTGTTTATGCTGTTTGGGCTTGTACTTTTTCTTTTAGGTATAAAACAAACAGTCCAATTTCTTTTTTCAAAAATATTTAAAGCAAATAACTAGTTCCTAAACTTTTAATGGTAAGCCTTTAATTGATGATTAGGTGTTTTTGATTCTCATTCAGCTATTGAATACTTTTAAGATGTATCCGGTAAACGTAAATTGCAATCAAATTCTTAAGACAATTATAGCTGATGAAAATTAAAATCCTCTTAAAAATATTTTTGTTTGTAGCTTATATAACGTACTCTCAACAAGAAGAGTGGGTAGTAATAAAATCCCCTTTACTTCCAGCCGCTGCTACTTCCGGCGAAAGTATATCAAAAATTGCAATTCACAAGAACGACAAATCCAAGATTGAAAATGATGTGCTAGTGAAGGGCGGTTTTCTCATTCAGCAAAAGAATGCAAAGCCAAATACCATACCCGCAAATTTTATTGTATGTATGCAGTTAGATAAATTAGGTAATATTTGGTTCGGTACATTTTCGGGCGGTGTAGCTAAATATGATGGAACCAATTGGGAAGTATATAATACTTCAAACTCTCCTCTGCCTAGCAATGTAATTTATAGCATTGCAATTGATAAGCATAACAACAAATGGATTGGAACAGTTGACGGACTTGCTAAATTTGACGACAGAAAATGGAAAGTGTACAATAAAAGCAATTCCAAATTACCAGCAAACATGGTTTACTCTCTGGCTATTGATAAGTATGATAACAAGTGGATTGGAACGACTAAGGGATTAGCAATGTTATCAAGCTCTAAATGGACAAGTTACCACACGCTAAACTCAAAATTGCCCCACAACCATGTTACTGCTTTGACAATTGACCGTGACGATAACAAATGGATTGGTACTTTTGAAGGGTTGGCAAAACTCAGTAATGCTAATTGGCGAATATTTAATAAGAGTAATTCGCCTCTACCTTACAATGATATTTATACACTTAACACAAATAGCAGTGGAAGAATCTTAATTGGTACTTGGGGCGGAGGATTTGCCGTTTTGGATAAATCAAATTGGGCAGTATATAAAACTGATAATTCCGGTCTGCCGGACAATTATGTTTCTTCGTCTATCATAGATAAAGCAAAAAATGTTTGGATTGCCACACTTGGAGGCCTTGCAAAATATGATGGCACAAATTGGACTGTCTTTAAAACCTCTAATTCCAAACTTCCGGATGATATGGTGTACTCGCTAACTCAAGATCAAAAAGGAAATTTTTGGATAGGGACACAAAACGGTCTGGCTGTTTTTAATGAAACCGGAATTCCCAGCCAAGTGAAATTCACAAGTAAAGTTACAGAAGATAAAGAAGCAAACGGTGATGAAATTGCGCCAACCGATTTTTCTCTGGAAAATCCACAATACGATTCAGTGAATTCGAAAATTAAAATTCATTTCTCAATTCCTAAAGGGAGCAACATTTTGCTAAAGTTTGAAGATACTTTGGGAAGAATTAGCAAAGTGCTCAAAAATGAACTACTCGAAGCCGGGAATTATGAAGTGGTTTTAAGTGCGAATGAATATCCAAGCGGAGTTTACATCTGTCGCTTGTACGCTGGTGAACTTAAGGTTACTCGCAAAATTCAATTGGTTAAACGAAAGTAGTTAGTAACTCGTACTGGGATTTAAGCACTAAGCAACAGTAAAGTCCCTTTAACAACAAAAGGAACTTAAAAAAAGGAAAATTTTTACGATAATACATGTGCGGTTCAAAGTAACTTTGTATTGCGGTTAAAAATTGGAGACTGCCATGAGCGTACAATCGATTAACCCGAACTTACCGAAACTTAAAATTCCAAGTTTGTTTGGCTCTTCACAAAACACAGAAAAAAGAATTCCCAATCCATTAAAGTTTACAACGGAATCTTCCCTTGAAGAAACGAATAAGCTTAATAATCAGAAAAATGACGCTGAAAAAAAGCCGAAACCATTTCGAACTTCGGAAAACTGGTACGGCTAAGAAGGCGAGTCTAGCTGTTGGCGTGCAGATACTATAACCACTCATAATTTGATCGAAGCAATCGCTTCGTACCAAGATTTCTTGCTTTGCCATTCTTTGTACTTCGTAAAATTAATTATCATAAATTAAACTCTGTAAAGAATTAATTGTCTAAAAGGCAAAAGAATTTTTGGAGTGGAATTTGTGAAAATGAGAATCGGAATAATTTTGGCGTTGTTGTTTATTTGCATTCATGCGGAAGAAAATAAGTACCGTATTGAAAACAATCTTTTTGTTGATGGAATAAAGCGGTTTTACACAATTAATCTGCCTAAAGAGTATGGAGAATTAAAAAGTCTTCCAGTCATCATTGCAATGCACGGCGGCGGCGGAAGCGGCGAGCAATGTGAAAAAGACTATGATTTGAACTCAACGGCATTACCGGAAAAGTTTGCAGTTGTTTATCCGGATGGAGTGCGCGGAGACGGACTGTTGAGAGTAAGAACTTGGAATGCCGGTACTTGCTGTGAAGATGCTGTAGAAAATAATATTAACGATGTTAAGTTTATAAGCAATTTAATAGAAGAATTAACAACAAAATATAAAGTCGATCCAAAGCGTGTTTATTTAACAGGAATGTCTAATGGTGCAATGATGGCGTATCGCTTGGCTTGCGAGATCTCAGATAAGATCGCTGCAATAGCTGTTGTAAGCGGAACTATGACGACCAAAAATATTTGTAAGCCAAATCAAGTTGTTCCTATTCTACATATTCATTCGGAGCGAGATAAGAAAGTCCCACCATCCGGCGGCAAAGGCATTAGAGGTTACTATTTTCCTTCAGTAGATTCTACTTTGAAAGAATGGGCTACGTTTGATAAATGCAGCGCAGAACCTTTAGTTGATAAACAAAAAAACTATACAAAGTTTGTGTGGAAAAATGAATCTTCTCAAGAAATAATTGAGTACTACCTTACTAAAGATGGCGGACACTCTTGGCCCGGAAGCAAAAAAAGCAGATTGCTTGCAGATAAACCTTCCAAAGCTATTGATGCAAATAGTTTGATTGTCGGCTTTTTCAAAAAGCACTGATAATATTTTTCACCATTTTAGGTGCATCAGCAAGCCAAGTTTCATTGTATTATATTTCCGATAACTTATTTACATTTCCAATGCCCAAAACGAAAATCAGTTTAGCTTATGATCTTGAAACCGCGTATGAAAGCGCTCAAGAATTTGCATCCAATCATTACGAAAATTTCCCGGTTTTATCGGTTACACTTCCGCGAGAAGTTAAGAAGCATATTGCTGTTGTCTATCAGTTTGCTCGTCAAGCAGATGATTTAGCGGATGAAGGTGATGTAAATCCGGAATTGAGAATTAAAAATTTAGAATTGTATGAAAAGCAGCTTACAGATTGTCTTAGCGGAAAATTTATAATTGATTTTTGGATGGCGCTTAAAAACACAATTAACGAGTGTAACTTAACTACTCAGTACTTCTATGATCTCCTTAGTGCTTTCAAGCAAGATGTACTCATAAAACGTTATTCTAATTACGAAGATTTATCAGATTATTGCCGCCGCTCTGCCAACCCGGTTGGAAGATTAGTTCTCGAAATTTGTGGAGTGAGAAATGAAGAAGCTTTCCGATATTCCGATTCTATTTGCACAGCTTTGCAGCTAACAAACTTCTATCAAGACGTTTCCGTTGATTGGCAGAAAGGCAGAATTTACATTCCTCAAATTGAAATGGAAAAGTTTGGTGTATCCGAAAAAATATTTGAAGAAAAACAAAATAATGCTAACTTTAAGTCGTTATTGAAGTTTCAGATTGAACGCACAAGAGAACTTTTTGCTGAAGGAAGAAAACTCCTTCCTTTTCTGCCCGGTTCGTTACTCGTTCAAATAAGAATGACGATACTTGGCGGTGAGAAAATTCTGGAGAAGATTGAAGAGTCAGATTACAACGTTATAATGCAAAGACCTAAACTGAGCAAAATAGATTATCTAAAAATATTCGGGAAAGGTTTATTAACCAATGCACGATGAATCCAAATTAATTGCTAAAGAAAGTAAAAGCAGTTTTTACTATGCATTTACTTTGCTGGAAAAGCCGAAGCGTGATGCAATGAATACAGTTTACGCTTTCTGCCGCAAGACAGATGACATCGTTGATATGGGAAATGAATCCGATGATCTAAAGTATGAAAATCTTCGCCATTGGAGGATTGAGCTCGAAAAAGCATTACGCGGAGGGGGCTCAGATATTCAACTGCTCAATAAACTTGTTACTTACATTAAGCAATTTAATATTCCGCTCGATCCATTTTTTGAGTTAATAGCTGGTATGGAGATGGATCTTCAGCGAAAACGCTTTCCAACTTTCGACGAACTTTCTCAATACTGCTATTTAGTAGCTTCTACTGTGGGCTTAATGTGTATTGAAATTTTCGGCTACAAACACAGTTCGGCTAAAGACTACGCTGTTAATTTGGGTTTGGCTATGCAGCTTACAAATATTCTTCGTGATGTTGGTAAAGATTATGAAACCGGCAGAATATATTTGCCTCAAGATGATATGAAAGCGTTTAATTACACTGAAGCTGAACTTAAGGGTAAAGTTTACAACGAGCATTTTGTAAATTTAATGAGCTACCAAGCTGAACGTGCAAAAGTCTATTTCCAAAACGCTAACGATGCTCTTAATTACGAAGACAAACATTCGATGTTTGCAGCCAGAGCGATGCAGCATATTTATTATCGCTTGCTCAAAAGACTTGAGGCTGAAAAGTATGATGTGCTTAACCAAAAAATAAAAGTCGGTAAATTTGAGAAGGTAGCTATCTCACTTGGTGTTTGGGCAAAGTATCGTCTAGTTTACGGATGAAAAATGTAATTGTTGTTGGCGGGGGATTGGCCGGATTATCAACTGCTGTTTACCTTTCAGAAAAAAATATCAGCGTAACTCTCCTCGAAGCTTCTCCGAAACTTGGTGGCAGAACTTATTCCTTGCATAATGAAAATCAGAATGACATTTATGATAATGGACAGCATCTGATGTTGGGCTGTTATGATGAAACTCTTTCATTGTTAAAGAAACTTGGTTCTTATGATAAGGTCGATATTCAAAAACAAATGGCTATTTCATTTGTTGAAGAGGGCGGAATTCAGACTAAGTTAAAAGCTCCGAGAATTTTTTACCCATTAAACTTGCTGCTGGCAATTCTTAAATATAAAACGCTTTCATTAAAAGATCGGTTTAGAATAGTTGATTTCATTATGGATCTTGGTTGCTGTGCCGACGAAGATTTGAAAAACATGACTGTGATTGAATGGCTTCTTCAGAAAGATCAGAATGATGAGACAATTAAAAAGCTGTGGGAAATTTTGATAGTTGGTACAATGAATACAACACCGGAAAAAGCATCTGCACAAGTATTTGATGAAGTTCTGCGGGAAGTTTTTCTTGGCGGCAGTCGAGCCAGCAAAATTGTTTTGCCAAAAGTCGGCTTGAGCGAATTGTTCTCTATTCCAACAGAGAAATTACTTGTAGCAAAAAATTGCATTATTAAAACATCGGAAAGAGTAGAAAATGCAGTTTTACAAAATGATCGGGTTGTAAGCATCAAAACAAATAAATCTATTTACGAAAACTTTGACGCAGTAGTTTTCGCAATTCCCCCTTTTTCTTTTGATAAAATTTCCTTCCTAGATTCGCTAGGCAAAATAACTTCACACAGATTCCAACTGTCACTCGGCGAATTCAAGTATTCCTCAATTCTAAATATTCATCTCTGGCTTAAAGAGAATCCCTTCACAGAAAAATTCTACGGACTAATTGAATCAGAAATTCACTGGCTTTTTAATCATGGTAAACATATTAGCTTAACTGTTAGCTCAGCCGACGCTTTGTGCGAAATGGAAAATGAGATGATTCTTGAAGATTTTTATTCGGAGTTAAAGATTTATTTTCCTATTTTCAAAAAGGAATTGGTAACAGAATGGAAGATAATTAAGGAAAAGCGTGCGACGTTTATCCCAGATTGTGCATCAAATGAGTTACGGAAAAGTATTGCTTCACCATTTCCTAATATGTTTTTTGCCGGAGATTGGACAGATACAGAATTCCCGGCTACTATTGAAGGAGCCGTTCTAAGCGGAAGATTAGCGGCTCAAAAATCGTGTTCTTTTCTAAACTATTAAACTTTTTTAGAAGTTCCGATTTAGCAAGTAACTCACTGATTGAATAAATGTCTCGGAGGAATTAATGTCCTTGCTAAAACAAAAACTACAAGAAAAAATTCTTGTTGAACGTCCCCGTACTGAAAAACTAAACAAAGAGTATGGCAACGTTAAAGTTGATGAAGTTACAATCGGGCAAATTATCGGCGGTATGCGCGATATTAAAAGCCTAGTTACAGACATATCTTATCTCGATCCTCATGAAGGAATTCGATTTAGAGGACTTACCATTCCCGAAGTGCTGGAGAAACTTCCAAAGTATCCCGGTGCCGAAATGCCTACCGTAGAAGCTTTCTTTTATTTCTTACTAACCGGCGATTTGCCGACGGAAGCAGAAATTGCTGATGTTCGCGAAGAGTTTGATAAGAGAAAAACAGTTCCGGATTATGTTTTTAGAATAATCCGCGCAATGCCAATTGATTCTCATCCGATGACAATGTTTGCAACCGGCATTATGTCGATGCAAAAAGAATCAGTGTTTGCTAAAAAATATCACGAAAATTTGAAGAAGGGTGATTACTGGGATGCTTATTATGAAGATGCAATGAATCTTTTAGCAAAGCTTCCGGAAATTGCTGCATTCATTTATCGTTTGAAATATAGAAACGGCGAAATTATTCCAGCAGATCCAACCTTAGACTTTGGCGGCAACTTCGCTCACATGATGGGAATTGACAAACCTTATGATGACATTGCACGCTTGTATTTCTTGCTTCATAGCGATCATGAAAGCGGAAACGTAAGCGCTCATACCGGTCACTTAGTAGCAAGCGCCCTCTCTGATATGTATTACGCTATCAGCGCTACTATGAATGGTCTTGCCGGTCCGTTACATGGTTTAGCAAACGAAGAAGTTCTACGCTGGTTACACGGCGTTTATAACGGCATGGGCGGCAAAGTTCCTACTGAAGAAGAAATGAAGAAATTTGTTTACGATACATTGGACAGCGGAAAAGTTATTCCGGGATTTGGACACGCGGTTCTTCGCAAGACAGATCCTCGCTACACAGCTCAGCGCGAATTCTGCTTGAAGCATTTACCAAACGATCCTTTGTTTAAGTATGTGGATTTGCTCTATAAAGTGGTACCCGATATTTTACTTGAAAAAGGAAAAGCTAAAAATCCATGGCCAAATGTTGATGCTCAGTCTGGTGTTATTCAATGGTACTATGGCGTGCAAGAATATGAATTCTACACAGTTCTTTTTGGAATTGGACGCGCGCTTGGTGTAACATCAAATATTATTTGGGCAAGAGCTTTAGGTTATCCGCTGGAAAGACCAAAATCTCTTACAACAAAAATGCTTGAAGATGTTGCTTTTGGAAATAAATAGAATCTTATTAAGAGGCGAATCAATGGTTCGCCTCCTTTAATTTTCAGACCCACCACAAAAAAATCTAATAATAAATTCAATTGTTTTTATAACAAAAGTCCCAATTGCAGTAACTTTTTGAATATCAAATGAATTTGTTTTAGATGAGTTATTATCTCTACGAATCCAATTATAAATTTCAATTGTTGTTTCGTGAAGTTCAATTTCGGAGTCTTTTACAGACTTTCTTTTTTTCTTTTTGCTAATTCTTATTTGGTAATAATTTTTCATAATCTTTCCATAAATATTGGTTGAATGAGTAGTTTCCAAAACCATTATTTAATTTTAGATCATGAATATGAAGATTAGTGTAGAAGCCTTTGTTAGATACTATTAAAAAGAAGTTTTGAAGTAAATTGCGCGTAGATGTTATGTAATAATGAAAGGTTGTATTTATAGATAACTGGGTTAATTCGAGAAGTTTTTTTAATGCTAGAGTAAGATTCAAGAATATTATTTGAGAAACTTTTAAGTAGTCCTTAAAGTTTTCGACATAGATAAAACATCTGCAAGAAGTACAATCTGAATTGTCAGTATAATTTGAGAGAACTTTTAAATAACTTTCATAGCTATTGACGGAAGGGGACAAGCTAGTTTTTATAATGTTATCAATTATCAACTCTAATTCAGTCGCTTTTCCCAAATCGAAACACACATTATTATTCGAATATCTCCTTGCTACTGCATCTGTGACCTGTGTAACGCTGGAATAATTTAACTGATTTTTTTCAGTTTCTTTTCTCCCTAATTTTGAGACACTAGAATGTAAAAGGCGAGATATTTTTTCGTTAGTAATACTGGAAATAATCCCTAATAGCCAACCCAAAGCGAATGCGAATTCAATTACAATATGAAGTTCTCTTCCAATCATACTGGTGTTCTTAATCCATCATAAGAAGAAGTTTTCTCAACAATGATGCTTTTATCTTTAGCATCACGAACTGATATAACTAGCTCTAAATTTTTATCTAGTTTTTCAACTACATCTTCGATTAGATTGAGAGATTTCAGAAGTGCTTCTCTCTTTCCCCAACCAAGTTTCTTATACATTTTGTCGAGGATGATATTTGTTTCTTCATCGAATTTGATGAGATATGTGGTTGCTTTGCTCATTTTATAAAGTCTATTATATTTTCTATTATAAATTATGTATGTAGTCCGTAATTGTCAAGTAAAATTTTGAGGAGCTATATTTGTTAGTAAGTTTTATGTATTCATTATCTGTTTGATTTTTTCAATTAGGAGAGTCTCTTGTTAGAAAGAAAAACTACTTTCACATTAATAGCAATTTTGATCGTTTTATTTGGGGCAATCGGATTTACTTATTTCTATCTGAATGCTAGGATTAAAGAGGCTATTCACCACCAGCCGATAATAATTTCTGAAAATGAAAGAAGAATTTACACACCGCCAGTGCCGGATGAATTAGATTTTTGCGGTGAAAAAGTACCGATGCAAGACTTTGATGTACGCGAGAGAATAGAGAGAGAATTTCTAGTAAATACATATTGGCATTCCGCATCGCTGCTTTATTTAAAACGAGCTAACCGGTGGTTCCCAATAATTGAACCTATCTTAGAGGCGAATGGCATTCCGGATGATTTTAAGTATATGGCAGTTGCAGAAAGCGGATTGATAAACTCAGTTTCGCCGGATGGCGCTTCCGGATTCTGGCAATTTATGGAAAGTGCTGCAAAGCGTTATGGGCTAGAAGTCTCCGGCGAAGTTGACGAGCGCTACAATGTTGAGAAATCAACCCAAGCCGCGTGTGACTATCTTAAAGAAGCTAAAGCAAAACTTGGCAATTGGACTTTAGCCGGCGCTTCCTATAATTATGGTGTTACCGGCATTTCTAAGCAGATGCAGCGACAAAACAGCCGCAATTATTACAATCTTTATCTCAATGATGAAACCTACCGCTTTGTAGCTCGAATTGTTGCTTTAAAGGAGATTTTCAAAGATCCGAAGAAGTACGGTTTCTATTTTGTGGAAGAAGAACTTTACCCTAGAATTGAAACGAATGAATTTCGTGTAAATTATCCAATCAAAGATTTGGTTAAGTTTGCCTCCGAAAATGGAATAAATTACAAACTGCTTAAGATTTTTAATCCTTGGCTGCGGGATAATTTCTTGCTAAATCGGGCAAGAAAAACTTACATAATTAAAATTCCTAAGTCGGGAGTAGTAAAAATTACAGAAGAAGGCTAATTTCCTACTTAACTGTTGATATGAAATAGAGATTTTTTTTTATCTTTGGCAAACAAAATAGGTCCAACCTTAACATCATGCCTTCTAAGAAAAAAGTTAAGTACATTTTCGTTACGGGTGGAGTTGTTTCTTCATTAGGAAAAGGAATAACCGCTTCATCCATTGGTCTGCTTTTAAAACTTCGCGGATACAATGTAACCATCCAAAAATTTGATCCTTATATAAATGTCGATCCCGGTACTATGAATCCATTTCAGCATGGAGAAGTTTATGTAACCGATGATGGCGCCGAAGCCGATCTTGATCTAGGACATTATGAGCGATTCTTAGATGTTGATACTTCCCGCGCAAATAACACTACGACCGGGCAGATTTATTTTGATGTGATTACAAAAGAACGCCGCGGCGATTATCTTGGCGCAACAGTCCAAGTTATTCCACACATCACCGATGAAATAAAACGCCGGATGAAAGTGCTGGGCGAGAGTGGAAAATATGATATTGTAATTACGGAAATTGGCAGAACAGTCGGCGATATTGAAAGTTTACCTTTTATGGAAGCAATGCGACAAATATTACTAGATGTTGGAAGGAAGAATGCTCTTGTTGTTCATGTTACTT
>Ga0172380_10001027_pt1 | contig 49761 bp, 44 predicted proteins | sample Leawe162metaG_FD_119747 | JGI IMG/M metagenome (GOLD analysis project Ga0172380, IMG submission 119747) | Leachate microbial communities from a municipal landfill in Southern Ontario, Canada - Leachate well 162 metaG | ecosystem: Engineered > Solid waste > Landfill > Unclassified | place... | reverse complement strand
GGGGGAGTTCGGTGCCGTGTCGGTCGTCTCCGGACACATCCGGGGAATGACCAACACCGTGCCGTTGCACGTGGAGATCCTCTACAACGAGTACAACTACACAGCCGCCTTTGCCGTGGCTTCCTTGCTGGCTTTCCTGGCGCTGATAACGCTGGTGATCAAATCGGTGGCTGAATGGAAAGTGCGGCAGCAACTTGAGAACGATTAAATTTCAACAGGTGACCAGATGAGCATCGAGATCGAAAACATAAGCAAACAGTTTGGCAGCTTCAATGCCTTGAACGATGTCAGTCTCACCATCCCGTCAGGTGAATTGGTGGCTCTGCTGGGCCCTTCCGGTTCCGGCAAGACCACGCTGCTGCGGATTATTGCCGGTCTGGAAACACCCGACAATGGCCGGATTCTGTTCAACGGTGAAGATACCACTAAGAGCCATGTGCGTGAACGCAAGGTCGGTTTTGTCTTTCAGCACTATGCCCTCTTCAAGCATATGACCGTGTTCGATAACGTGGCATTCGGCCTGACTGTGAGGCCGAAAGCGACTCGCCCAGCCAAATCCGAAATCAGGGAAAAGGTCATAAAACTGCTGCAACTTGTTCAGCTCGAAGCGCTTGCCAATCGCTATCCTGCCCAGCTTTCAGGTGGCCAGCGTCAGCGCATCGCTCTGGCTCGCGCCCTGGCGGTAGAGCCTCAGGTGCTGCTGTTGGACGAGCCGTTCGGCGCTCTGGATGCTCAGGTGCGGGCCGAGTTGCGCCGCTGGCTGCGCAAGCTGCATGATGAAATTCATGTCACCAGTGTTTTTGTCACCCATGATCAGGAAGAGGCGCTGGAAGTGGCCGACCGCATCGTGGTCATGAACAAGGGAAAAATCGAACAGGCCGGCACTCCCGATCAGGTCTACGAGCATCCGGCCAACCCCTTCGTGCTGAACTTTCTGGGCAACGTAAACCTGTTCCATGGCCGTAGCCACGAGCCGGGCGGAGCTTCCCATGAGGCGCATGAAAATGCCGTGGCCTATGTCCGTTCCCATGATATCGAGATCGAGCGCAGTCCCCAGGATTCAACGGCGCTGAAGGCCGAGATCCGGCACATCCAGAAACTTGGCCCGGCGGTACGGGTCACCCTGGCAATAGATGACAACGGTGAATATATCGAAGCGGAACTCACCAGGGATGTGTTCCAGGGGCTTGGGCTGCAGCAGGGAGAGTCGGTTTTCGTGCGACCGAGACAGGTGAGGGTGTTTGTGGAGGACTACCAGATATGAGTGAAACGCGCCTTTTCCGCCAGCTCTGCGTAAGTCTTCGGGATCACTTGTGCGACGTAGCGCTGCTACGTCTCCGCGCAATCCCTCGACAGCCTTGATCTGACGAAAAAATCGCGTTTCAGAAAGATGAATTACTGTGAAAAGGAAGTTCAATGAGTCAAACAATTCCAAATATAACTGAAGACGCCACTCCGGCGGATATCCTCCGTATCGGCATCGAAGCGGCTGGCGGCCCGGTTTCCCTGGCCTGCTCCTTCTCGCTGGAAGACGTGGCGATTATCGACATCGCACATGAAGCGGGAATCGACCTTGGTGTCTTTGCCATTGATACCGGCCGCTTGAACGAGGAAACCTACGAAGTTGCCGATGCCTTGGTGGAGCGTTACCGCTTAAAGATAGACTGGTACTTTCCCAAGCATGGTGAGGTCGAAAAGTTGGAGCGGACCGAAGGGCTGTTCTCCTTCCGCGAATCGCTGGACAAGCGCCACGCCTGTTGCCATATCCGCAAGGTGGAGCCGCTGTCGCGTGCACTCCGAGAGTTGAAGGGATGGGTGACCGGCATGCGCCGTGAACAGAGCGTTACCCGCAGCGACCTGAAAGCCATTGAACAGGACGGATTGAACGGCGGCATCCTCAAGATCAATCCGCTGCTTGACTGGAGTGAAGAACAGTTGCTCAGCTATACCGAAACGCACCATCTGCCGAAGAACCGCCTCTACAGCCAGGGGTATCGCTCCATCGGCTGCGCTCCCTGTACCAGGGCGGTGCAACCGGGTGAGGATGCACGAGCGGGGCGGTGGTGGTGGGAGAATCCGGAAAACAAGGAATGCGGGCTGCACAGGAGATGACCCGTACGCGTGTTGTGATAGCCATGAGCGGTGGCGTTGACTCGTCGGTCAGTGCGGCATTGCTGAAAGAGCAGGGGTACGAGGTGACCGGAGTGTCGTTGCAGCTGTACGATCCGGTGCGAAAAGAACCCGGCTGCACGATAAAAACCTGCTGTTCGCTTGACGATGTCCTGGATGCCGGCAGGGTGGCAAAAAAGCTGGGCATTCCCTTCGAAGTCATCGATATGCGGGCCGAGTTCAAGGAACAGGTCATTGACTACTTTGTTGCCGAATATGCGGCCGGTCGCACCCCAAACCCCTGCATCCGTTGCAATGAGCTGATCAAGTTCGACCTGCTGCTCACAAAGGCAAAAGAAATGGGTGCGGAGCTGCTGGCAACCGGCCATTATGCCCGGATATCCGAGGATGAGAACGGCCGGAAATGGCTGCTGACCGGTCTCGATCCTAAAAAGGATCAGTCCTATTTCCTCTTTACCCTGACCCAGGAGCAGTTGCAACAGGTTCTGTTTCCCGTTGGTCAGCTCGAAAAGCCGGATGTCAGGAAGCTTGCCGCAGAATACGCGCTTCCGGTGGCGCACAAGCATGAAAGTCAGGAGATCTGCTTCATTCCTGATAACGACTACGTGAAGTTTCTGGAGAGTCACGGTGTTGCGCAGAAGCCGGGTGAGGTTGTTACCGGCGACGGCACTGTGATTGGTCACCACTCAGGAGTTCACCGCTACACGGTTGGACAGCGCAAGGGACTGGGGATTGCCTGGAAGAGCCCGCTGCATGTGCGTAGTATTGACCCGGAACACAACCGGGTCGTGGTCGGCGAACGAAATGAGCTGGAACGATCAGCGTTGACGGCGGCACGAGCAACCTGGAGCACGCCTCCCACGACAACGGAGTTTCGCGCAACATGCCGGATTCGTTATCGCCACACTCCGGCGCCGTGCCGGGTAGTTGTACTGGATGATGACCGCTTCGAGGTGCATTTTGATATACCTCAGACGTCGGTGACACCGGGTCAGGCGGCAGTACTTTACGATGGAGAGAGGGTGCTTGGTGGCGGCTGGATTGAGTAGCCAGGCCAGATTTAATGTTTAGCTAGCCTCATGATTACCTCAATATTACTCATGATTATAAATTCCTGAGTCTTGTAATCGTGAGGTAATCATGAAGTAATCTCGAAGCTAATACCGTTTTTTTTGTCCGGATCGTCCGGCTTAGGAGATAAAAATATGAACAAAAATCTTACCCATCTGCAGCAGCTTGAAGCTGAAAGCATTCATATCCTCCGCGAGGTGGTGGCCGAGTTCGAAAATCCGGTCATGCTCTATTCCATCGGCAAGGATTCTGCGGTTATGCTCCATCTGGCCCGCAAGGCCTTTTACCCTGCGCCTCCCCCATTTTCGCTGTTGCATGTGGATACAACCTGGAAGTTCCGCGAGATGATCGAGTTCCGGGACAAGATGGCCGCCGAATGCGGCCTTGACCTGATCGTGCATGTGAACGAGGAGGGGGTAAACAGGGGTATTTCTCCCTTTACCCACGGCTCGGCGTTATATACCGACGTCATGAAGACCGAGGGATTGAAACAGGCGCTTGACCGTTACAAGTTCGATGCCGCCTTTGGCGGTGCCCGACGGGATGAGGAAAAATCGCGGGCCAAGGAGAGGATTTTCTCCTTCCGGAGCGCCAACCACCGCTGGGACCCGAAAAACCAGCGTCCCGAGTTGTGGAACCTGTACAACACCAGGGTCAAACCGGGGGAAAGCATCCGGGTCTTCCCGATCTCCAACTGGACTGAGCTGGATGTCTGGCAGTACATCCACCTGGAGAATATTCCGATCGTGCCGCTCTACTATGCCGCTGTCAGGCCGGTGGTGGAACGGGACGGCATGCTTATCATGGTGGACGACGAGCGCCTGGAGTTGTTGCCGGGCGAGGAGGTGCAGTACAAATCGGTGCGTTTCCGCACCCTGGGGTGCTATCCCTTGACCGCTGCGGTGGAATCGGAAGCGAACACCCTGCCGCAAATCATTCAGGAGATGCTGCTCACCCGTACTTCGGAGCGCCAGGGGCGTCTGATCGACCATGACCAGTCAGGATCGATGGAGAAGAAGAAACAGGAAGGATATTTCTAGTGGAACGCCACTTTTCCGCTCTGGCTGCGTAAGTCTTCGGCGTCAGTTGTGCGACGTAGCGGTGCTACGTCTCCGCCCTCCGCCTCGACAGCCTTGCCAGAACGAAAAATTTACGTTCCAGAAAAGAGAGAATATATATGGCACATCAATCGGAGCTGATAGAAAACGATATCCTCGCCTATCTCAAAAGCCAGGAAGAAAAATCGCTGCTGCGCTTCATTACTTGCGGCAGTGTCGATGACGGCAAGAGTACCCTGATCGGGCGCCTGCTGTGGGATTCCAAGATGGTGTTCGAGGATCAGCTGGCGTCGCTGGAAGCGGACAGCAAAAAAGTCGGCACCCAGGGTGGAGCAATCGACTATGCCCTGCTTATGGACGGCCTGCAGGCGGAGCGTGAGCAGGGGATCACCATCGATGTGGCCTACCGCTACTTTTCTACCGACAAGCGCAAGTTCATCGTCGCCGATACCCCTGGCCATGAGCAGTATACCCGCAACATGGTCACCGGCGCTTCCACCGCACAGGTGGCGGTGATCCTGGTGGATGCCCGCAAGGGGCTGCTGACCCAGACCAGGCGCCACAGCTTTCTGGTGTCGCTGGTTGGCATCCGCAACGTGGTGCTGGCGATCAACAAGATGGACCTGATCGATTTCGATGCCGAGCGGTTCAGTGCGATTGTGAACGAATATCAGCAGTTTTCTGCATCGCTCGGCTTTTCCTCGATCACGGCAATTCCGCTCTCTGCCCTGAACGGCGACAACATGATCGAAGCCAGCGCCAACACCCCGTGGTACACAGGGCCCACCCTGATGGAGTATCTGGAAACCGTTCAAATCGCAGCCGACAACCGGCACCAGCCGTTCCGTCTGCCGGTGCAGTGGGTGAACCGCCCCCATCTCGACTTCCGTGGCTTCTGCGGCACCATTGCTGCTGGCACCATCCGGCCGGGGGATGAACTGCGGGTCGCCTCGTCCTGCCGCAGCAGCCGGGTTGCTCGGATTGTCACGATGGATGGTGATCTGCCGGAGGCGACCGCAGGCCAGGCGGTGACACTGACTCTGGAGGACGAGATCGATGTCAGCCGGGGCGATATGCTGACCGCGCCTGATGCGCCACCGATCCATGCCCGGCACCTGGAGGCTCACCTGGTCTGGATGCATGATGAGGCGCTGCAACCGGGCCAGATCTATCTGGTCAAAACAGCAACAGCTGTGACTCCGGGTCGGGTTACCGCCGTGCAGTACGCGGTGGACGTCAACAGCCTGGAGCAGAAGTTGGCGCCGACGCTCGGTTTGAACGAAATCGGCGTTGCCCGCCTGGAACTTGACCGCCCGATCTCTTTCGACCCATACAAGCAGAACCGGGATACCGGCAGCTTTATCCTGATTGACCGCTTCTCCAACGCCACCGTAGCTGCCGGCATGGTGATCTCGTCAGCCCCTCTGGAGCCTCAAGCATCGCCGGTTCCGGATCAGTCGGGCGCAAGTGGCGGACTCACCCGGCGCGTCAGCCTGAGTGAAGCCTCTGTCAGCAGTCCAGGTGTGAGCGTGGTAGACCTGTCAGGTGAATGGGGGAGAGTTGAATTCGACGTCTCAAACAGCTTCTTAGGCTATCTCGGCAAGGGGAACCGCATTCTCTTCCGTTTGCGCGGTTTGGAACAACTGGAGGCGGTGGCTCTGCTGGCTTTTGAGCACACCCTGTCATTTGAATTCGATAGAACCTCGGACGGGATAAGTGTCCTGATCTTCAAACGGAACATACGATCAGGGGGCCGGACGTCTGAAGATGACGGGATAGGGATTTGAAGATGCAGGCTGTCTTGGAGGCCATTGAGGCATATCGACGACAGGCATCCTTGTGGACCTAAGCTACTACTTGCCTGGTATTATCTGTGCGCCAGGCTCTTTAAGCAGCACGTTTGCCGGTATTCCCAAACCTTCATGCAACTTGCGGATCATGGAGATACTCAATGGGCGCTGGTGTGACAGTATTTCTGAAACCTTGCTACGGCTGCCAATAAATGGAATCAGATCTTTCTGTTTCAGTCCCGCCTGCTCCATACGGAATTTAATTGCCTCAATCGGATCAGGCAGGTCTATCGGATGAGCAACTTTTTCGTATAACTCAACCAGAGTAACCAACAATTTCAGTTCGTCACCCTCAGGAGTACCTGGGTCGGCGTCCATCAATGCGCCAATTCGATCAAGTGCCGTGTCGTACTCGGCTTCTGTTTTAATAATTTTGAGGATCATCACACTACCTCGATTTTGACATGTTAAGTTCTCTTTGTCACCGTTCCACGCGTTCACTAAACGCCTCTCGCAGCACAGCTTGCATCAGTAGAGACGCAAAATTTTGCGTCTCTACCCTCTGATTTTCCAGTTCATCAATAGTAGCCATGAGGCATTCCACACGGGCAACTATAGCCTGTTGTTCACCTAGGGTGGGGAGCGGGAAAAGTAATTGCGTGAGAATTGACTGAGTCAGAAATAATCTTGTTGTTCCAAAACACAACACTTCAAGCTGCACATCAATAGATTTAGTACCCTTAAACAATAAGCAAAAATAGTCCGGTGAAACTACCGTCCTATCCAAAGATATCTTCATCAAGTTAGTTGATATTAGGCCAAAGATCACGTCGTCAGGCAAACGACACAACTCACCGACTGTTCCGGATCGCGATATTATTATGTCCTTAGCAGCAACTGCAAAAGACTTTAGTTCCGCAGCTTTTTCCACAGTTACAAAAATCTTGTTTTTTCCTGTAAACGCGCCTTTCTTATCAATACTCTCAATACCCCACACAGGTATTCCAGCTTTTTTGTGCTCTTGCTTCTGAAGTGAAGTACCAAATGGTCCTGTTCTAATATCATCCTTCAGAGAACGCACCAACTCATCGATTTTGCACCAGACCCAACCCGCTGGCAGTTCTAATGTTTTGGCGTTGTCGTCTATTGGCGGCAGGGGCTTTTCTAGCCTGATTTTTCCTGCCTTGACCAGCCGCATTTTTTCAGCCTTAATCTGTGCTAGCAATGCCACCGCGTCATATTGCGGATCGCCTTTAACCACCGGATGCTGCTTGCGCCACTCCGTTGTCAGTTTTCCTTCAACAGCATCTTGCAGCACGGCTTGACGGAGTTGCTTCAGCAGGGTTCCTTGCCGGTTCGTTTCTGACAGTAATTCCCGATGTTCATCTTCAATATGAAAAATCAGGTCTATCAGGCTCTGTTGCTCGTCCAGTGGTGGCACAGGAATTTCTACCGAAGCGATTTCCTTCATCGACAAGCTGACATTGGCTGCGCCTTTCATTAACGGCACAAGGACGGTATCCTTGAAATGTGAAAGGTAGAGGTGTAGAAATCGGGCTGTCAGAATAGTTGGATCTTTGGGGATAACGGCAGCCAATATGGTGCCGACAGCAAATTTACCCGTCTGATAATGGACATAATTTAGAGTTTTTTTACCATGACCGGTTGAAGAGACCAGGGGAATGCATACCGCTTCAGTATCAAACTGCCATGAATCACATGATCTTCTATCAGCGCCGGTTGCAACCAGTGGATACTGGCCTGGAGTAGAACTTGCGAGGCCGGTCTCTCCTTTGATGATCTCGCATAAATCACCTATCCTGGCGCGTCGCCATCCCGTCATGAAGGCACCTCCGTAGAGACGCAAAATTTTGCGTCTCTACATTGGGCACCATTTACCAAATCTATTCCATATTCATCCGACTCCCATTCCAAAGGATTATTACGAATGTAATTTCGCACAGCGAATAACTCCTGTTCGTCACGGATAATTCGGTCGTAATATCGGGGCTGCCACATAAAATCGATGTCATTTTCACGGGCAAATTTTGTAACACCGATTTTGAAACCACGAACTATCGAGGCCAGGTTCTTGGACTGCGGGCCAAATTTGTTTCCAGGTTTGTCACACTGTAGAGACGCAAAATTTTGCGTCTCTACGCTAGAATTGATGACAATTATCCCGTGAACATGATTTGGCATGATGCAGAATGCATCCAATTCTACAAACGGAAAATGTTCCGGTATTGCCAGCCAGCATTCAATAGCAGCAAGTCCTAATGGAGTAAACAACACGGTATCGTTTTCAATTTCTCCAAACACGCAAATCCGGTCTTTCTCGCAGATCGTCACAAAATAATACCCTGCCGAAGAGTAGTTCCAACTTTTCAACCTCGTTGTCTCCGGTCTGTATTTGTCTTTGAATTTTTCGGTCATTGTTGGTAATTCCAATTCGTCACACACTGTGTGACCTTTTCAAAATATATCGCAAGGCGAATTGGCTACACACTGTGTAGCCAATTCTAAAAGGCGCAAATCCTGACACAGGGGGCATCGTAGAGACGCAAAATCTTGCGTCTCTACCCTTACGGCTCATTGCTCCAGCTCCTTCCGCAGCGTCTGCAAAAGGCTATCACTCTTTTGAAACGATTGGTGCAACAGCTCAAGCAGTTCAGTGCTGGTATGGGTATGGCCGGTTTCCTTGACGTGCGGGTTCTTTACGTCAAGACTAAAGCCGTTGGCAGTAAGAGTATCTATGGAAACCCGCCATGCATGCTCGTTCTCTACACGATTACCCCACCACTGCTTTACGCCATCAAATTCACTACTCTGGATCGGCTTGGTCTTTGAATAGGACTTGACCCCTTCGAGAAGCCGATGCTCCCAGTACCAGATTTCCTTGGTCGGCTCCCCTTTGGTGAAAAAGAGCAGATTAGTGGCGACACTGGCATACGGCTGGAATACAGAGTTGGGGAGTCGCACAATCGTATGGAGGTTGCAGCTTTCCAACCAGTGCTGCCGGATACGCTGCTTGACGCCATCACCGGTTAATGAACCATCAGGCAGGACAATAGCAGCCCGTCCACCATCCTTGAGATATCGGATCATCAGAAGTAGAAACAGATCAGCACTTTCAGTCGTCCGGTAGTTGAGTGGAAAGTTTGTTTCTACGCCATCAGTTACTGAAGCTCCAAAGGGTGGATTGGCAAGAATCACATCCACCCGGTCCTTGGCTCCGATGCTTGTGTACTCACGGTTAAGGCTGTCAGTGTAGTCCACATTCGGCACTTCGATATCATGCAGAATCAGGTTGGTGACGCTGAGCATGAATGGGAGCGGCTTGAACTCCATACCGTGGATATTGGCCTGCAGAATTTGCAGATCCTCCACATTTTTCACGTCCTGTTTACGGATGTTTTCGATAGCACAGGTAAGAAATCCACCTGTACCGCAGGCCGGATCAAGCACCTTTTCACCCAAGCGAGGATTGATGATAGCGGTCATAAACTCGGTGAGAGCGCGGGGCGTATAGAATTCACCGTAGTTGCCAGCGCTTTGCAGATCGCGGAGGATTGTTTCGTAAATGTCACCAAAGATGTGACGATCTTCGGAAGAGTTAAAATCTATCTGATTCAGCTCATTCAATACCTGGCGTATGATGGTGCCGTTCTTCATGTAGTTGTTCGTTCCCTCAAATATCTCGCGGATAATAAGAGCGCGTTTGTTGCCGGTGGAGATATCCAGATTATTAAGAGCTGGGAAAAGCTTCTGGTCAATAAACTCTTTCAGTTCGTCGCCGGTCATTCCTTCGGCATCGGCAGCCCAAGCCCGCCACTGGACTGCAGGCGGAATTGGAGACGCGTACTCCTCTTGCAGAATCTCCAGCTCCTTGTCCTTGTTATCCAGTATCTTCAGGGTAATCATCCACCCCAACTGTTCGATTCGCTGGGCATCGCCGGAAACGCCTTGATCCTTGCGCATTGTATTCTGCAACCGCTTTATGATTGAACCTATGTTTTTCATTTATAGCGCCATCCTGTAGATTTCAGTTTCCAGCTCTTTTACTGCTGTCCGGTACTTTTCCTTGCCGCCGAAGAGGCTGACAATCTCTGCCGGTGTACCGATTGACTTGAAGGGATCAATGGTCAATACCTTCATCTCTTCAATATTCTCGATGCCATCTTTAGCGTATTTCTCCAACAGCGCCTGCAAGACCAGTCGGGCTTTGTCGCCATACTTTGTAAAGTAATCCCGCTTCTTGACCTGCTCTGCCCGTTCTCTTCTGGTGAGGGCCGGGCGATCCCAGGCTATGTGGCATATAAGGTCAAAGAGGTCCAGCTCCTTCTTGATTTCATCCTGAAGATTTTCCAGAATAACGTCATGCTCTGCTAACTGGTCGATCAGTGCCTTCTTCTTTTCGGTACTATTCCAACGGGCCAGAAAGTTATCAAGAGTACGGAACTCCTGAAGCAAGCCGTTGCGGGTGTACTCTTTGAGACTCCCGGTTGTGAGCTTTCCATTGGCCCCCAGATACTGCACCCGTTCATTGAGAACCGATACATCGATACCGGCGACATAAACCTTAGCCTGTGGCTCTGCCACAATGCCGCCGCCACCGATAATCTCTGGACGGTCATACGTCACATCTCGCTTGTCATCCCCAAATGTAATCTCTTCACCGGTTTCGGTGTCAATTGCCGGTTCATCATCCGGATGAATATCGGTATCGGTCAGTTCATCATCAGCCAGTATCTGTTTCACCATGACCGGATCACCGTCAAAGTCCGGGTCGGCAAAGTGGTCAGTTGCGTTACGAAAATCCATGATGGTAAAGAAGCGCTTGCCAAATTCCTCGTTGATGCGAGTACCACGACCGATAATCTGCTTGAATTCAGTTGGAGAGTTGATGTTTGAATCGAGAACGATCAACTTACAAGTTTGGGCGTCTACACCGGTGGTCATCAGCTTGGAGGTCGTGGCAATCACCGGGTAACGTTCTTCCGGATTGATGAAGTTATCCAACTCCCGCTTTCCTTCGTCGTCATCACCGGTGATCTTCATGACGTACTTGTAGTTTTTCAGTACCTCTTCGGGATTGGCGTTGGCCAGAGCCTGTCGCATACGAGTGGCGTGTTCGATATCGACGCAAAAGACAATGGTCTTGTCGAACGGATTGGTCTTTTTCAGGAACTCTGTCACCTTCCCGGCAACGGTTTTTGTACGTTCATCGATGACCAGATTCCGGTCATAATCCTTGGTGTTGTAGAGCCGGTCATCAATCAAATTGCCATCATTGTCACGCGCACCTTCTTCAGGTCGCCATCCTTCCAAGTCAACATTGATGCCGACTCTGATGACCTTATAGGGCGCAAGAAAACCATCTTCTATCCCCTGTCTGAGCGAATAGGTGTAAATCGGTTCGCCAAAGTATTCAAAATTGGAAACTTCCTTGGTTTCTTTGGGGGTGGCGGTGAGACCTATGTGGGTGGCGTTCTTGAAATAGTCCAGTATCTCACGCCAAGCGCTGTCGATTGCAGCACTGCCACGGTGACATTCGTCAATAACAATCAGGTCAAAGAAATCAGGGCTGAACTCACGATAGGCGTCGGTATCTTCGTCGTAATTGGTCAATCCCTGATAAAGGGCAAGATAGATCTCAAAAGCCTTGTCGATACTCTTTTTTCGGATGACCGTCATCCGGTCCTTGAAATGCTTGAAGTCACCCCGTTTTGTCTGGTCAATCAGAGAATTGCGGTCAGCCAGGAAGAGAATACGTTTTTTGGTCCCACTCTTCCAGAGGCGGTGAATGATCTGAAATGCGGTGTAGGTCTTGCCGGTGCCGGTGGCCATAACCAACAGAATCCGATCCTGTCCTTTGGCAATCGCTTCAACGGAGCGGTTGATGGCTATCTGCTGGTAATAACGCGGGGAACGACCGGAACCGTCAAAGAAGTAATCGAAGGAAGCTATCTGCTCCTGTAGTGGTGAATCGATACCTTTGTACTTCTTGTAGCGCTGCCAGAGTTCTTCAGGAGTGGGGAATTCATCCAGGGTGAGGTTGCGTTCAACATCTCCGGAAGATGCGGTTCGATCATGCACTACAAAACCATCACCATTGGAGCTGAACGCCACGGGAATATCGAGTATCTGTGCGTATCCAAGCGCTTGTTGCATGCCATCACCAACAAAATGGCTGTTGTCTTTGGCTTCAATAACCGCGATGGGAATATTCGGTTTGTAGTACAGGATGAAGTCGGCACGTTTGCGGCTGCCACGAGCAGAACTTGTGCCTCTGACATAGATGCGGCCATCAGTGAAAAACACCTCTTCACGCACCTGACGTTCGATGTCCCACCCGGCTTTTTTCAGGGCAGGCACGATGAATTGGGTGCAGATATCGCGTTCTGACAGGGCTTTTTTTGAGGTCATTTCAATTATCCACAATGAGCAAGATACGTTTTTTGCGAGCACGTTTTCTATTCTTGTTCCAAAATGAACAGGAATACGCTAAAAAATGAATATTCTTAACAGATTCCGCAAACATAAGCCAACGGAAACCCTCTTCATTAAAGCGAATACGGCTACGTTAAAGTAAGCTGAGAGATTACCGTTCAGGATGTTGACTGCTCCAAAACTTTTCCTTCTTGCCGTCACACCAATCAATGGAGGTGTTCACATGGCCAGCATCACCATCAGAAATATCGATGATGTATTGAAGAGTAAACTTCGCCTGCAGTCGGCACAGCACGGCTGCTCAATGGAGGCTGAGGTGCGCAATATTCTGCGCAACGCCCTCTTGCCGTCGGCGGCGCCGGCGGATTTTGCTGAGCGTGTCCATCAGCGGTTTGCGGGGCTGAATGCCGATTCACTTCCAATTCCGGAGCGTCAGGATGTACGTACCCCGCCGGACATGAACCTGTGATCATAATCCCTGGTCCCAACTGTAACGGTCAAATCTCCCGGTTTCTCTGCTGCCTGCGACAAATTTCCGTGTAAAGTCCCTCTTGTTGATACAATTCAGCAGGAGCGCCCTGCTCGACGATCATTCCTTCTTTCAGGACGATGATCCGGTTGCAATCGCGGAATGCCGACACCCGCTGCGACACGATCAACACGGTGCGCCCCGCATAGAATTTACCCAGCTCGTTGAGGATTTCATCCTCGCGCCCGGCATCTACCGCTGAAAGAGGATCATCCAGCAGCAGGATCGGCGGATTGCCGACAACGGCCCGGGCTATGGCCAGCCGTTGTTTCTGGCCGCCGGAAAGTGTCACGCCACCTTCGCCTACCTGTGTCTCGAATCTCTCGGTGAGCGACTCAACATCCTCAAGAAACCCGGCCTGACTGGCCGCGATTGCCATGACGTCCTCAGGATGCTCACCCGCAATGCCGTATTTGATGTTGTCGGCAACGGTGCGCGAGAACAGGAATGTCTCCTGGGGTACATATCCGATCAGTCGGCGCAGGCTGGTGGTGGTTATCGAGTTGATGTCGCGCCCGTCGATAAACAGCATTCCCTCCGAAACCGGAAGCAGTCTCGGGATCAGCCGCAACAGGGTTGTTTTGCCGCTCCCCACCTCTCCGGTGATTCCCACTGTTTCGCCTGCCCGGATGTGAAAGGAGATCCCCCCGATAACGGCATTGTCGCCATAGCTGAAGCGCAAGTCGCGCGCTTCGATTCCCTCCTGCAGGGTTTCGATCGGCTGCGCGTCAGGGGTGTCGGTAATCGTTGTTTCAGCCCCCAGTATACCGGCCAGGCGCGACATGGAGGCTGCCCCCCGTTGGGCCAGCGTCAGGATCCAGCCCATCACCGCTGTCGGCCAGACCAGCATCGCGAGATAACCGCTGAATGCGACAAAATCCCCCAGCGTGATGACGCCTGAGATGACCAGTCGCCCTCCCATGAACAGCACGATAAGGGTTCCCGATCCGGTGGCTGCGGCCATAACCGGGATTATGAGGCCGCGCAATCGCGCCAGGCGCAAGTTGTTCTTGAGATAGCGTTCGGCGGTTTTCCCGAATTCTTCCTGAAAGTATTCCTCCCGGCAGTAGGATTTGATCATCCGTACCGCGGAAACTGTTTCTTCAGCCTGGCTTGAAAGCTGTGCCAGCTCCTTCTGTGCCAGGAGAGAACGATGAAAGAGGCGATGACTGACCTTTTTGACGATCAGGACCATTATCGGGAAGGGGAAAATTGCCCAGAAGGTGAGCCCTGGATGAATCCGCACCATCATTGTCACGGCGGCGCTGTACACGAGCAGCGTATTGATGGCGCTCATGGCGCCGAAGCCGGTCAGCATCCGGACGTTGGTCAGGTCGTTGGAAAAACGGGACAGGATGTCTCCGCTCCGGCTGCCGGAAAAATAGCTGAGGTCAAGCCGGGTCAGGCACTGGAACATGTCGTTGCGGATATGGAACTCAATGATGCGGGCGGCATTCAGGATCAATGTCCGGGAAAAAATGCGTGTAATGCAGTGCAGAACAGCCAGAAGCGCAATGATCAGGGCGCAGGAGGACGGAGAGAACCGCGCAGCCGTCGGATGCTGCAGAGCCTCTACCGCCAGTTTCATGAACCAGGGGATCAGCAGCGCAAAGGCGTTGGTGAGGAGAAGAAACATCGCTCCACCGGCGTAGCGCCAGCGGAGCGATGTCAGATACGGAATGAGTCGGGCAAGGTCTTTGATAAGAATGTCCTAGAACGGAATGTCGTCATCCTGGAACGGGGGCTCTTCGTAGTTTGAAGCACTGCTTTTCGGTGCTGACTGGGTGTCTCCTCCGCCGCTGCGCTCTCCTTTTGGTGAGAGCATCTGCATCTTGTCTCCGACGATCTCGGTCGTGTAGCGGTCGTTGCCGCTTTTGTCCTGCCACTTGCGGGTCTGCAGACGTCCTTCGACAAAAATCGTCTTTCCTTTGGAGAGATACTCTCCGGCGATCTCGGCCAGTTTGCCCCAGAGTGTGATGTTGTGCCATTCGGTACGTTCTTCCCACTCGCCGGTTTTCGCTTTGAATTTTTCACTCGTAGCAAGGGAAAAACTTGCTACTGCCTGGCCGGATGCAGTGAAACGCACTTCGGGGTCCTTGCCCAGGTTTCCGATCAGCATAACCTTGTTAAGACTAGCCATAATGTGACTCCTTGTTATTTAAATGGGTAAAAGAGAGTGCCCTGTACGCCTGACAACCTACTCTTTTGTCGGCGAAGAATACCTCAGAAGGTCTGCTTACTCAACCTCAAAAAACGCTTCGGATTATTTCCCCGCTGCGCACATGATCAAGTGGTATAATTCTGACAGAAGTGAGTGAGCTGATGAGGAGGTAGATGATGAAAACAGTTCGGTTATATTCGGCATTATTGACAGCAACCTTGCTCATTTTCAGTACCGCCCCGGGATGTGCCGACAAGCGTGAAACCCCTGCGGGAGCTGAAAAAACAGGGCCGATAAAAGTGTATTCGTATGAAAAAAGGGGTTTTGTCATGAGTGAAAAAATCGTCAAGAGTGTGGCGGAGTGGAAAAAACAGCTGACTCCCGAGCAATTCCATATTTTGCGGGAAAAAGGTACCGAGCAGGCCGGGACGGGGAAATATGCCTATTCCCACGAGCATGGTGTCTATCGTTGTGCCGGATGCGGCCTGGACCTGTTTCGATCGGAAGAAAAATATGAGTCCGGTACCGGTTGGCCAAGTTTTTTCGCCCCCATTTCTCCTGAAAACATCGTGACTGCAGCCGATAACAGTCTGTTCTCGCACCGGACCGAGGTGTTGTGCCGTCGTTGTGGCGGGCACCTCGGCCATGTTTTCGAAGACGGTCCCAAGCCGACCGGATTGCGTTACTGCATGAACTCGGCGGCTCTTGCATTTGCTTCCGTCAGTAAATAGCAGCAGGGAGGTGTGGGATGAAAAGAGTTATATCGTTGGCAGCAATAGTGTTGGTTGTCGTAGTGTCGGCCGGTTCCGCATGCGCCGCCACTCTTGAAAAAGCGCTGTTTGCCGGTGGCTGCTTCTGGTGCATGGAGGCGCCCTTTGACAAACTCCCCGGTGTGGTCTCGGTTACCCCTGGCTATACCGGCGGGCATAAGAAAAACCCGACCTATAATGAGGTGTCAGCCGGTGGCACCGGGCATGCCGAAGCGGTGCAGGTGGTCTATGATCCTTCCAGAATTTCCTATTCGTCGCTTCTGACGGTATTTTGGCACAATATCGATCCTACTGTTGCCGATCGCCAGTTTTGCGATGCGGGTCATCAGTACCGCGCTGCAATCTTTTATCAGGGAGAGGAGCAGCATAGGTCGGCGCAGCAGTCAAAAGCGGCACTGGAAAAGAACAAGCCATTCCGGGAAGCGGTTGTGACCGAGATAACTCCGGCAACAGAGTTTTATCCGGCTGAAGAGTACCATCAGCACTATTACAAAAAAAATCCGCTCCGCTACAGTTTTTACCGGAGCGGATGCGGACGGGACAAAAGGCTGAAAGATCTCTGGGGCAGCGACGCTGGCCACTGAAAGGGCTTGAACGTGGTAAAGGTGGGGAGGTGCTGCCGGCCTGTGCGTTTGTCAGGCGTTGTTGACGGCATTTTTCAGGATTTGGCTCGGTTTGAAACTGAGTATTCTGCGTGCCGATATCTCCAGCGCTTCTCCTGTTTGAGGATTTCTTCCGCGCCGGGCGTTTTTCTGTTTAACTTCAAATTTCCCGAAGCCCGAAATCTTCAGATCTTCGCATGATTCAAGGCATTCCTTGATCAGAGAAAAAACACACTCAACAAGCTCGGAAGATTCTTTTTTGGAAAATCCGCACGTTCCGGAAACCGTCTCGATAATGTCAGCCTTTGTCATCAGTAGCCTCCGCTAAATTTTCGCGAAACTATACACGATTACCGCTAGTTATGCAAGATACTCAATTGTTATAATGTACCTGCCAATCAAAAGTCAATAATCCGACACGTTCAATGGTTTGACACGCTTGGGAAGTGATGCTTTCAGGTGCGCGCATCAAGTGATGATGGCGGTAGTGGCGGGCTCAAGCGCAATTTGCCAGCAAACATAGATGGCATGGGCGTTGACGGCACGAAAATTGCACAAACTGGCAGTTTGACACTTACATACAACAAGGCGGCTGACAGTACATAATTTATGGCAAACGGTTCCGTAGAAGCAATAGAGTTACGCGGATTTCGCAAAAACTCGGACATTTATGTTGCAGTGGGATTGATCGGCATTCTGGCGCTGATGATCATTCCCCTTCCGGCGTTTGTACTCGATATATTCCTGGCCGCCAACATTACGATTGCCCTGTCAATTCTGCTGATATGCCTCTACACGGTACAGCCGCTTGATTTTTCCGTGTTTCCCTCGGTGCTTCTGGTCACGACTCTCTTTCGGCTTGCCCTGAATATCGCTTCAACCCGCCTGATACTGTTGCATGGCAGTGAAGGGGCCGAGTCCGCGGGTGCCGTTATCAAGGCGTTCGGACAGTTTGTGGTCGGAGGCAATTACATTGTCGGAGCGGTTCTATTCCTGATCCTGGTGGTCATAAACTTCGTGGTTATCACCAAAGGCGCCGGACGTGTTGCCGAGGTTGCCGCGCGATTTACGCTTGACGCGATGCCGGGCAAGCAGATGGCTATTGACGCCGACCTCTCTGCCGGATTGCTGACCGATAAAGAAGCCAAGATGCGCCGTAAAAAAATATCACGGGAAGCCGATTTTTACGGCTCCATGGATGGTGCCAGCAAGTTCGTGCGTGGCGATGCGGTTGCGGGGATCATGATTGTCCTGATCAATATTTTCGGCGGCTTGATCATCGGGGTCTGGCAGCAGGGTATGCCGCTCATGAACGCCTTGTCGAACTATACGCTGCTGACGATCGGCGAAGGATTGGTCGCCCAGATTCCGGCTCTTGTTATTTCAACCGCCGCCGGTATCCTCGTAACCCGTTCCGCGGATGAAAACAGTTTCGGCCAGGAACTCACCGGGCAGTTTATGAATTATCCGAAGGCTTTTTTTGTCGCCTCGGGCGTCATGTTCTTATTCGCGCTGATTCCGGGACTGCCGCATTTCGCCTTTTTGCTGCTGTCCGGTACTACCTTCCTGATCGGCAAGATGGCTCGCGAGAAGGCAGAAGTTGTTGAAGAGTCAGTTGTTGCCGAAACAACCGCCGGCGAGGAGTCGATCGATCAGGCATCAAATATCAGGCCACTGGATGTTCTGGAGTTGGAGGTCGGCTACGGACTTGTGCCGATGGTTGATGCCGCCCAGAATGGCGAACTTTTGGAGCGTATCCGCTCTATTCGTCGTCAGACCGCTCAGAAGATGGGTTTTGTTGTCCCTCCGATCCACATTCATGACAATTTGCAGCTCAAGCCTTATGAGTACAATCTGTTGATTCGCGGAGCGCGGGTTGGGGGGAGCGAACTGACCGGGCAGTATCTGGCCATGGATTCGGGAGCGGTCACTTTCAACATGCCCGGGGCGACGACCAAGGAACCGGTGTTCGGGCTGCCGGCGGTCTGGATACGGAGCGAAGATCGCGATCAGGCCCAGATCAACGGATACACGGTTGTGGACAGTACCACCGTTGTTGCCACCCACATCAGTGAAATTATCAAACGATACTCCCATGAGCTGGTTGGCCGGCAGGAGATGCAACAGCTGTTGGACAATGTTGCCGTTACAGCCCCCAAAGTGGTTGACGAACTGATACCGAACCTGCTTAACCTCGGTACCGTGCTGCGGGTGGTCAAGAGCCTTCTCAAGGAAGGGGTTTCGATCCGCGACATGCGCACCATTCTGGAAAGCCTGGCTGATTATGCTTCGCTTACCAAAGACCCCGACGTGTTGACGGAGTTTGTGCGCCAGGGGTTGGGACGGTTTATCGTCGACCAGTACAAGCTGGAAGATGACACTCTCTTCCTGGTCACGATTGACCGGGAAGTCGAGGATATGATTGCTGAAGCTATTCAGCCATCTGATCAGGGGAGCTATCTGGCAATAGAGCCGGCGGTTGCCCAACAGATTATCGCGTCTGTCCGAAGCATGGCGGAGCGTTTCGGCGCAAGCGGCGCTCAACCGGTGCTTCTGGCTTCCCCGTCAATTCGCCGCCACGTCCGGAAATTGATCGAACGTTTCGTACCGCACATGGCGGTGCTGTCTCACAACGAAATACCTCAGAATGTCAAAATCCAGTCTCTAGGGGTGGTAAGCTTATATGCTGGTTAAAACATTTCAAGCGGCTAGTATGCCGGAAGCATTACGCATGGTAAAGGCAGAACTCGGGCCGGATGCCATGATCCTTTCGACAAAAAAAGAGACGACCGGCGGCTTTCTCGGCTTTTTCTGCAGGCAGGTCTACCGAGTCACGGCGGCGATCGATCCTGTTCGCAAGCCGTCTCCTCCACCTGCTGCCCCGGTGGCGTACCGGGAGGCAGCGCCACGAGAACGGACAGCACGGGAGGAGATGGAAAGTTCAATGCTGGCCCCGTTGGCGCGGGAACTGAAAGACCTGCGCGAAAAGGTGGAGTCCCTTACCCGCCGTGAAGAGGAATTGCGTGCGGAAGCCAAGTCAGCAGATGCCGCGGAAACGGAACAACTGGATAGCGGCATAAACCTCAAGAATATTCCCCGATCCGATCTGGAAGAAATCAAGAAGTTGCTCCTGGCTACGCTGGCAAAGAGCCAGGAGGGGGTTGCCAAGGATATTCAATGGCCGACAATTGCCGGAGACGGTGCCGTGGTGGGGCAATCGGGAGAGGAGCTGCTCCCGGAGGATTCTCCTTTGGCCAGAGAGTTGGCCACCAGCGGGGTTTCTACCGAACTGATCAGGAAAATCGTCGATACGCTCAATACCCTGCCGTTGCAGAGCGGCAACCAGACTGTCAAGGGACGGCTCGGCGAGACACTCGGCCGCTTGATCAAATTCGCCGGCACCCTCAAACTGAAAAAAAACTCTCCCCGCATCATTGCACTGGTTGGGCCGACCGGCGTGGGCAAGACAACGACAACGGCCAAGCTGGCCGCCATGTACGCCCTCAACCGGGGCAATAAAGTAGCGCTGATTACGATGGACATCTTCAGGGTGGGGGCGGTTGAGCAGCTAAAAACCTACTCGCGTATCATGGGGATCCCGCTGGAGGTCGCCTCGACCCCCAAGGAGCTTGAAAAAGCGGTTGAAAAGCACGCGGCCTGTGACCTGATTTTTATCGACACAGCTGGACGGAGCCACAAGGATAAAGAAAAACTTGATGAAATGAAGAACTTTCTGGAAGACAAAATTCCGATGGAAGTCTACCTCTGCCTTTCAGCTACCACGAAGGATCGCGAACTTGAAGAGATCTTGAACCGTTTCAGAATTTTTCAGGTCAGCAAGGTAGTATTCACAAAAATAGATGAGTGTGAAAGTTTTGGCAATATGGTCAACCTGTTGATGAAGGATAATTTGCAGATTGCCTATTTTACGACCGGCCAGCGCGTACCCGAGGATATCGAAATAGCGACGCCGGCCAAGCTTGCAGATATGATTTATCGTGAGGGGGCGGAATGAGTAACGTACCGGGAACGGGTGACCAGGCTGATACTCTCCGTCAGATGGCCCGTACTGCAAAAATGAACCAGAAGGCCGAGTCCTCTTCGTCGAGCGGATTGGCCGATCAACAGGGTATCCGGGTAATCTCGGTTACCAGCGGCAAGGGGGGGGTCGGCAAGAGCAATGTCGTCTCCAATCTTGCCATTGCGCTTTCAGCCCAGGGGAAGAAAGTACTGCTGATCGATGCGGATCTGGGACTCGGCAATCTTGATGTTTTGCTGGGGCTTTCGCCGCTATACAACCTTAATCATGTTCTGAACGGCGAAAAGGGCATCATTGACATCCTGATCGAGGGGCCTGCCGGTATTAAAATTATTCCGGCCGGATCCGGAGTCCAGGAACTGACCAGCCTGGGGCAGCATGAAAAGCTGAAGTTGCTGGATGAATTGGACATGCTCGAGGAACAGTTCGATATCATGATTGTCGATACCGAGGCTGGCATTTCAGAAAATGTTACCTATTTTACCGTTGCCGCCCAGGAAATTTTTGTCGTTGTCACACCCGAACCGACATCGATTACCGATGCCTATGCCCTGATTAAGCTCCTGGCGACCCGCTATTCCGAGCACCATTTCAAGGTGCTGGTCAACATGGCGAAAGACAGCGAGGATGCGCTGGAGGTTTTTCGCAAGCTGGCCAACGTGGCCGGGCGCTTTCTTGACATCTCGCTCGACTATCTGGGGTGCGTTGTGAAGGATGAAAAAGTCGTTGAGGCGGTCAAACGTCAAAAAGCCGTCACGGAGCTTTTTCCCGACTCCGAGGCCGCCCAATGTTTTACAACGATAGCCCGGCGGGTCATTGAAAACAAGCGGCAGAATCAGGTCAAAGGTAATATCCAGTTTTTTTTCCGGAGAATGCTCGATAATGCGGGAGGAAGCTAAAGCGATGACTGAAGGGAGCGGTTCCGGCCCAGTTCCGGACGAATCCCAGGCTGCTGTTCGCGAACAGTTGATACTGGAACATATTCCGCTGGTGCGCTATCTGGTCGGCAGGATGGCGGCAAAACTCCCTTCGCATCTTGATCCGCAGGATTTGATGAGCTCAGCCATGATTGGCCTGATAAATGCAGCCGATCGTTTTGACCCCACACGGGGTGTGCTCTTTAAAACCTTTGCTGAACAGCACATTCGAGGGACGATTCTGGACGAGCTCCGTTCATACGATGTACTCAGCCGATCCATGCGGGACAAGTACAAGCTGTTGGAGCGGGAGCTTCACGAACTTGAGCACCGTCTTGGCCGCCACCCCACCAGCGAAGAGGTGGCCGCTGCTTTGAAGATCAGCCTCGACGAGTATTTCGAGTTGCTCGATGATGTCCACGTATTCACTTTTATCAGCCTGGATGACAGCTGGGAGGGGGATGACGGGAGTCCGCTCTGCCTGGCGGATGTTTTGTGTGAAGCCGAAGCAAAAAATCCGCAGCAGCAGGTGATGAGCATGCAGCTGGCGGACGCGCTTGGTAAGGCAATCGATACACTGCCGGAGAAAGAGCGCCTGGCCGTAACACTTTATTACAATGAAGATTTCAATCTCAAGGAAATCGGGGAAACACTCGGGCTAACCGAGTCCCGGATTTCGCAGCTCATCAGCCAGGCGATGGTCAGGCTTCGATTGCGTCTCAGGTTGCACCGGAACTAGCGTACTAAAGGGAGGAACAGATATGAACAGTGGTATGTACCCGGCCGTTTCGGGGAGTCTCGCCGCCATGCGTCGTCTGGACGTGATCAGTAATAACCTGGCGAATGTCAATACCCCCGGTTACAAAAAGGAAAAGATGTCATTCGAAGGGTTACTGGCCGGTCCGGTCAATCCTCCGGCTGTTCCGCAAAGAATGACTGCCGATCCGATTCTGCAGAAAGAAAATATCTATATCGATTATGCCAGCGGTCCGACCAGTCAGAGTGGCAATCCACTTGATGTGGCGCTTGATGGTGACGGCTTCTTTGCTGTGACCACTCCCGAAGGGACGGCGTATACCCGCCAGGGCAATTTCCGCACATCTTTGGACGGCACACTGATAACGGTCGATGGCTACCCGGTTCAGGGTGCAAATGGGGCTCCAATACGCATCCAGGGGAGTCATATCGACATTGATGCCACCGGGAACGTTATTGTTGATGGGGCGCAGACAGGTGCAATTTCGGTCGTTGACTTTGAAAAGCCCTACACGTTGAACAAGGCCGGCAATGCGCTGTTTGTCCCGGCGAATCCCCAGGCAACCCCTCAGACAAGCAAGAGCCAGGTACTGCAAGGTCACCTCGAAGGTTCAAATGTTGAAAGCGTTTCGGAAATGGTGCAATTGATTGAGAACAACCGCTATTTTGAAGCGTGTTCAAAGGTTATTAAAGGCTTTGATGACATGACGACCAAAGCGGCCAATGAGCTGGGTAGAGTTTAGAAATATCAACTAGTTAAATATAAGGAGCCATACCATGATTCGTTCACTCTGGACCGCCGCATCCGGCATGCAGGGACAGCAAAAGAGCATCGACGTTATTGCCAACAACCTGGCAAATGTAAATACGACCGGTTTCAAACGCAGTCGTTCGGATTTTCAGGATCTTATCTATCAGAACCTGAAAACTACCGGTTCGCCCGCAACTAATGCTACCCAGGTCCCGACTGGAATCCAGATCGGACTTGGCAGCCGTCTGGCCGCGGTGACAAAAATATTTACCGCAGGTGATTTTACCCAGACCGGCAACGAACTGGACATCGCCATCGAAGGAGACGGCTTCTTTCAGATTACGCTTCCTGACGGCTCGACCGGCTATTCCAGGGCCGGCGCTTTCAAACGCGACAGCACGGGGCAGATCGTAACTCCTGATGGTAATCCGCTTTCTCCGACAATTACGATACCGAACAATGCCACCAAAATAAATATAGGGAGTGATGGAACTGTTTCGGTGCAGCAGGCCGGACAGAGTGCCACTACTACCGTTGGAAACATCCAGTTGGCGTCTTTTTCCAATCCTTCCGGCCTCTCCAGTCAGGGGAAAAACGTGTATCTGCCCACCGATGCTTCCGGAACCGCAACAACCGGTACTCCGGGGCAAAATGGTATCGGTACGGTCGCTCAGGGACTTCTGGAGATGAGTAACGTCAACGTGGCTGAAGAAATGGTCAATATGATTGTCAGTCAGCGTGCCTATGAGATCAACTCCAAGGCGGTGCAGGCTTCGGATGAGATGCTGCAGACGGCAAATAACCTGAAACGATAGAATCGGACCTGACTCCTCATGAAACGCTCACTGCCTATAGTTTTAATTCTGATACTGACCCTGGTGTCACTTTGTCCACGTCCGGGCTTCTCTGCCGTCAACCGCGATCAGGAAGTCAGGGACGCCGTCACTGCTTTTGTTACAACACGGACTGCCGGCATGGGATGGGACGTGCGGGTGCGCCGGATTACCATTTCTGGCGCATTGAAGCTGCCGGACGGTGCCATCGAATATGAAATAGTCGCTCCGCAGCAGTGGGAGGGATGGGGAAACGTCAACATAGCGGTTCTGGCGCGCCAGAAAGAGAGGGTAGTGCGAAATATTCCGGTGCGGGTAGATGTTGAAGCGTTGACTGACATGGTCGTTGCGCTCCATCAGATTGAGAATGGCGAACTGGTTTCTGCCGCGGATGTTGTTATGCATAAACGTGAAATTTCTCAGAATTCCCATCTCGCACTCCGGGTGATTGATGAAGCGATAGGAAAAAAAGCGCGTATTACCCTCAAGGCCAATCAGCCGGTTCGCGCTGATCAGGTTGAAAAAGTGCCACTGGTCAAGTCCGGCCAGATGGTAACAATCGTTGCGGAAAACGATGTGCTGAAGATTACCGTTTCCGGAAAAGCGCGCAGTTCCGGAGCGGAAGGTGATACCATCAGGGTGCAGAATCTGACCTCCCTCAAGGAAATACCGGCAAGAGTCATCAGTGCAACTACCGTACAGGTCGCTTTCTGAACTTTGTATGATTGAAGGAATGTCAATGAAACAGATATGTTTGTTGCTGATGGTGTCAGCACTTGTCGGGTGCGCGGTCGAAAAAACTGAAATCAGGACCACCGGTTTTGAAGATCAGCTGCCAAAGCCCGTGGCGGACTATTCAAATGGATCGATCTGGCAGTCGTCATCGGCCAGTCTGACGGACGATGTCAAGGCGCGTCGCAAAGGGGATATCATTACTATTGTTATTTCCGAGACTGCCAGCGCTTCCAAGGAAGCCAAGACAGGCACTTCGCGAGACAGCTCGGTGAGTGCCGGGATGCCGAACATGTTGGGTCTGGAGAATACCGGAATATTCAAGAATAATTTCGCGGACCTGTCCAAAATCATTAACGCAAGCACCAATACGAAATTTCAGGGAGCCGGTTCCACCTCGCGGCAGGAAAATCTGCAGGCGACCATAACCGCCCGGGTGCTTGAGGTACTGCCGAACGGTAACCTCATGATAGAGGGGCGGCGCAATATCAGGGTCAACGAAGAGGATCAGATTATTATTCTGGAAGGGACCGTGCGCTCCCGCGACATTGCACCTGACAATACCGTCAATTCGATCTATGTTGCCGATGCCCGCATCAGCTATTCCGGACGGGGAATCATTTCCGACCGGCAGAGCCCCGGCTGGTTGATGAATATATTTGACAAGATCTGGCCGTTTTAAACAGTGGAAATGTGCACAATCACAAAAGGTACCCAATGAAAAGCATCGCGACCATCACAGTTTTTGCTCTTGTTATTTTGGCGACAGCCACTGCCCATGCGATTCGCATCAAGGATCTTGCCTCGTTCGAAGGGGTGCGGGATAACCAGCTGATCGGCTATGGCCTTGTTGTAGGACTGAACGGCACCGGTGACAGCGATCAGGCCAAGATTCAGACCATGTCCGTGGTAAACATGCTTGAGCGGATGGGGATTACTACTTCCGTCAATGAGATCAAGATTAAAAACGTGGCTGCTGTCATGGTAACAGCAACACTGCCCCCGTTTGCCAAACAGGGAAACCGTTTGGATGTCCTGGTCTCGTCCTTGGGAGATGCCAAGAGTATTGCCGGCGGCACACTGCTCATGGCCCCCCTGAAAGGTGCTGACAATCAGGTCTATGCTGTTGCCCAGGGATCGATCCTGACCAACTCGTTTGCCTTTGGCGGCCAGGGCGCCTCTGCCCAGAAAAACCATCCGACTGCAGGGCGGGTTCCGAACGGAGCGCTTATAGAGCGTGAGCTTCCCAATACTCTGACGGGAAAGTCCGTATTGAACCTGAATCTGAGTGTTGCCGATTTTACGACCGCCTCGCGGATAGTCACAGCGGTTAATGATAAGTTCAAGAGCGCCGTTGCAGTCAGTAGTGACCCGGGTTCAGTAACCATGACGATCCCTCCGGAGTATGCGAACCGTGCCGTCGAATTTGTTGCGGCCCTGGAGCGGCTTGAAGTCAGACCGGATGTGCAGGCCAAAGTCGTTCTGAACGAACGCACCGGCACAATCGTCATGGGAGAAAACGTGCGGATTTCTACCGTAGCGGTTACTCACGGCAATTTGTCGCTGGTTATCAAGGAAACTCCGCAGGTGTCGCAACCGGCTCCGTTCAGCAAGACCGGCGAGACCAAGGTTGTGCCGCGTACCGATATGAAAGTCGAGGAGGAGAACCGCCGGCTGATGGTGCTTCAGGAAGGTGCCAGTATTGGCGACGTTGTACGTGCGCTCAATCTGCTGGGGGTAACACCGCGTGATCTGATCAGCATCCTTCAGGCGGTCAAGGCGGCCGGAGCGCTGCAGGCGGAGCTTTCCATAATTTAGTGCTAAACAGTAGACCGGGTTGGACGATAAGAACACCATGGATATGAAAATTGCGACAGCAGTACCGGATACATCGGAGAACATGGCGGATAAGGCCCGCCTGCTTCAACGGGCGTCGTCGAACGGTGGTTCCGGACTGACTGAAAAACAGCGGCTGCAGGCGAAAAAAGTAGCTCAGGATTTTGAAGCGCTGTTCGTCGGCATGATGATGAAATCAATGCGGTCAACAGTTGGAAAAGATACGCTTACCGGAGGCGGCCACGGAGAAGAGGTCTATCGGTCGATGCTGGATCAGGCATACGCCGAAGCATCAGTGAAGCGGGGTGGCGGGATGGGAATTGCAAAGATAATTGAAAAGGACATCATTCGACAGGAGAGCCGCAAGGTATCTCCAAAGATTGACACGAAAGAATAACTGGTGAGTTGCGATGCCGAATATTAGACAGGTGTACGATACTTTGCTTGAGATTGAAGCTGTCCTTGGCGAGTTGCAAAAAATAGCGTTGCAGGAGCGCCAGGACATTATAGGTCTTAATTTAACCGGTCTCAGCGAGCATCAGGTGGTGATTGAAAAACTGCTCTCGCGAATAGGCGATCTCAATACGCAAATTGTTGCTCAGATAGTCATGGCGTGTGACGCATTCAATCTGGTTGGTGAAAAAACGCTTACCCGGCTGATAACGGTTGTTCCAAAGCCTGATAGGGACATGTATGCCCGCCTTCAACAATCGGTCCGGGGCGCATCGGTAGCGGCCGGAAATGAGCTCGTAATTAATCAGGCCCTGCTGAAAGATTCAATTGAGTTTACCGCATATTCATTACAGGTGTTCACCGGTATTCTAAAAGCAAGCAGAAGCAACACCTATGGTCAACAGGGGCGTTTTGTGGAAACGGTAGATCAACCCCAAATTATCTGCAAGGAGATCTGAATGAGTATCAGTGCGCTCTTCAATTCTGCAAGTTCCAGTCTCGCTGCGCAACGGGTAGCTCTGGATGTAACAGCCGAGAACATATCAAATGTAAATACCGAAGGGTATTCCCGTCAGCGGGTCGTGATGGAAACAGCCCCAACGACAACTCACAACGGCTTTCCGCTTGGGAGCGGGGTCAAGGTGGCTATTGTACAGCGGATGTATGACAACGTTCTTAATAAACAGATCAATGACGGCACGACCCTTCAGGGTAATAATGATACGAAGCTGCAGACACTTCAGCAAATTGAGCCATACCTGAACGAATTGTCCGGGAACTCGATCGGCGATGCCATGCAGGGTTTGTCGGACTCCTGGCAGGCACTTTCGCTAAACCCGGCCGGACTTTCAGAACGGCAGACAGTACTTGGAAAAGCCCAAGTCCTTGTCGACACTTTTCATCAGGTCAGAGATGGCATTGTCAATGCGCAGACTTTTACAGACCAGAGTTTGACGGCTGTTGCATCTGATGTCACCTCCACAGCCAGGGAAATTGCCGATCTCAATATGCAGATAAGGACAACAGAACTCATAAGCGGTAATGCCAATGAGATCAGGGATAGGCGCGACCTGTTGCTGCAGCAGCTTTCAAGGCAAGTCGGAATAAGCTACGCCGAGCAGCCGGACGGCATGATGGATGTGAAGCTACCGGGTGGTGAAACGCTTGTTACCGGAAATACCTATGCAACGGTTTACACCAATGCGGTCGGTCCAGGAGTGACAACCAATGAAATACGTATAACCGCTGCCGGAGCGCCGCCATCTGCCGCCAACCCTGCTGCAGATACCAATGTTACGGCATCAATAGGCGGCAGCGGCAACTCAAAAGGTGAAATCGGCGGGCTTCTGTATATGCGCGATACCTCCTTGCCTGCCTATCTTGGCAAGCTTGATGAACTGGCCTACAACCTTTCCTACCAGGTAAATACCCAGCATGCTGCCGGGTGGAACCTTAACAATAACACCAATATTGCATTCTTTTCGCCGGCAACGGCAGCAGCTCCTCCCGCACCTCTGGCGGCGTATACCGGATACAGTGCCGCTATCAGCCTGGCTATTACCAACACTAACGATATCGCGGCTGCAGATACAAATCCCCTGACCGGTGGGGTCGGCAATAACAAAAACGCACTGCTACTTGCAGGTGTCGCAAATACAAAGGTGGCATTTTCCGGCGGCGTTATGTCCTCGACCGTCGATTATTACAACTCGCTTGTCGCCAGTGTCGGAGTTGATGTGAGGTCTTCAAAGAACCTGACCGCACAAAATGAATCTTTCGTGCGGCAGCTAAATAACTTGAGAGATTCAAACTCAGGGGTTTCGCTGGATGAAGAGTTGACCAATCTGATAAAATACCAGAAAGCCTTTGAGGGCGCATCCAAGGTTATCAGTACCGCCAGCCAGATGCTGGATACTTTGCTGGGCTTAATCCGATAGAGTACTGCATCAGAGGAGCTGAATATGCGTATTACCGACAAAACCACTGCCAATAATGCCATTTACAATATCAATGAAGGTCGCATCAAACTTGACCGGTTGAATGAAGCTATTTCATCCGGCAGAGTGGTGAATCGACCATCGGATGATCCGGTCGCGGCAAAAAAAATTCTTGATATTGAGAGCCAGATCAAGGCGTCGAATCAGTATGTCAGCAATATCAAAACAGGTAAAACCTGGCTTGACATGGCTGGAACCAGTCTTGAGGGGCTTCTGGATAGTGTGATGTCCATCAGAGGGGTCGCGGGGCAGGCTCTGGGCGGACTGAATGATCCGGTCAAAAAAGCCGACATGCTGAATCAACTCAAATTTTTCAGGGACCAGCTGATTGACTACCCCAGTGTGCAGGTTGGCGGACAGTATGTATTCAGCGGTTTCAAAAACGATACTCCCCCGTTCAGCAAGAATACCATTGCGGCGGATATTACAGCGGGAAGTCCAGCCATCAGCAACATTGATACCACCGATCTGTACCCCGGCATGCCCATAACCGGCCCCGGTATTCCGGCCGACAGTACAGTATCAGCAATTACTACACCAGGCATCGGTGGCGCCATAACTATTTCGAACCCTGCTACAGCAACAACGATACCCGGTACCCTCACCTTCTCAGGAAAGTTCAACGGCACTGAGGATATCGTCTCGATAGAGATTAACAAGGGGGTGCAGGTTCCCGTCGGCGTCTCCGGTGGAGTAATTCTGAGAGGCGGGACCCCGCCCGGTTCAACAGGAGTTGACATCATCAAGGCTCTTGATACGTTGATCGCTGACATCAGTAGTGATAACGTGGCAGGTATCCAGGCGGGAAATACGGTGTTTGACCAGGCCAATCAACAGATGCTCGGCGCCATCAGCGACGTCGGGATGCGCAAGTCTCGTATGGATAATGCGTTAACGTCGCAACAGCGAAACCTCAATGTCCTCTCGGAGATGCATGATAACATGCAGAATGTTGATTATGCCAAAGCGGCCATTGAGCTGACCAATCAGAAAACCGCCTTTGAGGCCGCACTCGCTGCAACTGCAAAGATAGCTCCGTTGTCGTTGCTCAACTATCTATAATATATATATATTCTGCATTTTACTGGAGTTGGATGTAGTTGAGCGTGCTTCGTTTTTCTGACTTCTGCAGAAAAACATTGACCGGCATCTGCCGGGGTCATATAAAGAATATCATGCAGTTACCGCCCCTTCTTTTCTCATCTCGCTCATCAAAGCCGGTTTCCATTAGACGGAATGTACTGCGCCTCTCACTCCCTGTCTTGCTTTCATCGCTTTTTCAGCGCCTCGTCTCAATTGTCGATGTCTTCCTGACCGGCGGACTTGGCGCCTCGGCCATAGCTGCGACCGGTCTCGGCCAGCTTCTGATGGTCACTACAATGACGGTATTCTGGGGGCTTTCGACCGGAGTGACGGTGGTAATCTCGCACCTGTGGGGCGCCGGACGGCGTGAAGAAGCCGGACGGGCGGCATATGCGGCATGCCTGGCGGGCCTGGTCATGACGGCTCTCTGCTCGCTGGCCGGATCTCGCTGGGGGGGCGACATTGCCCGGTTAATGGGGGCGGCGCCCAATGTTCAAGCTCTGGCAGCCGAATACATCCGGCTGGTATTTCTCTGGATGATCTGGACGACCGGTCTGAATATTCTTTCGGCGGTCATGCATGGCGCAGGCAATACCCGCACTCCGATGGAGGCAATCATTCTGGTCAACATCCTCCACGTGCTGATCGCCTGGCCGCTAATTTACGGCAAGCTGGGGATGCCGGCCATGGGAGTCAAGGGGGCGGCGATCGCCATCAACAGTTCCGAGTTCGTCGGCTTTGTCTATCTGCTTATACAAGCCCTGCGCAAGAGGTATATCACCTTTGGTCGCCCTGATTTCGGGCTGTTCGGGAGAATCTGGAGCGTCGGCTGGCCCGTGGCGCTGGAGCGCATTGCCCAGCAAAGCGGCCAGCTGTTCTACTCAAGCTTTATCATTGCCTACGGCACGACAGCATACGCCGCTCACCAGATCGGGCTTTCGATCGAGTCGCTCTCGTTCATGCCGGGTGCCGGGATGGGAATCGCCGCTGCGACATTGATGGGGCAAGCGTTGGGCGCCGGCAAGGTCCGTCGGGCGCGGATCAGCCACAAAGAGGCGCTGCGTCTTGCTGTCGGCGTGATGACGGTCATGGCGCTGGTGTTTTTCTTCGCGCCGCACATCCTGATCGGACTTTTCAGCCACGATCCCGATGTCATCGAAAAGGGGAGCATGTTCCTGAAGCTGGTGGCGTTCGCCCAGATTCCTCTGGCGATCTCGTTCGTCTACGCCGGGAGCCTGCGCGGTACCGGTGATACGTTTTATGTCTTCATCGTCACGCTGGTTGCCATGTGGGGGATAAGGGTGGCGTTCTCATGGGTTGCGTCGAGCTGGCTGCACCTGTCTCTCTACGCGGTATGGAGTGTGTTCCTGATCGACTGGTATTTCCGGGGAGTGGCGTTTGCCTGGCGCTATCACCGCCGGGATCTGCATTCGGTGGTACTGTAACGCTACGCCCGCTCCAGACCGGCAAAGCGGAGCATCAGCTTCTTCGGACCGACCGAGTTAAACCAGACCACCACCTTTTGCTCGTCGCCATCCCCCTCAACCTTTCTGACCGTACCGACGCCGAATTTACCGTGTCTGACTTTCATGCCGAGATAGACCCCATCCTGTTCTTCAGGTGGCTCCGGGACGATTTCAACGTCTCCTTCAAACGCGGCGGCAATTGCTGAAAGATTGTGAACCGGGGCGGTATTGGCGCTCTGCGTCCGGCTGGCAGCCGCGAATGAACTTCGCTCTGCTGTCGCGGGGTAGGGTGTCGCGTATGGGGAGTGGTTGGCCGTGTAGTCCGTACCGCCAGAGTCATCCAGCAATTCGGCTGGAATATCCTTGAGAAAACGGGATGGCGGGTTGCACTGCTCCTGGCCGAACAGGTATCTCCGGCGGGCATTCAGCAGGTAGAGCCGCTCGCGGGCACGGGTCATGCCGACATAGCAGAGGCGCCGCTCTTCTTCCATGCCGTCCAGGTCGTCCAGTGAGCGGACGTGCGGGAAAAGGCGCTCCTCCATGCCGATCATGAAGACGGCCTTGAATTCCAGGCCCTTGGCGGCGTGCAGGGTCATCAGGGTTACCGATGGCTGGCCGACCTCCCCCTGCTCAAGGTCCGACACCAGCGACACCTGTTCCAGAAATTCCGAGAGCCCGGCTTCAGGGTTCTTCTCGCTGAACTCTTCGATCGCCGCCAGAAGCTGTTCAAGGTTCTCCAGCCGCTCGGCATCATCCTCGTCGCGGCTGCTCTTCAGCCGATCCAGATACCCGCTCCCTTGCATGACCGATCGTGCCAGCCCGGCCAGAGTGCTGGTGGCGGCAGATTCCCGAAAGCCATCAAGCAGGGAGGCAAACGCGCTTACTTTGCCGCGCGCACCCGCCGCTAACAGCCCGTCCCTGGTAGCATCGTGCAAGGCATCGAAAAAGGTGCCTCCGTGCCGGGCCGCCTGTGCGGAAATCTTGTCAACCGTCGTGTTGCCGATGCCACGGGCCGGGACGTTGATGATCCGTTTCAGCGAAACCTCGTCGGCAGGGTTATCGAGCACTCGCAGGTAGGCCAGGATATCCTTGACCTCCAGGCGGGAGTAGAAGCGGACACCGCCGACGATGTGATAGGCGAGAGCGCTGCTGACCAGCGCTTCCTCGATCAGGCGCGACTGGGCATTGGTGCGGTAGAAAACGGCCATCTCTTCAAGCGGCATGTCGCCGCCTCTCAGCTTTGCGATCTCGCGGCTGACGAAGCGGGCCTCCTCGCGGTCGGATTCGACCCGTTCGTAGCGGATTCTCTCCCCGGCCGGATTTTCGGTCCAGAGTGTCTTTCCCTTGCGGCCGAAGTTCTGCTTGACGACCTCTCCGGCCGCAGCCAGGATGGTGGAGGTGGAGCGGTAGTTCTGTTCCAGCCGGATGATTGTGACGCCGGGAAAATCCTTTTCGAATTCGAGGATGTTGCGGATATCAGCCCCGCGCCAGGAGTAGATCGACTGGTCGTCGTCGCCCACCACGCAGAGATTTTTGCGCTCCCCGGCCAGCAGGCGGATCAGGTTGTACTGGACCGGGTTGGTATCCTGGTACTCATCCACCAGCAGCCACTGAAAGCGTTCGCGATAGAAGCTTGAAACTTCGGGGAAGCGGCTCAGGAGCCGTACGGTCTGAATCATCATGTCGCCGAAGTCGAGGGCGTTGCACTTTTTAAGGCGTTCCTGATAGGCGGCGTAGATCTCGACTACTTTCTGGTTGTAGACATCGCCGGGGGGGATGGAGCCGATATCTTCCGGAAAGAGACCGCGATTCTTGAAGTCGTCGATCCTTCCGGAAACCGCCTTGACGGCAAAGCGTTTCTCATCGAGGTCCATTTCAGCAATGACGTCCTTCAAAAGTCGCTCACTGTCCCTGTCGTCGTAGATGGCAAACGAAGACTGGAAGCCAAGGTGATGGATGTCGCGGCGCAGGATGCGCCCGCAGGCGGCGTGGAAGGTAGAAATCAGCGGCAGATCTCCGCCGCCAAGCAGTTTGGCAACACGTTCGGCCATCTCTTTGGCCGCCTTGTTGGTAAAGGTGACCGCCATGATGTTCCAGGGGCGCACGCCACGTTCGCGGATCAGGTAGGCGATACGGTTGGTGATGACGCGGGTCTTGCCGGAACCGGCGCCGGCCAGGATCAGCAGAGGGCCTTCACCGTGCAGCACCGCTTCTTTTTGAGGGGGGTTGAGGTGTTTGAGAAGCTCAGTATTTGGTGTAAACGGCTTTTGCTCATGGGTATGACTTGGTTGCTGGTAATCATTTTTTGATGGAGCGAAATCGTTGGCATTAAAATTGGTTGCTTGTTGAACTATGTTTTTGTGAAATGGCTGTTCTTTAACAGAAACAGCAAAAGGAAGTAGTTCCTCTTCTGTTCCACTATCTGGTGTTAAATTTAATTCAGTGGAGGGGGCTTTAATATCGGCCAAACTCGCTAGTAAATCATGATTTCCTAACCAGTTTTGTTTCCATGGCAGACGTAGATCAAGAATCCCTTGAATAAAACCACCCAAGCAAACTCCCTGGAAGTTGTCATGAAGCTGTAGTTGCTCTGGAAAAGAGGGCAAAAACGAGGGGAAATCTACAACAAAAATGTCCTTGGATTTTGATATTTCAAATATGGGGAATTTATGGTCTTCGTTTCCAGGGAGATTGTTCGAAAGCCAGACACATGGGATACCTGCTTCTCGATACCGTTGCTGGCGGATTCTATAGTCTACAAATTGCTGCGGAGAAACTTGAATTTCAATCACCAGCTTCAATTCATCTTTCTCAATATAGACATCTGCGAACAACTTTTGGCCAGAAGGTGTCGTGATCGGATGTTCTCTTGAAGCGGTAAATCCTAAGTCTTCAGCAATTTCTTTGATAATTTCCTTAACTCTATTGTGATCGAACGATTCGGATTTTTTACCTTTTTGATTGTTCTTTCTACCTGAGTAGTCACTCCAGTAATCAGTCTTGCAGCTTTCCGAATGAACAAAACAATGCTGGCGGTCTTTGCTATGGCTCCGAAGTATTACCTTTGATTTACAGCATGAGAAGCTAAGATTGAGTTTGCCACTTCTGTCTTTCAGCTTGAGTTCATCCCAATCCGAAGTAGAATATCGCGCCGCATATATGACCTCATCACCAGATTTACAACTGAATGGCATCGTTTATTTTCCCGTTAATAAAATTAGTTAAAGATTCTTCGGCAGTTCAATCAACATGGATTTGTCAATTTCACAGGCGTCAACTCTCTTGTTGTAGGTTTCAACGAGTTTACGGAAACCAGTCGCCAACTTTTGCTTGGAAAAATCTGAGAGTTCTTCAATGTTTTGTGAAACAAAAGACTCAATCGATTCAACCGCAATTTTACCCGGCAAAATCAAATCGGCATTCTGTCTCGCGCCACTCAGGGTGCGGTCGGGGACAAGAAGATATACTCTGAATCCGTCATCAACATTTTTCTGGCATTTTTGATAGAGGGCGGGCATCGGCGCAACGGTTACATGAAAAGCTGTATCCCCGATGCAAAAGTCTCCGGGACGTCCCAACTGATCATCGGCAGTACTATATGATTCATTACCAACATTTATTTTCGGAAAACGCAGTTCGAGTTTTGCGCCGACCAGATGTTGCGCTAGCGGTCCTTCCTTTCCGGTTTCTCTGGCTTGTGCCAACAGTGTTTGAACGGCCTGCCATGTTGTCTTTGATGGTTCATAAATGAGCTTGATTCGTTCCTTATTGTGGAACTCAATTACCTTTCCAACAAGAATCTGCTGTAGCTCGTTGAGAACAACATTACGATCTTCAGCCGCACATTTATCAAAACCTGATTGTTTGAGGGCATCCAGCAGAGGCTTTATATCGCCTGGGCCGCCCCGATTTGTTCGCCCTCCTTCTTTTGCGAAAGGTCGCTTTTCTCCAAGTCGTTCCAGGATCTTTTTTACAGCTTGGCCACTGGCGCCTTTAATCTGCGAACCACCTGGGGCTCTGTGTGCTTCAAGGTCAAGATTGCATTCTGCTTTTAAATGTTCCAGAACCACCAAGGCTGCTGCAATAGTTCCTTTAGCCGGACCACCACTGGATTTATGCGCTGGAAGATTGTCGTACCAATTCCTGAAAATGCTAAGCGTATGCTTTTTCAAATCCATAAGATTCACCCTCGTATGTGGGATAAAGAGGTTTGCCTCTCATCATTTCATTTATAACCGGATTTAGGTAATTTTCTGCAATCCATTCGATAACAGGAACACAGACGGCATCACCGAAACCAAATAAAGCCTGATTTTGTGGGACATCGATGGTGAAGTTGTCTGCTCCCATCAGTCGAGCACACTCCCGAGGAGTAAGGAGCCTTGCGTAATAGCTGCCGTTTCCCGCTTTAAACAAAATCTGTCTGCCACTACCTCCACGCGGTGTACGCAAACAGCCCGCTACCCCGTCTGTTCGCAGCTCCGCCATTGATGTGCCATTACGAACTCGCCTGAAAACGGTACCATATGAATAAGCTGGGGCATTGATCATGAGATTTGCAACTTCCTTATGACGTGGGCTCATTTGGTTATAAAGATAGTCAGTACGTTCCCTATTCCACCAAAGGATTGAGTCATGTGGTATGTCTTCCAAGATATCTTTTAACGAAATTGCACAGTGAGGTTGAGGCGGGAGTGCTCTGTTGTACCAGTCAATCTCTTTATGTTTCAGGATAAAGTCGGCTAGGGCTTTGGGTCTGACGTCACTCTCAAAAAAATGAAGTTGCTCGTTGACTGTTTCCGCATCCAGATATTTATTGTCGATTCCGATTACAAACAGCCTTTGTCTGCTTTGCGGTACAAAGCGTGACGCATCCAAAATCAGGGCATCAACGCGGTAGCCTAGCTTGTTTAAGGATATGAGCGCGTCTGTAAAATCCATCCCGCCATGGGATGTTAAAAAGCCTGAGACGTTCTCAAGAAGAACTAGTGGCGGTTTCTTGTCCCCCCACTTTTCCAGAATTTCTACAAAACCCCAGAATGCGGAAGAGTGCTCACCGATTAAGCCTTTTCGAGCGCCAGCAAGCGAAAGGTCATTGCAGGGAAAAGAGGCTGTGGCCAATGTAACCGGTGGAATGTTGGCTACATCAAGTTTATGGATGTCGCCTTCTACAAGGTGTTCGTTGGCATCGCTAAAGTGATCGCGGTAGATTTTGCACTTTTGTGGATCAATGTCGTTTGCAAAGCGTAAGTTCCATCCATGGCTCTCCAAGCCTATACGCATTAAACCAATGCCAGAGAAAAACTCGGCAACTGTTTTTTCAGGAAAAAGCGACCTAGAATTCGTATTCATCTTGTTGGTAATAGCCTTGATCGTCATGCTAACACATCCTTCTACATCTCTGATTATCTGGCTTTCCCAAAAGCGAAGAACTGTCCATCCATTCTGTATCAGCAATGATGATGATTGGCAATCCCGTCGCATGTTTGCCCTGATTTTTTTCAACCAATATTCTTTTGAGTTTGTTTTAGAAAACTGATCTTCAAGCGCCAGCAGTTTTCTTTGTCTCCATTGTCCGCCATGCCAGAAATCTCCATCTATGAAGATTGCAATTCGGTGAGACATGAAAACAACATCTGGTTTGCCTGGTAGTTTGTCCGAGTGAATGTTGTAGCGGTAGCCTTTTGACCAGAGCAGTTTGCGGAATATGATCTCTGGTGAAGTGTTGGTTGAGCGAACTGCTTTCATTATTTCTGTAACGCTTCGTTTTGTCATAGCCTTTCTCGTTAACATTGCGCCGGACATCATGCAAGAACGCGCGACCAGTTTCATCCCAGATTCAAGAGCCCTTCTCTTCATCACGCCAGAATAATTCAATTATTGAGGAATCCATGCGGTCAACAATACGAAACGGAGGATGTATCAGATCGTACGGCGTTTGGCTTCAATGAATATGTTTGCGTCCAGTAAGTAGTTCATCAATTTACCTTACGCCCATGTCTTTGGCATAGTGATCAAGATTTCCCACACTTGTTCCCAACAAAGCTGCAGCCTCCCGGAACATCAACCTTCCCTCATAAGCACTGGAAAGAACTGCCTGAGAAAATCTGGTCCCGTTACGTGTTTTCAGCGTCCGGTAAAAATCTCCACCACTCTCGGAATCTTCACGGGTGCGGGTCCATTTATCTCTCTGGGATTCGTAAAAGCTCCAGTAATCGGCCCAATTAATCAGATTCAGATTCAGCGCACGACGCGCAATAACTACGGTACTTACCCGGAAAAGACGGGCAAGACGGTCGGCGTTCTCTCCAATCCCCATTTTCAAGTCCCAGTTTTCAAGAAACAGGTTTTTGGGTGCCAGCAACTCCACGGCAACTTGGTTGCAAAACCTTTCTACTTTGTTCGAAACGTGGCTGTCTTCAATACCAAGAGAAACATTGGAAATACCGCTCTCACCCACCCATAGATGCGCCAGTTCGTGTGCGCAGGTAAATATCTGGGCCGCCTTTGCGTCCTTCCCATTTATGAAGATGAGCGGCGCCAGTTTTTCACTTATTGCAAACCCTCTGAATTCTTCAACGAGCAATGGACGATGCGTATTGCTTCCAACGATCCCGCTGCGCATAATCCAAATGCCACATTTTTCTGCTTGAACAATCATTGCTCTCAGAAAGTCTTCCCAGGTTCTGGAACGTTGACGCAGTTGTCCGCCAATGCCAAGTGTTTCAGAAATATCAGAAGCTACTTCTTCATATGGGGTGTTCAGATTGAATTTTCCAATAAACGGAACGGAGTCGGCTTCCTGCTTGCGCAGATACTCAATAAACCAGTCCCTTTTTCGCATCACATCGCCGATCAGATCGCGGAATTCCGGGCTGGCCTTTCCTACGATAGAATCTCCGATTGTCCGCAAGTCGGGGATAGGAATGGTTTCTACTGGAGGTGCCGGCAAGAAGAGATAGCCAAAAGGTATGTGGACTGTATGAGCAAGTTTCTGAGCCTGTTTGAAGGTTGGCAGCGCATCGCCCATTTCCCAGGCCAGCACCTTCTCAACCCTGGTCCCAATTTTATGCGCAAGCATCTCCACGCCAAGGTAAGAACGTTCTCTTGCCCAACGTAAAATATCCGGATTTACCAATGCTTGCGACATCATTGCCCCTGAGTTGTTATTAAATGAGAGAGATTATACTCAAAAACTGTTGAATTACCATTGCTTAATTGCAACGCGCTGTAGTCCCTGTCAACTCGCTGCTGATGATTCGTGTATAACAAATTATACCCATTTATATCTCATATTAAGTATAACCGTGTATAAATTGGTATAAATGACTCACGGGCTGATTTTCCCGTTGATGGAGGCGCTGATGATCATACATACAAACGGCTGGGTTCATAACCTGCTGCTCTCGCTTTCCCGGAGGGCCGAGCAGGCGGAAAAGGACCGGCTCATGCTGGAGGATGCACTGGGGCATGCCTATGAGGGACTTCTGATTACCGATGCCGAGGGCGTTATTCTCAAGGTGAATGACGCCTATGCCCGGTTTTTGGAGACGACCATCGACAAGCTGGTCGGGAGGCATGTTACGGAAGTGATCGAGAATACCCGGATGCATCTGGTGGCGAAGAGCGGCGTGGCCGAGATTGCCCAGCTGCAAAAGATCAAGGGGCATGAGATGATCTGCAGCCGGATTCCGATCATCGAAAACGGCAAGGTTGTCGCGGTGGTCGGCAAGGTCATGTTCCAGAACATCGAAGACCTCTTCACCTTTACCGAGAACTTCAAGAAGCTCAAGAGCGAACTGGAATTTTACAAAAGCGAGTTGAGCAAACATCTGAGCGCCAAATACTCGTTCAACCACATCGTCGGCACCAGCAAGGAGCTGGAATGGGTCAAGGAGCTCGGCCGAAAGGTGGCGATGAGCACCACCACCGTGCTGCTGAAGGGGGAGAGCGGCACTGGCAAGGAACTGTTTGCCCATGCTATCCATAACGAGAGCCCGCGCAAGCTTGGGCCGTTTATCAAGGTCAATTGCGCCGCCATCCCAGAAACCCTTTTCGAGTCCGAACTGTTCGGCTATCGTGAAGGGGCCTTTACCGGGGCGCAGAAAAAGGGGAAAAAGGGAAAGTTTGCCCTGGCCGATAAGGGGACAATTTTTCTGGACGAGATCAGTGAGCTGCCGCTGACGATGCAGGTCAAGCTGCTGAGGGTACTGCAGGAAAAGGAGATCGAACCGGTCGGCGCCGAGGCGTCCGAGGCGGTCGATGTGCGGATAATCGCCGCCTCCAATCGCGACCTGGAAACGTTGGTCAAGAACGGACTGTTCCGTCATGACCTCTATTATCGCCTCAATGTGGTCATGCTGGAAATCCCGCCGCTCCGGAACCGCCGGGACGATATTCCGTTGCTGATTCAGTTTCACCTCCGCCAGTTGGAGAAGGAGACCGGTATCCCGGTGGAAGGGGTCGAACCGGATGTTGCGGAAATTCTCCGGCAGCACGACTGGCCGGGTAACGTGCGGGAACTGCGCAATGTTCTCGAACAGGCGCTCTATGTAAAGGTGGGTCCCACGATATCGCGCAACGACATACCGGGTAGCCTGGTCAAAGGGGGCGGCACGTCGTCATCGCAGGAGGCCGGTCGAAGCTTGAAGTTTATTACCCGGTTGGCCGAAGAGGAGGCGATCCGGACCGCTATCCGCGAAGAAAAAGGAGACAAGCAGGCCGCTGCCGTTCGGCTCGGAATCAGTAAATCATCGCTGTATGCAAAGGTCGATCAATACAATATCGGCGCTATTCCAAAATAATGGAAACTGTTCCTGAATTGTGGAACTGATGCTGCGCTCTAACATCAAATTGTTTAAAACAAGCTAGTTGGCGTCACACGTCCTCTTTGTTTTTATCTCAAAATATCAAAACCTCTCCAAATTTATTCCAATTATTTGGAATATCTTTTCCTTGTTGTCAGCGTAATGACCCTGTTCTGTAAGTAATGAAATTGAAAACTCGTTTATAAACAGTATATTGCAATTGCGTTTTTTCGGATGCATGTTAGGTGGCATGGCAATTGCTTTGTATTGTATAAATCTGTTTTATTTGGAGCGGACATGAGCATCAAAGATATTCTCATCTATCTGGACGATTCTCCCGCCTGTGAACGCAGGATTGAAGGTGCCTTGAGCCTGGCGCAGGCACAGGGTGCCCGGGTGAAGGGACTTTCCATTGTGACCTACGGTTATTACCAGCCGCACTTTCTTCGCACCAAAGAAAACATAGCTGCCGCCGGAGCGCTGTTGACGGTAAAGGCGCAGAGTGCCGGTATCGAGGCGGTCATTCGCAGCATCGAATCAACTGTGGTCGGTGTAGGTGCACGAGAATTGCTGATTCGCGAGTCGCACTGCAGCGATCTGGTGGTTGTCGGTCAGGAATCGCGGAGGACGGCGCGTGCTTCAGCTGTCGTGGAACACCTGATAACAGGTGGTGGCCGGCCGGTGCTGATAGTTCCTGTCGCAGGCGCGTTTCCCACAGTCGGCACACGCGTTCTGGTAGCCTGGAGAAACGGCCGGGAAGCCGCCCGTGCGCTGCATGACGCATTGCCGATCCTGCAGCGTGCCGACCAGGTGACGCTGCTGGCGGTCGCTTCAGAAGAAGAGTCGAGTCAAAACCAGTGGGAAGCGATACAGGAGCATCTTCTCCAACACGGGATCAAAGCCCGGGCAGAACTGCTGCCGGTTACCTCGGCTACCCTGGCGGACAGCATGCTGAATTATGCCTGTGAAGGGGGCTTCGATCTGCTGGTGATGGGCGCCTACCGACCGGGATCCCGCAGGGGATCGCAGCTAGGAGAGGTGGCAGGCCAGATACTGCGGGAGATGACTATCCCGGTTTTGATGTCTCATTAATCTACTTGATATTTTAGTTGTTACAGGATGTGGCAAAACTTCAAGCACGTCATGTCTCACGCAACGACGCAACGTTTTAAAATCATAAACGCATTTGTTTAAATACTTTCGTTGCGTCGTCGCGTCGTTGCGTGAAAATATTTTTGGTTCCGGTTTGTCAGGCGAGGAGTAAGACTAAATGACGGACAATATTCTCGTAACAAAAAATCTGTCCAAGGAATTCAAGGGATTCACCGCCGTTTCTGCCGTCAATCTGCAGATTCAGCGCGGCCATATCCATGCCTTGATCGGACCGAACGGGGCCGGCAAAACCACATTTTTTAATCTTCTCACCAAATTCCTTATCCCGACTTCCGGCAGCATTCACTTCAACGGCAGCGACATCACGAGCGAAAAACCGGCTGATATCGCCCTGCGCGGCATCGTGCGCTCCTTTCAGATCTCGGCAGTCTTTCCGAATCTGACCCCTCTGGAGAATGTGCGGCTGGCGCTACAGCGGAAACTCGGCGTTTCCTATCATTTCTGGAAATCGTCCACGATCCTGAACCGGCTGGATGAGCGGGCCATGGAACTGCTGAATGATGTCGGGCTGGCTGAATTTGCCGGTGAGATAACCGGTGAATTGGCATACGGGCGCAAAAGGGCTCTGGAAATAGCCACCACGCTGGCGCTTGATCCTGAACTGATGCTGCTGGATGAGCCGACCCAGGGGATGGGGGTCGAGGATGTGGACAAGATAACCGCCTTGGTGAAGAAGGTCTCCGCGAACCGCACCATCCTGATGGTCGAGCATAACCTCAAGGTTGTGGCAACGCTTGCGGACAGGATCACCGTTCTGCAACGGGGTGCGATCCTTGCCGAAGGGGCATACGCGGAGGTATCGAGGGATCCATTGGTGCTGGAAGCGTATATGGGGAGTGCTCATGACTGAATCTGTACACAAAGAGATGCTGAGGATTTCCGACCTCCATGCTTTTTATGGCGAATCACACATTCTTCACGGCATCGATCTGATTGTCGGGGAGGGGGAAGTTGTCACGCTTCTGGGGAGAAACGGCGCCGGACGGACGACGATTCTCAAATCGATCACCGGACTTGTCGGGCGCAGGACCGGTTCCATCACGATCAACGGAACTGAAACAATCGGCATGGCGACTCACAAGATCGCCCACCTTGGGCTCGGTTACTGTCCGGAAGAGCGCGGGATTTTTTCCAGTCTGAACGTTGAAGAAAATCTGCTGCTGCCGCCGGTGGTAAAAGAAGGGGGAATGTCACTTCCGGAAATCTACGCGATGTTTCCCAACTTGCTGGAGCGGCGGGGCAGCATGGGAACCCGGCTTTCAGGGGGAGAACAGCAGATGCTGGCCATGGCGCGGATTCTGCGCACCGGTGCGAAGCTGCTGCTGCTGGATGAAATTACCGAGGGTCTGGCGCCGGTAATCGTTCAAACCTTGGGACGTCTCATCGGCCAATTGAAGGAAAAAGGCTTCACCATCATTCTTGTCGAGCAGAATTTCCATTTCGCCGCCGACCTGGCCGACCGTCATTACATAATCGATCACGGTGCCATAGCAGAGATGATAACCAGGGACGAGCTTGGTTCCAGCATGGAGAAACTTAACCGATACCTGGGCGTATGACGGGTATACAAACCAAAAAGGGGTAATCGTATGAAAAACAAGTTTACCAAGGTAGCACTATCCGTTGCCGCAGTGGCAATGACATGCGGCATTGCGGGAGCAGCAAGCAAAGGAATTTCGGACAACGTAGTCAAAATCGGGGTTCTTACCGACATGTCGGGCGTCTACTCCACGCTTGGCGGCAAAGGGACTCAGGTTGCGGTGGAAATGGCGGTCAAGGATTTCGGCGGCAAGGTTCTTGGTAAACCGATTCAGGTTATCGGCGCCGATCATCAGAACAAGGCGGACATAGCCTCCGCCAAGGCCCGCGAGTGGATTGACAATGAGAAGGTTGACATGATTACCGGTCTGTTGAACTCCGGCTGTGCTCTCGCGGTGCAAAAACTCGCGGGGGACAAGAAAAAGATCACCATGAACACCGGCGCGGCCAGTACCGATCTGACCAACAAGGCCTGCACCCCGTACAGTATCCACTACGTTTATGACACCTATGCTCTGGGTAAGGTTACCGGGCAGGCAGTTGTCGAGCATGGCGGCAAGAGCTGGTTCTTCTTAACCGCCGATTACGCGTTCGGCCATTCACTGGAAGAGAATACTACCAAATTTGTGAAAAAGGGTGGCGGCAAGGTGCTCGGTTCGGTGCGTCACCCACTTTCCACGGCGGATTTTTCGTCATATCTGCTCCAGGCCCAGTCATCCGGCGCCCAGATTATCGGTCTGGCTAATGCCGGGGGCGATACCACCAACGCGATAAAACAGGCGCGGGAGTTCGGTATCGACAAAAAAGGACAGAAGCTGGTCGGGTTGCTGATATTCGATACCGACATAAAAAGCCTCGGCCTGAAAGTAGCGCAGGGGATGCAGTTCACTTCGGGCTTCTATTGGGATCGTGACAAGGCGACTCGCGACTTCGCCAAGCGTTACTTTGCCATCCACAAGGCGATGCCGACAATGGATCAGGCGGGAGCCTACTCTGCAACCATGAACTACCTGAAAGCCATCAAAGCTGCCGGCACCGATGATTCGGATGCGGTCATGGCCAAGCTGAAATCCATGGATATCAGCGACTTCTTCGCCGTGAACGGCAAGATCAGGGCAGACGGGCGAATGGTGCATGACATGTATCTGATGGAAGTGAAGAAGCCTTCCGAGTCCAAGGGTGAATGGGATCTTCTCAAGATCGTTAAAACCGTTCCCGCCGTGGAGGCATTCATGCCGCTCTCCGAGAGCAGTTGTTCTTTGGTTAAGAAGTAACGTCTAAACCCAACCACCCCCAACCCCTCCTTTGTAAGGAGGGGAGATTAAAGTCCCCCTCCTATTTCGCTTAGGAGCGCCTACTTCTGGTAGGAGGGGCTAGGGGTGGTAAGGTTTCAAGCAAGGGAGCTGGTCATGGAACTATCATTTCAGACGGTCATGTCGCAGGTTATGCTGGGCCTCAACAACGGTGTGTTCTATGCCATTCTGAGCCTTGGTCTGGCGGTGATTTTCGGCCTCCTGAATATTGTCAACTTTGCCCACGGGGCGCTCTATATGCTGGGTGCGTATGTGGCGCTGCTTGGGTTCACGTCGCTGGGGCCACTGATCGGCATGCCTGATTTTCACCTCAACTACTGGGCTGCGCTGGTCGTCGCGCCGCTGGTGGTGGGTGTCATCGGGATCGTGATTGAACGGACCATGCTGCGCAGGCTGTACAAGTTTGACCACTTGTACGGCCTGTTGCTCACCTTTGGGCTGGCCCTCATTATCCAGGGGGTCTTTACCAATTATTTCAATGTGTCCGGAGACCCCTACGACGCCAAGCCGGAAATATTGAACGGCGCGGTCAATCTCGGCTTCATGATGTTCCCGAAATACCGCCTCTGGGTGATTGCCATCTCCCTGGTCGTCTGTTTCGGTACCTGGTATGTAATCGAGCGGACCAAACTCGGTTCCTATCTTCGTGCCGGTACGGAAAACCCGGAGCTGGTGAAGGCCTTCGGCGTCAATGTACCGCTCATGATCACACTGACCTACGGCTATGGCGTTGCCCTGGCAGCCTTTGCCGGAGTACTTGCCGCACCGATCTATTCCGTCAGCCCGGTCATGGGGTCGGAGATGATTATCACCGTGTTTGCCGTGGTTGTCATCGGCGGGATGGGGTCGATTATGGGGTCCATCGTTACGGGCCTTCTGCTCGGCATGGTGGAGGGATTCACCAAGGTGGTGTATGCCCCGGCCTCCGGCACCGTCATCTTCCTGATCATGGTAGTTGTGCTGCTGGTCAAGCCCGCCGGCCTGTTCGGGAAGGAGTCGTAAATGGTTAAGCACGCAAACATGTATGTCTGGATCGCCTTGGTAATACTCGGCCTGCTGGCGCCGTTTGTCGTCTATCCGGTGTTCATGATGAAGCTGCTCTGTTTTGCGCTGTTTGCCTGCGCCTTCAATCTGCTCCTCGGCTACACCGGGCTCCTTTCCTTCGGCCACGCCGCCTTCTTTGGTGGCGCCTCCTACGTAACCGGGTACCTGGTCAAGAACAGCGGTCTGACGCCTGAACTGGGAGTTCTGGGGGGTACGCTCTTCGCCGGGCTACTGGGGTACATTGTCGGGAGCCTGGCGATTCGTCGGCAAGGCATCTACTTTGCCATGGTTACCCTGGCCCTGGCTCAGATAGTCTATTTCATCGCACTCAAGGCACCGTTCACCGGCGGGGAGGATGGCCTGCAAGGCATCCCCCGCGGCAACCTCTTCGGTCTGATCGATCTGGGGCATGTCTATACTGTTAATGGCGATCCACTCGGGCTCAACCTCTATTACTTTGTCTTTGCCATGTTCTGTCTCGGTTTCTGGATCATCCACCGGACGATCAATTCACCGTTCGGTCAGGTTCTGAAGGCGATCCGGGAGAACGAGCCGCGGGCGGTTTCACTCGGCTACAAGGTGGAGAGGTTCAAGCTGATGGCGTTTGTCATCTCCGCCGCCTTGGCCGGAATGGCCGGCGCGATGAAGTCGCTGGTGTTTCAGCTCGCATCGTTGACCGATGTCAGCTGGCACACCTCCGGAGAGGTCGTGCTGATGACGCTTCTGGGAGGGGTCGGCACGGTGCTCGGACCCCTGGTCGGCGCATTCACGGTGGTGACACTTCAGTCGGAGCTGAGTTCGGTCGGTTCCTGGATAACGGTCATCATTGGCAGTATCTTTGTCATCTGCGTGCTGCTTTTTCGTCGGGGGGTTATCGGCGAACTGGGGAGGTTGCTGAAACGGTCGCTGTAGTTTAACTTAAGTAATCAGCACTAAAACCGACCACCCCCAACCCCTCCTTATCAAGGAGGGGAGTGTTAAAATCCCCCTCCTAATTCGCTTAGGAGCGCCTACTTCTGGTAGGAGGGGTTAGGGGTGGTAAGGTGTCAGCTGAAGCTGTTTGGAAATGAAAAAATGAGGAGGTAGCAGATGGCAGTCGTTTGCACAAGCATACAAGAAGCACTGGAAGGAATTCATGATGGCGCCAGCATCATGGCCGGAGGTTTCGGTCTGGTCGGGATTCCGGAAAAACTGATCCAGGGGATCCGCGAGTCGGGGGTGCGTGACCTGACGGTCATTTCCAACAACTGCGGCGTGGACGAGTGGGGGCTTGGCATCCTGCTCCAGAACAAGCAGATCAGGAAGATGGTTTCCTCCTATGTCGGCGAGAACAAGGAGTTCGAACGTCAGTATCTGGCGGGAGAGCTGGAGGTGGAGCTGGTGCCGCAGGGAACCCTGGCGGAGCGGATCCGGGCGGGTGGGGCAGGCATTCCGGCATTCTATACCCCGGCCGGGGTCGGCACTCCGATTGCCGAGGGGCGCGAGACCCGCATCTTCGGCAACAAGGAATATCTGCTGGAGTGTGGTTTGACAGCTGATTTCTCGATTGTCAAAGCCTGGAAGGGGGACCGTTTCGGCAACCTGGTCTACCGCAAGACCGCCCGCAACTTCAATCCGATGATGGCGGCTGCCGGGAGGATCACAATTGCCGAGGTGGAGGAGCTGGTGGAGACCGGTGAACTCGACCCCGACCAGATTCATACCCCCAGTGTCTATGTGCAGCGCATCATCGCCTGCAGCGGTCATGAAAAGCGGATCGAGCGCCGCACCACCCGGAAATAGAAAGCCCGAAAACAGAAAGGAATCAACATGGCATTGACACGTGAAGAGATGGCCCAGCGGGCCGCGCAGGAGATAGAAGACGGCTACTACGTAAACCTGGGGATCGGCATGCCGACCCTGGTGGCAAATTATATTCCCCAGGGGAAAACGGTGGTGCTGCAGTCCGAGAACGGCCTGCTCGGCATCGGTCCCTATCCGACCGAAGATGAGCTTGACCCGGATCTGATCAATGCCGGCAAAGAGACCATCACGATGATTCCCGGTTCCTGCACCTTCAGCAGCGCCGAGTCGTTTGCCATGATCCGTGGCGGCCATATCGATCTGGCCATTCTCGGTGGGATGGAGGCTTCCGCCACCGGCGACCTGGCCAACTGGGTGATTCCGGGCAAGATGGTCAAAGGGATGGGAGGTGCCATGGACCTGGTACATGGCGCCAAACGGATCGTGGTGCTGATGGAGCATTGCAACAAGCTGGGGGAAACCAAGATCCTCAACCGCTGCACGCTGCCGCTGACCGGCCGTGGGGTGATCAACCGGATCATCACCGACCGCGCCGTGCTGGACGTCACTCCGGAGGGGCTCCGTCTGGCCGAGGTCGCTCCAGGGTATACTCCCGCCGATATTCAGGCCTGCAGCGAACCAAAGCTGATAATCTCTCCGTCGCTCTAGGAGAAAGGAACCACCTATGCGCACCGTTGTCATCGCTTCAGCAGCCCGGACCCCGATCGGCTCCTTCGGTGGTTTACTCGCTTCCGTATCGGCCGTAGAGCTTGGCCAGCTTGTCGTCAGCGATGTTCTGCGTCGGGGTGGCGTCACTCCGGAACTGGTTGATGAGGTCATCATGGGGCAGATCCTTTCGGGCGGCTGCGGGCAGAACCCGGCCCGGCAGGCGGCGATCGGCGCCGGTATCCCGGATCATATCCCCTCCTATACGGTCAACAAGCTGTGCGGTTCCGGTCTGAAGAGCGTGGCTCTGGGAGCCCTGGCGATTGCCGCCGGTGAGGCCGACATTATTGTGGCCGGCGGGATGGAGAACATGAGCCGGGCGCCCTATTATCTCGACAAGGCCCGCACCGGCTATCGGATGGGGAACGGCATCCTGGAGGATTCGATTCTCAAGGATGCCCTGACCGATGCGTTTCATGGCATCCATATGGGGATCACTGCTGAAAATATTGCCGATCAATATCGGATCTCCCGTGAGGAGGCCGATGCCTTTGCCCTGCAGTCGCAGCAGAAGGGCGCCAAGGCGATGAGTGAAGGGCTCTTCAGTCGTGAGATCGTGCCGGTGCCGGTTCCCGGCAAACGGGGAGAGACCGTCATGGTTGCGGATGACGAATATCCCCGCCGCGACACCACCATGGAGAGTCTTGCCAAGCTGCGCCCCGCCTTCAAGGATGGTGGTGTTGTCACTGCGGGAAATTCGTCCGGCATCAACGACGGTGCGGCGGCTCTCCTTCTGATGGAACAGGGTGCGGCGCAGAAGGCCGGTATTCTCGCCTTGGCCCGGATTACCGGATGGGGAGCGGTCGGCGTCGATCCGCGAATCATGGGGATGGGGCCGGTCGAAGCGATCCGCAAGGCGCTGGCCAAAGCCGGTGTGACGCTTGACGACATCGATCTGGTGGAGTTGAACGAGGCCTTTGCTGTGCAGTCGCTGGCGGTGATCCGCGAGCTGCGCCTCGACAGCCGCAAGGTCAATGTGAATGGCGGCGCCATTGCACTGGGGCATCCGGTGGGGTGCAGCGGCGCCAGGGTGTTGGTGACGCTGCTGCACGAGATGGAGCGGAGTGGTCTGCGGCGAGGGCTGGCGGCGCTCTGCATCGGCGGCGGGCAGGGGATCGCGATGGTTGTTGAACGGGATGTTTAGGGACTGGGAATTGTTATATATACAGTTTGTCCATGTAGGGGCGAAGCAAGCGCTTAACCTGCTTCGCCCTTTTGCCATGGAGATCAAAGGCGGGCGAAGCAGATGAATCTTGCTTCGCCCCTACAATCAACAGCGGTATATCAGTAAATTCCGAGTCCCCAAGAGGAGGAACAGATGCTTAAAGGTAAAAGTGCGCTTATAACCGGTTCGACCAGTGGTATCGGGCTTGGCATCGCCCGTGCTCTGGCAGGTCAGGGATGCAATATCATGCTGAACGGTTTGGGTGACGCGGCAAAGATCGAAGCAACCCGTGGACAGCTGGAAACCGAATTCGGGATTGCTGCTCGCTTCCATGGTGCCGACATGACCAGGCCGGAAGAGATCGCGGCGCTGGTGGAGAGCACCGCTGCATCATTCGGCGGCGTAGACATTCTGGTGAATAGCGCCGGCATCCAGCATACCGCTCCGGTGGAAGAGTTCCCACCTGACCGCTGGGCTGCCATCATCGCCATCAACCTCTCCTCCAGTTATTATACGATCCACCATGCGCTCCCGCTCATGCGGCTGAACGGTTGGGGGCGAATCATCAATATTGCCTCGGTGCATGGCCTGGTAGCCTCGGCCAACAAGGCGGCCTATGTATCGGCCAAGCACGGACTGGTCGGTCTGACCAAGGTCGTCGCCCTGGAAACGGCCGGTTCCGGTATAACCAGCAATGCAATCTGCCCCGGCTGGACCAGGACCGAGCTGATCGAGCCGCAAATCATTGCCCGGGCGCAGGCTCTCGGTGTGGATATCGAGGCGGG
>Ga0172380_10001026_pt1 | contig 49773 bp, 44 predicted proteins | sample Leawe162metaG_FD_119747 | JGI IMG/M metagenome (GOLD analysis project Ga0172380, IMG submission 119747) | Leachate microbial communities from a municipal landfill in Southern Ontario, Canada - Leachate well 162 metaG | ecosystem: Engineered > Solid waste > Landfill > Unclassified | place... | reverse complement strand
GGTCGAGGATCAATTCCCGCAATGGCGGGGTGATGACCCCGGCTGACTCAAGAAAGACGATGAAATCTAGGCAGCCTGGTGCAAGCCTGGTCTGCTCGCTGTCGCTATAGATCCGGATGGCGCGCCTGTCTGCCACGAAATCAGCAGGCCGGGCGGTTTTCAGGTCGTCCAGCCAATCCAGGGCTAGAGAGATCTCGTCGGGGTCGAAGCCTGCGGCCGAAAGTTTGCGCACCAGCGTATTGGGTGCCGGATGGGTGCTGATATCGAAGTAGTTTTCGAAGAGGAAGACGAGGACGTTGATCATTGTTATATGCACTATTCTGCCAACCGCTGGTAGCGGCCTCCCGGCAGGCAGGAAACCCGTCGATCGAGTTCCAACTGCAACAGGATCACGGAAAGCGCCTCGGCCGTCAAGCCGGAGCGGGTGACAAGATCATCCATGGTGACCGGGTCAAATCCTGCCAAAGCCAGTATCCGCAAGGATTCTTCGCCGCCCGCTTCCGTAGTGCAGGTGGCGATCGACGCCGCCTCAATGGCGGTGCCGAGCTCTTCCATGACATCCTGAGCGGTCTCTACCAACTTGGCGCCTTGCCGGATCAGCCGGTGGCAGCCACGTGCCTGAGGCGAGTGGATGGACCCCGGGATGGCGAAGACTTCCCTGCCCTGTTCGCCTGCCATTCGGGCGGTAATCAGCGAACCACTTTCAACGGCTGCCTCGACGACGAGGACTCCGCGAGAAAGACCAGAAATCAGGCGGTTGCGGCGCGGGAAATTGGATGCTGCTGCGGGTGTGCCGAGCGGAAATTCCGAGACAATGGCACCTTTCTCAGCAATTTCTCCGGCGAGTGCGTGGTTGCGTGCCGGATACAGGCGGTCGGCGCCAGTGCCAATCACCGCGATTGTTGCACCGCCGGCAGCGATGGCACCGCGATGGGCCGCCGCGTCTATACCGAGGGCTAGCCCGCTGACGATGCTCAGGCCCTCTGCCGCCAGCGCTGCAGCAAATGCCCGGGCGTTGCTTTCGCCTTGAGGCGTCGCATTGCGGCTGCCGACGATGGCTAGTGCCGGTAGCGACAGCAGTTCGCAGCGGCCGCGGACATAAAGCAGCGTTGGCGGGTCGGCGATATCGAATAGTGCGCGTGGATAGTCTTCATCTGCCAGCGTCAGGATTCGCTGCCCAGGTTGTTCGGCCCATTGCTGTGCCGCTGCTACTGCTGCACGATTATCGGTTTCGAGCAGGCGATCGGTCGCCTTGTCGCCGATAATGCTGCGCAGATTGCTGCGGCTGGCGGAGAAAATGGCTTCGGGGAGCCCGAAGGCAGCAAGTAGCTTGCGCTGTGTCTCGCCGCCGATGCCGGGAATAAGCGTCAGGCGCAGCCAGGCTGCGCCTGTGGTACCGACAGGCATGCTGCTCGTCAGGGCGTGCGCAGCAGATCGTTGATGTTGACCGAACCGTTTGAGTTCAGCACCAGTGCGTAGGAGACGCGGGCAAAGGTGCGGAATACGAATATCAGGCCGTAGCGCTCGTGCGGCAGGGAGACTGTTTCCTTGCTATCCGTTTCGTAATTACGGAAAGTATCGGAACGGTTGCGATAGATGGCGAGCACGTGACCGACCTCGATACCGTTGCTGGTACCACGATTCAGCGTGATGATGGAGCCACGACCGGCGGTGCCGACCCCGCCATAGACGGATGCCACGCGCGCCTCGATCATCGTCTCCGGCTTGTGTGGTGCGTAATTGACGAGCTGTGGCCGGTTTGCCGGCAACAGGCGGTCGCCACGGCCGATTTCCTGCTTGAAAGTGCGAATCTCGAAGACGCCCGGCTCCCCGGGTTGCGTTTGTTCCGCCGTGCCGAGATAGAAGGCTTCGTAGCCAAGGGTTTCCTGGGTCTCCGGGTCGAGCATGGGTTTGCCCGGCCGGTAGATCTGCCAGAGTTCCTGGTTGGGGCGGTCGCTGGCGCCGACAACGAAGGCCTTGTCGCCAGGGCCGAGGAAGACACGCTCTTCCTGCATGGCGACGATGCGGGCACCGTTGTTGACCGAGATGTCATCAACGACCAGTGGCTCCGAAATGAAGGGCTCGATGACATTTGGCGGAATGCTCGGGATCGCTTGGCTGACCGGCTCGCTGTAAATTTTCGGTTGCAGCTTGCCGCTACTCTTGCCGGCGAGGCGCAGTATCGGGTTACCGTTGGCATCGCGGTCAAGGACAATGACGTCGCCTGGGTAGATGCGGTGCGGATTCTTTATCTGCTCGCTGTTCAGGCGCCAGATTTCGGGCCAGCGCCAGGGTTCCTTGAGGAACTTGGCCGAGATGCCCCACAGTGTGTCGCCGGGGACGACGATATGGCGTTCCGGTGCGTTGTCAGCGATCTGGATGGGGGGGGTGGAGACGGGCGCCGGGTCGGCGGCCTGGACAAAGCTCGCGGCCAAGGCCAGCAGGAGCGCGGATATAATGCGGGTCATCGTGCTATCCTCATTCTTCGAGCGCCCGGAACAACCGGTGCCTGGATCATGTCATACGGGCCGGGTGTTTACTCAGCAATCAAGGAATCAATCACCACTCTGCCCTCAAGTCAAGACTTTGCGTTAGATTCTGCACGTAATTACTTCTTCGAGCAAGCTTTTTTATGCCCCTTCTCCCTATACTCCGCTTCCCTGACCCGCGTTTGCGAAAAGTTGCTGCACCGGTCACAAATATTGACGACAGCATTCGCCGGCTGGCGGCCGACATGGCTGAAACCATGTACGAGGCGCCGGGTATCGGCCTTGCGGCAACGCAGGTCGATAGGCACATTCAACTGATCGTCATCGACATTTCCGAAGAGCGGAACGCGCCCTTGACCCTGATCAATCCGGAGATTCTCGCTGATGAGGGGTTGCAGGTTGGCGAAGAGGGCTGCCTGTCCGTCCCGGGCATCTATGACAAGGTCGAGCGAGCCGACAAGGTCACCGTGCGCTACCTGGACCTCAGCGGCAAGACGCAGACGCTGGAGGCCGATGGCCTTCTCGCTGTGTGTATACAGCATGAAATGGATCATCTGCAGGGCACGGTGTTCGTCGATCATTTGTCGCAGCTGAAGCAGGTCCGCATCAAATCAAAGCTTGCGAAGCAAGCGCGCATTACAGCGTGATGGCGACATGAAACTCATTTTTGCAGGTACCCCGGAGTTTGCGGCGCTTGCACTGGCAGCCATTCTTGATGCCGGTCATGAAGTGGCGCTGGTGCTGACGCAGCCCGATCGGCCGGCGGGGCGGGGCATGGCCCTGCAGGCCTCGCCGGTCAAGCAGCTCGCGCAGGCGCGTGGCATCCCGGTGTTTCAGCCACCGACACTGAAAGACGCGGCCGCACAGGAGGTGGTGTACGCCGTTGGCGCGGAGGTCATGGTAGTGGCCGCCTATGGTCTGATTTTGCCGCAGTCTGTTCTCGATATGCCGCGTCTGGAGTGTCTCAACATCCATGCTTCGTTGCTGCCACGCTGGCGCGGTGCGGCGCCTATCCAGCGTGCCATTCTTGCTGGCGACGCCGAAACCGGGGTGTGCATCATGCAGATGGAGGCCGGGCTCGATACTGGTCCGGTACTGCTGTCAGAGGCGCTTCCCATTGCGGCCGACGCAACGGCGGCGACGCTGCATGACGCGCTCGCTTTGCTTGGCGGTCGCCTGATCGTCGCTGCGCTGGCGCGGCTGCCGCTGCCCGCAGCTGCGCAGCCGGGGGCTGGGGTTACCTATGCGGCAAAAATCGATAAGGCTGAAAGTGCCATCGACTGGGCAAGATCCGCCGCAGAAATCGATCGGCACATTCGTGCTTTCAACCCCTTTCCTGGTGCTGCGGCCCGGCTGGACGGGGGGGCTGTCAAAATCTGGCGGGCAGTGCCGGTATCCGGGTGCGGAGCGCCGGGTGAGGTGTTGTCGGCAGATCGTGACGGGATCGTCATCGCTTGCGGCGAGCAGGCGCTGCGTATCAACGAGTTGCAGAAAGCCGGTGGCAAGCGGCTGTCAGCGGCCCAATTTTTGGCGGGTCACGGGCTGGTGCCCGGCACCGTCGCCTTCCTGTCGCCGGATTAAACCCGGCAAAGCAGCGGTTTGCCGCCGCCCGGGTGTTTGCTCGGCGCCGGCATATAGCCTGGTTGTTTCACGTGGAACCGAGCGGATTGTTGCTTCTCCAGCGCCTCGGCATCAGCGGCTGAACAATTGTTCCAGCAGCAGGCCGAGTCGTCGGCCGGCCAGCGCCACACGTTCGCGTGCGGTCTGCGTCGCCTTTTCGTGGTAATCAGCGCTGAGGGTGGGGACTTCACCCTCTAGCCCGGCGTAGGCAACTTTTTCCGCCAGCGCCCGACTCTCGGCCAGCCACAGCGTGCTTGTTCCCAAGGATGCGGGTCTGCCACCATTTTTCGTCAGGGCGCCGGCCGCCGCTTCGAGGCGCTCGCCGCGCAGCCAGGGCGGCCCGGGTAGATCATCCCAGTAGGCGTGCAGTGTCATGCTGGTGCGCCGGGGATGAAAGGGATTTTCTATCCACAGCGCGTTGCCGCCACCATCGTCCCGCCCGGACGCGTCGTAACGGCTGACGACATGCAGCGGCTGGTGGGCATCGGCCACCAGATGAATCAGCCAGGCGAGATCAATGGCCTGCTGTGCCGGGATTGCCGCTGGAGCCTTCAGGTTGTCCACAAGTAGCGGCAGCTGCCGATCGAGCATCCCGTTACCGCGATGCGCGCCGGCGTGGCTGCCGAGCGGATAGTCCACATGGTGCCAGCGGCGATGTCGTGCCATCTCCGAAAATCCCGGCAGTGTTGGCGTTGCCTCCTCGTTGCTGTCGTGGAAACGTTTGTCGCGCTTGATGTCGTCGGGCCAGGTGCTGGCTTCAAGAAAGGCGGCATAGGCGGGGTCCAGGGTCGGCGCACGTTTCAGCCAGAGTGCGTGATCCGGGTGGTGGGCGAGCAGAGCGCCGATGCTGTTGCGTGTTGTAGTGTCCATCTGGCGCCACGCAATGGTGGCTGAAAGACGGTGCCCGGCAGCATTCCAGGCCTGTGCCTGCGTGCTGGCAAGGCAAATGACGGTGGCCAGCAGCAGCCGGCTGATCGGCCAGTTTTCCAGTGTCACTGCGGCGGCGGTTCGCGGTCGAGCGCGATGTCGTGGCCGGAAACCGGATCTTCAAGCGGTTCCAGATGCGTCAGTATCGAAGCATGCGGTACCGCTCTGCGCACTTCCGCTTCCAATTGTTCCAGCAGGTCATGGCCGCGTTGCACTGTCCATTTGCCGGGGACCAGAATATGGACGGTGACAAAACTTCGGGTGCCGGCCTGCCGTGTGCGCAGCGCGTGGTAGTCCACCCCCTGTTCGCGGTAGCGTTCGAGTACGGCGATGACTGCTGCGTGCTGCTCTGGGGGGAGCGCTGCATCCATCAGGCCGGAGGCGGAGCGGTGGATCAGTTGCCAGCCAGTCCACACAATATTGGCAGCTACCAGCAGTGCCAGCACCGGGTCGAGCCACAGCCAGCCCGTCAGTGCGACTGCACCGACGCCGACAATCACCCCTGCCGATGTCCATACATCGGTCATCAGATGGTGTGCATCGGCTTCCAGCGTGATCGAACGATGCGCCTTTCCGGCAGCGAGAAGAACGCGCGCTGTCGCCAAATTGATGATCGAAGCCACAAAAGAGACCAGCAGGCCAACTCCGACCTGCTCCAGCGGTTGCGGGTGCAGCAAGCGCTCGATTGCGGCGATGCCGATACCAATGGCGGCGATGAGAATCAGAAAGCCTTCGAAGCCGCTGGAAAAATACTCGGCCTTGCCATGCCCGTAGGCGTGATTTTCATCCGGTGGCTGTGCGGCGATGGTGAGCATGGTCAGTGCCATCAGCGCACCGGCCAGGTTGACACCAGACTCCAGCGCGTCCGAGAGCAGACCCACCGACCCGGTCAGCCACCACGCCGCAGTCTTGAGCGCAATCGTGCTCAGTGCGGCGGCAATTGACAGCCAGGCAAAACGTTTCAGTGACGGGGAAACCATGTTGCCATTATGCCGGAAGGCTGTTGTAATCATGCTACACTTTACGCAATTACCCTTGAACGACAGTCGCTTGCATACCACACCCCTGCCCTCCGATTCCCTCGCCCACGCCCTGCTGTTGTCGGCGTCGGCGGTTGCTGCCGTCTTTGCCGGCAAAAACCTGCCGGACGCGCTCGCCGCGCATGCCGGAGAACCGGCGCCAACCCGTGCATCAGTTCAGGATCTGGCCTACGGCGCCCTGCGCCGGTACGGCTGGGGCGACGCCATTCTCGCTGCTCTCCTCAGTCGCCCCCTGCCAATGCCGGAAGTGCGGGGCCTGTTGTTGTGCGCCCTCTATCGGCTGGAAACCCGCCCGGAAGCAACGCATACCGTCGTCGATCAGGCAGTCGAAGCGGCCGGGTATCTCGCCCGTGGCAGCTTTCGCGGCCTGGTTAATGGCGTTTTGCGCAACTACCTGCGCCAGCGCGAGACGCTGCTTGCTCGCCTTGACGGCGAAGAGGCACGTTATCAACACCCGGTCTGGTGGCTGGAGCGCCTGCGGCGGACCCATCCGGACGGCTGGCAGCAGATCGTCGATGCCGGTAATCACCCGCCGCCAATGGCGCTGCGCGTCAACCAGCGACGTATTGACCGCGACGCCTATCTGCAGCGCCTCGGTGATGCGGGTATCGCTGCCACCCCGGTCGGTCAGGTCGGCATCCTGCTGGCGCGGCCCCAATCGGTTGATAGTCTGCCCGGCTTCTTTGAGGGGTTGGCGTCTGTTCAGGATAGTGGTGCCCAGCGCGCCGCCGAACTGCTCGGTGCTCAAGCTGGACAACGCGTGCTCGACGCTTGTGCGGCACCCGGCGGCAAGGCCGCGCATATGCTCGAGCTCGCCGATATCCAGCTGACCGCCCTTGAGGTCGATGCCCGGCGTGCCCGGCGGATTGACGAGAACCTCAGCCGTCTCGGCTTGACGGCACAGGTGAAGGTTGCCGACTGCCGCGAAGTAGCGAAGTGGTGGGATGGTGTGCCCTTCGATTGCATACTCGCCGACGTGCCCTGCTCTGCCTCCGGTGTTGTCAGTCGCCACCCGGACAGCAAATGGCTGCGCCGCGAAACCGATATCGCAGCCTTTGCCCGTGTCCAGCGACAGATACTTGAGGCGCTATGGCCGACGCTGGCGCCCGGAGGCAAGCTGCTTTACGCCACCTGTTCGGTCTTCTCCGACGAAAATGGCCGCCAGCTGACCTTTGCCGAAACGCGGCTGCAGGCGAAGAAGCTCGCCGAGGAGCAATGGCTGCCGCAGGGCGATCATGACGGTTTCTACTATGCGCTGCTGCAGAAGGCTGACTGAAACGCTGGCGGTACTGCTCCTGGCGCTGTTCTCGGCGCTATTCGTCATGCCTGCTGCGGCTGCCGAAATCGACGTGCGCAATGTGCAGCTGGCAGCGGCGGACGATGGTGGCTACCTGCTCTCGGCCGACCTGGTGATAGATTTCAGCCCCCGTCTCGAAGAGGCCGTGAGCAAGGGCCTGGTACTCCATTTTCTCGCTGAATTCGAACTGACCCGGCCGCGCTGGTACTGGTTTGACGAGAAAGTGATCAAGGCCCAGCAGACCTGGCGTCTGACCTACCATGCACTGACCCGCCAATATCGCCTGTCCACGGGCGTCCTGCACCAGAGTTTCACCAGCCTCGACGAAGCCTTGCGCGTGCTGTCACGGCTGCGCAACTGGCAAATCGGCGAGCGCGACAAATTCGTTCCGGGAGAAAGCTTCGCGGCGGCGCTACGCATGCGGCTCGATACGACGCAACTGCCCAAACCCTTCCAGCTTGAAGCGCTTTCCAATCGGGATTGGGTACTGAGTTCCGAGTGGAAACGTTGGGTGTTTACCGTGCCAACCCCGCTACCAACTTCGGCGCCAACCGCGGCTCCGACCCCGGTGCCGGTAGCCGCATCGCCTGCTGCCGCCACTGCAGCTGCTGGAGCTGAGGCCAAATGAAGGTCCTGCTCATCGTCGCCGCCGCCTTAGGCGCCATCCTTCTCTTCCTGCTCGCTTCGGCGAGCGCCAATACCGCGTTGTTTGCCAGACACTACCCGTGGCTGATCGGTCTCAACGTCATTGTTGCCTTGTCGCTGCTCTCGCTGGTTGGCTGGCAGTTGCGCCAGTTGTGGCAGGAGCACCGCCAGAAAGTCTTCGGTTCGCGCCTCAAATTGCGGTTGATGCTTCTATTCGGCCTCATGGCCGTGCTGCCCGGTGCCCTGATCTATGGTGTTTCCGTGCAGTTTCTGACGAAAAGCATCGAAAGCTGGTTCGATGTGCGTGTCGAAAAAGCGCTGGAGTCCGGGCTCGCCCTTGGCCGCAGCGCACTCGACGCCCAGTTGGCCGATCTGATGGACAAGGCACAAGGCGTTTCGCTGGAGCTTGCCGATTACCCGGAAAGCCAGCATCGTGGCCAGCTCAACCGACTGCGCGAGCAGGCTGGCTCGGAAACGGCAGCCCTTTTCTCCCTGTCCGGACAGCTGCTGGTCAGCGCCACCAGTGGCCTGAGCTCGCCGATTCCGCCCTTGCCGGTGGGAACCCAGTTGCAACAGGCGCGTGTCGGTCGTGGTGTCGGGTCGATCGAGGGTGAGGCCGACCGGCTTTATCTGCGCGTGCTGGTCCCGGTGCAGACTCGCGGCCTGGGTGCAGAACCCCGTCTGCTGCAGCTCTCACACGCCGTACCGTCAGGGGTGGCGCAAAACGCAGAGGCCGTGCAGGAGGTCTACCGCGACTATCAGGAGCTGTCACTGGCGCGCGGGGGGCTGACCCAGATCTACGCCCTGACCCTGACCCTGACCGTTCTGCTTGCGCTCTTTGCCTCCTTTGCCCTGGCCTTCGTCATGGCCCGCCGCCTGTCGGCACCGCTGTCCATCCTCGCTGCGGGTACCGAAGCCGTCGCTGCTGGCGACTACACCCCGCGTGAGGCGATCTACAGTCGTGACGAGTTGGGGGTGCTGACCCAGTCCTTCAGCCAGATGACCCGCCAACTTGACGATGCGCGCAAGGAGGCCGAACGCCACCGTGCGGAGGTCGAATCCGGCCGTGCCTATCTCGAATCGATTCTCGCCAACCTCTCGGCCGGGGTGCTGGTATTTGATCGTCGCTTCGTGCTGCGCAATGTCAACGAAGGTGCGCTGAGCATTCTCGACGACAGCTTCAACGGACTTTTCGCTGTCGTCGTCGATGCCTGGCCCCGGCAGCAGGTTCTTGGTAGCGCCATTAGCGAGGGGTTTGCCGGTCGCGGCGGTGGCGAGTGGCACAGCCAGCTTGAGCTCGAACGCCCCAACGGCATGCCGCAGGTGCTCCTGCTACGTGGTTCGAAGCTGCCGGAAGGCAGTGGTGGTGGCTATGTGGTGGTCTTTGATGACGTTACCCGCCTGATCGCTGCACAGCGCAGTGCCGCCTGGGGCGAAGTGGCGCGGCGCCTGGCACATGAAATCAAGAATCCGCTGACGCCTATCCAGCTTTCTGCCGAGCGCTTGCAGGTGAAACTGGCCGACAAGCTCGCCAATGGCGACGCCGAGTTTCTCAATCGCGGCACCCAGACCATCATCAACCAGGTGCAGTCGATGAAGCGCATGGTCGATGACTTCCGTGACTATGCCCGCATGCCGGCTCCGGAAGTGGCGCCGCTCGATCTCAATGACCTGGTTGGCGAAGTGCTCGGACTCTACGAAACCTCGCATGCCGAGGTTGACGTTCGCCTCGCCGCCGATCTGCCGCCGGTCCTCGGCGATGCCACGCAGATGCGCCAGATCATCCATAACCTGTTGCGCAACGCCGAGGATGCACAGGAAGGCAAGGATGCGGCACGGATCGAAATCAGTACCCGCCGGCTCGGCGAACGTGCCGAACTTTGTGTTGCCGATGCCGGCCCCGGCTTCCCGGCAGAAATCATGGCCCGCGTCTTTGAGCCCTATGTCACCACCAAGGCCAAGGGCACCGGCCTCGGGCTGGCCATCGTCAAGAAAATCGTGGACGAACACCACGGCACCATCGACATCACCAACCGGCAACCAGTCGGTGCGCAGGTCTGTATTCGCCTGCCGCTGGCACTGGAAACCCAAGCAGGAACGAGAGTAGAAAATGGCACAGATACTGGTCGTTGACGACGAAGTCGGGATTCGCGAGCTGTTGTCGGAGATTCTTGCCGACGAAGGCCATACGGTCTGGCTGGCGGAGAACGCTACGGCAGCGCGCAAGGCGCGCAGCGAAAAGCGCCCCGATCTCGTACTGCTCGATATCTGGATGCCCGATACCGACGGTATTTCGCTGCTCAAGGAGTGGTCCGCAGCGGGTCTGCTGACCATGCCGGTGGTGATGATGTCTGGTCACGGCACCATCGACACCGCTGTCGAGGCCACGCGCATCGGTGCTGCTGAATTCCTGGAAAAACCGATCGCCCTGCAGAAGCTGCTATCCACCGTCAAGAAAGCCTTGAAGCATGAAATGGTGCCGGCCAAGGCGCCGTTGACCCTCGACGCCTTTGTGCGTTCGCCGCTGATCAAGGATTTGCGCAAGCGGCTGGAGCAGGCCGCTGCCAAGACCCCGGTGCTGCTGCTCAAATCAGCCTCCAGCGCCATTGCCGAGTTGTGTGCGCGCTCACTGCAGGCGCCACACGCCCCCTGGCTGGACCTTGCCGCTGCCAGTGGCCCCCTGACTCAGGAAATGCTGCAGAAAGCCAGCGGCGGCATTCTCTTTGCCGCCGACCTGGCAGCCTTGGGCAAGCTGCAGCAGATGAACCTGGCCTTCGCCATGGATCGTCTCGAAAAGCACAATGTCATGTTGATTTGCGGCACCACCAAAGCACTGCCGGCGTTGGCCGAAGCCGGTTGGGACGCCGCCGTACTGGCGCGTGTCGCCGAAGTCTGGCTGGCGCTGCCGCAGTTGTCGGCGCACGCCGACGAAATTCCGGAAATCGCCGCCCTGCTGCTGACACAACTCGCCGAACGCGGCGAAGTGCCGTCGCGTCGCTTTGCCGTCAGCGCGCTCAATGCCTTGCGTATCCATCGCTGGCAGGGAGATTGGCCAGAGTTGCAGGCGGCGGTAAAGAACCTCGCCCTGTCGGCGCTTGATGAAGAAATCGTTGCCGAAGACGTGGCGCGCATCCTGCAGACCGAGCTGCGTGAAACCAGCGAAGTGCCGAGCCTTCTCCCCTTTTTCGAGCAGCCGTTGCGCGAAGCGCGTGATGCCTTCGAGCGCCTCTATTTCGAGCACGCGCTGCGTCTGGAAGGGGGCAACATGACCAGGGTTGCCGACAAGGCCGGTCTGGAGCGCACCCACCTCTACCGCAAGCTGAAACAGCTGGGTATTCAGATCGGCCGGCGCGGCGAAGAGTAAACTCAGTGTAAAAGAGCGTGCGTGCCCAAGCGGGCGCCCGCAGTGGATTCAGGGGGAACCCATGAAAATCATCATCCTCGGTGCCGGCCAGGTCGGTGCCAGTGTCGCCGAAAGCCTGGTTTCGGAAGAAAACGACATCACCATTGTTGATACCGACCCGGCGCGTCTGGCCTATCTGCAGGACCGGCTTGACCTGCGCACGGTCACCGGCAACGCCGCCCACCCCTCCGCCCTGCGTGCCGCCGGCATGGAAGACGCCGACCTGCTGATCGCGGTGACGCAGAGCGACCAGACCAACCTGGTTGCCTGCAAGCTGGCGCACAGCCTCTTCAACGTCCCGACACGGATCGCGCGGTTGCGCTCCGGCGATTTCCTCGAAAACGAGGCGCTGCTATCGACCAGCAACTTTGCCGTCGATTACGCGCTTTGCCCGGAGCAGGTCATCACCGACTACATCGCCCGTCTGGTTGAGTTCCCAGAGGCGCTGCAGGTGCTCGGCTTTGGCGAGAACCGGGTGACCATGGTGGCGGTGCGTGCCTATGCTGACGGCCTGCTCGTCGGCAAGCCGATCCGGGAAATGCGCAAGCATCTGACCGCAGACATCGGTGCGCGTATCGCCGCCATCTATCGCCGGGATCGTCCGATTACTCCGACGGGCGACACCGTCATCGAGGACGGCGACGAAGTCTTCGTGCTGGCGGCCGAGGAGCACATTCGCCGGGTGATGCGTGAATTGCGGCGGATGACCCATCCGGTCAGCCGGGTGATGATCGCCGGTGGCGGCAACATCGGCCTGCGCGTCGCGCAGGCGCTGGAGGAAACCTGTGCAGTCAAGATTCTCGAAACGGTGAGGCCGCGTGCCGAATTCATTGCCGGCCAACTCAAATCGGCCCTCGTCCTGTCGGGCGATGCGACCGATGAGGATCTGCTGGAGAAGGAAGGCATCGAGGAAATGGATCTCTTCCTCGCGCTGACCAACGACGATGAAGACAACATCATGGCTGCCTCACTGGCCAAGCGCCTGGGCGCCAGGCGCGTCGTTGCCTTGATCAACCGGCGGGCCTACGCCGATCTGGTGCAGGGCGGGCCGATCGACATTGCCATTTCGCCGGCGCAGGTCTCCATCGGTTCCCTGCTGGCCCATGTGCGCCGGGGGGACGTGGCCGAGGTGCATAGTCTGCGCCGGGGTGCGGCCGAGGCGCTGGAGATGGTGGTGCATGGCGACGAAAAGAGTACCAAGGTTGTCGGCAAGAAGATTGGCGACCTGCCCGTAATTCAGGGGGCCGTCCTGGCGGCAATCGTGCGTAACCTCGACCAATGGGAAGACATTGGCTACCAAGGTAGCTTCCTGCGCAAGCGACGTGGCCACGTCGTCATTGCCCACAAGGACGTGGTCATCCAGACCGGTGATCACGTCATCGTCTTCTGTCTCAACAAGAAGGTGGTGAAGAAGGTGGAAAAACTGTTTGCTGTCGGTTTCCATTTCTTCTGAGCAGCGGTAGCGGAATCGCCCCATGCGTCATTTTCAGGTTTTCAACGCGCTCGCCATCATCCTCGGCATCTTTGCCCTGACGATGTTCGTGCCACTCGGAATCTCCTGGTACTACCGGGATGGTGCCGAGTACGCCTACGACGAGGCCATCTTTTTCTCTCTCGGCAGCGCGCTCCTCCTGTGGCTGACGACACGCCGGCGCCGGCGTGACCTGACCGTGCGCGACGGATTCCTGCTGGTAGCGCTAACCTGGGTCGTACTGCCGCTCTACGCCGCCCTGCCACTGTATTTTCATATCAAGCCGCTGAGTTTTACCGACGCCTACTTCGAGGCCATGTCGGGGCTGACGGCGACCGGCGCCACCGTCCTTTCCGGTCTCGACCAGCTACCGCTCTCGATCAATTTCTGGCGCATGCAGTTGCACTGGGTCGGTGGCATGGGCGTCATCGTGCTTGCCGTCGCCATCCTGCCGCTGCTCGGTATCGGCGGACGTCAATTGTTCAAGGCAGAAACGCCGGGGCCGATGAAAGAATCCGCACTGACGCCGCGCATCGCCGAAACCGCCAAAGGGCTTTGGGTGGTTTATGTACTTCTCACCGTTCTGTGTGGCCTTCTGCTCCACTACTTCGGCATGGCGCCCTGGGATGCGGTGATGCACGCCTTCAGCATCATGGGCTTGGGCGGATTCTCCAGCAAGGACGCCAGCCTCGGGCATTTCAACAGCCTGCCGATCGAGCTGATCGCCATGGGCTTCGCGCTGCTGTCCGGCATCAATTTCGCTACCCATTTCATGGCCCTGCGTGGCAAGAGTCTTCGCCCCTACCTGGCGGACGCTGAAATGCCCTACTACTTTGGCGCCCTGGCCGTGAGCATCCTCGGCCTGACCGTCTACCTGCAATTCTTCGATCTTTATGCCGATTTTCTTACCGCGCTGCGCTATGTAGCCTTCCACAGCATTTCACTGGCCACCTCGCTTGGATTTGCCACCGCCGACTACACCACCTGGCCGATGTTCGCTCAGCTATGGATACTCTTCCTCGGCAGCTTCATTGCCTGCTCCGGCTCCACCGGCGGCGGTATCAAGATGATGCGGGCGATCATTCTCTACAAGCAGCTCTTCCGCGAGCTGCTGCGGGCCATGCACCCCAACGTTGTACGACCGGTATTGCTTGGCAAGCGCATTGTTTCCGATAGCGTGCTGCACGCCGTGCTCGGCTTCAGCTTTGTCTACATGGTGACCATCGTCACCATGACACTGATCCTGTCGGCCAGCGGCCTGCCCATCGTCACCGCCTTCTCGGCCGTTGTTGCCTGCCTTAACAATACCGGCCCGGGACTCGATGCCGTTGGCCCGGCAGCCAACTACAGCGTTCTTTCTGATTTCCAGACCTGGGTGTGCGCCTTCGCCATGGTGCTTGGCCGCCTTGAAATATTTACCCTGCTGGTGGTGCTGACTCCCGCCTTCTGGCGCAAGTAGTCCAGTCAATACCCGTGCCGTGGCGGCGTCTGCTGAAAAGGCGGATAATCACGCCTTTCCGCAATTTCCGGCGCTGCCCATCATGACCCGACCCCGCAACGACAACTTCCTCCGTGCCCTGCTCAAGGAGCCGACCGACCACACGCCGGTATGGCTGATGCGCCAGGCTGGCCGCTATCTGCCGGAGTATTGCGAGACGCGCAAGCGCGCCGGCAACTTCCTCAACCTGTGCAAGAGCCCGGCGATGGCCTGCGAAGTCACGCTGCAGCCGCTGGCACGCTACGACCTTGATGCTGCCATCCTCTTCTCCGACATCCTGACCGTGCCCGATGCCATGGGCCTCGGTCTCTACTTCGCCGAAGGTGAAGGCCCGAAGTTCGAGCGCCCGCTGACCGAGGAATGGGCGATTCGCGACCTGACCGCGCCGGACCCCTTCGATCACCTGCGCTACGTGATGGACGGCGTTTCCGAAATCCGCCGCGCGCTGGACAACTCGGTGCCGCTGATCGGTTTCACCGGCAGCCCGTGGACGCTGGCCTGCTACATGGTCGAAGGTGGTTCGTCGGACGACTACCGCAAGGTCAAGACGATGATGTACGACCGTCCGGACCTGATGCACCACATCCTGTCGGTGACCACCGATGCCGTGATCGCTTACCTCAACGCCCAGATTGACTCTGGCGCTCAGGCCGTGATGATCTTCGACTCCTGGGGCGGCGCGCTGTCGGCGGCGGCCTATCAGGAATTCTCGCTGGCCTACATGAGGAAGATCGTTGCCGGCCTGAAGAAGGAGAAGGATGGCGAGAAGATTCCGTCGATCGTCTTTACCAAGGGCGGCGGCCTGTGGCTCGAGTCGATTGCCGACATCGGCTGCACCGGCGTCGGCCTGGACTGGACCATCGACATCGGTGAAGCCCGTCGCCGCGTCGGCGACAAGGTGGCGCTGCAGGGCAACCTCGACCCGAACGTGCTGTTCGCTTCGCCTGAAACGGTTGCTGCCGAGACCAGGAAAGTGCTCGACAGCTACGGCCCCGGCAATACCGGCCACGTTTTCAACCTGGGGCATGGTATTTCGCAATACACCCCGCCGGATCACGTTATCGCACTGGTTGATACCGTGCATAGCTACAGCCGTGAAATCCGTAAAAATGCGGCGAAATAAAGCGGATAAATAGTCGAATCCCTGTTGACTTATGCACAGAATCTCCTGCGCCGGAAACGGCGCGGGAAAAACTTCAGCAAAATCAGTGCTCTTGTATTAAGTTGTTGTTTATAAAAGATTATTAATCTGCCTTATTTTACAGCAAAGTGACAAAATCCCTTGTGGACAGGGCAGTTAGCGTCGCAGTTGTGAAGCAATCCACAGAGTTATCCACAGAAATTGTGAACAACGGAAAAACTGCTTCAGGAGCAATGGCTTGCAGCAGTTTTCAAGAAGCAATGCGAACAAGCTGACCTAACTGAAGTATTGGCGCTGCTGCGATGCAGCAAGGCTGGCCTGTTTTTTCGTTGTTCTCTTTGTTTTCTTCTTCCGTCGAATGTCATAGCCGGCATGCCCATTGTTCGCGTCGCCCTCGATGTTCCCCTCCACCGGGCTTTTGACTATCTGGCCGTCGACGCCAGTCGCGCCGATATCGGTTGCCGGGTACGGGTACCCTTCGGGCGGCGTTCGGTCATGGGCGTCATCATCGATCTGCCGGAAGACAGCGAGTATTCCCCGGAGCAGCTGAAGTCGGTCGAAGCCATCCTGCCCGAGCCGCGGCTTCCCGCCGACTGGTTCCGCCTGACCGAATTCTGTGCCGCTTACTATCAGGCGCCACTTGGCGAGGTCATGCTGTCCACGCTGCCCGCCGGTCTGCGCCGGCTCGACCCGCCTAAGGCGCGAACGCCGAAAGCGGCCAAGGAGTTGCCGCCCCCCACCCTTGCCCCCGAACTCAATGCCGAGCAGCAGGCGGCGCTGGCCGCCGTGCGCGAAGCCGGCAGCGGCTTTTGTCCTTTCCTGCTATTCGGCGTCACCGGCAGCGGCAAGACCGAGGTCTATCTGAGCCTGATCGCCGATGCGCTGGCCAAGGGCGGCCAGGTGCTGGTGCTGGTGCCGGAAATCAACCTGACGCCGCAACTCGAAGCACGGGTTGCGGGTCGTTTTCCCGCCGCCGGGCTGGTCAGCCTGCACAGCGAACTGACCGAGGCCGCCCGCCTGCGCAACTGGCAGGCGGCCTTTTCCGGAAGTGCCCGCATCGTGCTTGGCACCCGGCTGTCCGTGTTCACTCCCCTGCCCGATCTGGCGCTGATCATCGTCGACGAAGAGCACGACCCCTCCTTCAAGCAGCAGGACGGCATGCGCTACTCGGCGCGCGATGTCGCCGTCTTCCGCGCCCATGAACGCAAAGTGCCGATCGTACTCGGCTCGGCCACACCCTCGCTGGAAACCTGGGCCAATGCCACGGCCAAGGAAATGCGAGGCCGCTACCAACTGCTGACGCTGAAGGAGCGGGCGGTCGAACAGGCGCGCCTGCCGACGGTGCAGCGCGTGGATCTGCGCAAGGAAAAAGCCGAGGAAGGCTTGAGCGGCATCCTGCTCGAAGCCATCGAAAAACGGCTGCTGCGCGGCGAACAGAGCCTCGTCTTCCTCAACCGCCGCGGTTATGCGCCGGTGCTGGCGTGCACCGCCTGCGGCTGGATCTCGAACTGCAAGCGCTGTGCCGCCAACCTGGTGCTGCACATGGCCGACAAGCGCCTGCGCTGCCACCACTGCGGCCATGAAGCCCATGTGCCGAGGAAATGTCCGACCTGCGGCAACCAGGACATCCACCCCTTCGGCCGTGGTACGCAGCGGCTGGAGGAATTTCTCGCCGAACGCTTTCCGAAGGCGCGTATCCTGCGCGCCGACCGTGACGTGGCGAAAAGCCGCAAGCAATGGGAAGCGCTGGTCGAGAAAATCCATGCCGGCGAGGCCGATATCCTGGTCGGCACGCAGATGCTGGCCAAGGGACACGATTTTCCCAACCTGACGCTGGTCGGTGTGGTCGGTGCCGATGCCGCGCTGTTCGCCGCCGACTGCCGGGCGCCGGAGCGCCTGTTCGCACAGCTGATGCAGGTCGCCGGCCGCGCCGGCCGGGCACAGAAGGCCGGCGAGGTGCTGATCCAGACGCAGTACCCGGATCACCCGCTCTACGCCGCCATCGTCAAGCACGACTACCCGGCCTTTGCCGCCAGCCAGCTGGCCGAACGCAAGGTCGCCGGCTTCCCGCCCTACAGCCATCAGGCCATGCTGCGTGCCGAGGCACCGCAGATGGCCGATGCCATCGCCTTTCTCGCCACCGCCAAGGCCTGGCCGGAGATCGAGGCACATCCCGCCGTAACCTTGTACGACCCAGTGCCGATGCGTATGGCCCGGCTAGCCAATCTGGAGCGGGGTCAGTTGCTGGTCGAATGCGCCTCGAGGCCGGTGCTGCAGGCCTTCCTCACCGCCTGGCAGCCAGTGCTGGCAGGGATCAAGTCACCTTCCCGCCTGCGCTGGCATCTGGAGGTCGATCCGCTGGAGTTCTAGGGAGCAGCGTGCCGCCTGGTGCTCAGTCGGCGGTGCCTGCCATTCGCCAGGTACCGCGCCCGGCGGACTTGGCGGCATACATCGACTGGTCGGCTGCCTTGAGCAGCGCTTCGCGGTTGTCGCCATGCTCGGGGCACAGCGAAATGCCTATCGAAGTGCCGATACGGGCTTCGGCGGCCTGCAGGCTAAATGGCTCGGCGAGTCGAGCGATGATCTCACCGGCGATTTTTTCCGGAATGGCGGCGCCTTCCACATCGCGCAGCAGCACCACGAACTCGTCACCGCCCAGACGGGCAACGCTGTCCGTTTCCCGCACACACTCCTTCAGCCGCCTGGCGACCTGGACCAGCAGCTCGTCGCCTGCATCGTGTCCGAGGGAATCGTTCACCTTCTTGAAGCCGTCGAGATCGAGGAAGAGCAGCGAAAAATGCTGGCTGTTACTGCGGAAGCGTTCCAGCGCCTGCTCAATCTGATCGTTCAGGCTGAGCCGGTTGGGCAGGCCGGTCAGTGAATCTTCCAGGGCCATGCTGCGGATACGCTCTTCGGCCCGCTTGCGTTCTGTGATGTCGATGTAGATCGAGACAAAGCCGCCGCCGGGTAGCGGTGTGCCACGAATTTCCAGCGCCTTGCCGTTCGGGCGGACCCGTTCGACATTGTGCGCCTGGAAATTCCGTGCACGTTCCAGCGCACCGGCAATCTGCTCCTCCGGATCTCCGGGCCCGTATTCGCCACGGTAGGCGTTGTAGCGGATGAAATCCTCGAAGTAGACAACTTCCTTGTCGAACAGTGAATCCGGGAGTTCGAGCAGGGTTTTGAACTGCTGGTTGCAGGCCACCATGTGCAGGCTGGCGTCGAAGAGAGAAATGGCGCCGGGGAAATTCTCGATGATGGTATTGAGAACGCCGTTCTGGCGCTTCAACTGTTCCTCGGTCTGCTTGCGGTCGGTGATGTCGGTGTAGGTGGTAACAAAACCTGAAACCTTGCCGCCAAAGCGGAAGGGGTAGCCATCGACCAGCAGCGTCCGGCCATCGCGGGCGGCGCGCTCGAAGCGGTGCGCCTCGAATTTGCGCGCCAGCACGGCGCGCTGGGCCACCAGTTCGGCTGGATCGCCGGGGCCGTATTCGCCGCGATCTGCCGGATAGCGGATCAGGTCCTCGAAGCGCACATATTTGTAAACGGCGCCCTGCGGCAGGCCGAGGATGTCGTAGATATGGTCGTTCCAGAAGATCAGGCGCAGGTCTTCGTCGAAGACTGTGACGCCGACCGGCAGGCCGCCGAGCAGTGCGTTGAGCTGGCTGAGGACTTCCTCGCGTTCGGCTTCCACGCGCTTTTCACGGGTGATATCGTGGAAAGTGCCGCCAAAGCGGATCGCATGGCCCTTCCCTTCGAGCGGTGTGCCCTTGACGACAATGGTCGCGTGCTGGCCGCGATAGCTGGCCAGCTGCAGTTCCAGATGCAAGGGCAACTGGCCGCTGACAGCCTGTTCCAGCGCAACCAGAAAGCGCTTGCGCTCGGCCTCCGACATCACGTCGCGCAGATTTGGCGCCGCCTCGCGCGAACTGCCGGTCATCGACGACAGCAATTGCAGCGAAGGCGCTGGCAGCCAGAATTTGTGCGCGGCCGGTTCGTATTCCCAGTAGCCGATCCGCCCCAGTCGCTGGATCAGTTCGAGCTGTTCAATTTCGGGCGATTGCCCAAGCGTCTGCGAAGTCATTCCTCCTCCCTCTTCTGTCGTACTAACGGGGCCGGTTGCCATTCTTGTCAGCAGCTTTGTACCAAAACCCCAAGATTTCAGGCTACTACCAGCGCCTAAGTGAAGCAACCACCCCAGTACCACCGCAGTGATGGCACGGCCCTTGCAGTAGATCACCTCCAAACCACGAGGAGGTGTGCCATGAAGATCGAGTCGTCAAAAATTGGCCTGGAGGCCAGCCACAGCTATGACCATCGCTTTCGTAGCGAGACCACCGGCACCTTAAGCTTTGGTGGTGTGCTGCAGGCTGCCGACGCCGCGTTGCCGCCAAAAGCGGCTGCCGAAACAGCGACAAGCGAAGACGCCATCCCGCGTGTCCGGCTCATGTTGCAGCAGCTGGTCGCAGCCATTCTGGAGGTGTTGTCAGGTCAAAAATGCCGCTGTGGCGTGGACGATATTGCCGAACTGAAGAAAGGTTTGCCGTCGCTTGCCGGTGATGATGCAACGAGTGGCGATGGTGGCCCGGTTGCCGCAAAGGGGTCGGGGCGCCGTGAGTTCGAGTGGGAAAAAACCACGATCGAACATATCGAGGAGCACGAACGAACCGCTGTCAGTGCCAGTGGTCAGGTGAAAACGGCCGACGGCCGTGAGATCGATTTCAATCTCGACCTTTCGATGTGCCGCGATTTCAGTTGCACACGGGAGTCTGTGGAGACCGGCAAGATCGTTTTCCGTGACCCGTTGGTGATCAACTTCGATGGCAAGGCGGCCGAGCTGACCGATACGCGCTTCAGCTTTGATCTGGACGCCGATGGCGTGACCGAATCCGTGCCGACGCTGGCGCGTGGTAGCGGTTATCTGGTGCTCGATGGTGACCGCGATGGCCGCATCAAGGACGGCAGCGAACTATTTGGCGCTACCGGTACGCACGCCGGCGACGGTTTCGCCGATCTCGCCCGCTTCGATGTCGATCAGAACGGCTGGATCGACGAGGCGGACCCTGCTTATGCCGCACTCGGGGTCTGGTTTCCTGATGGCAAGATAACGCCGCTGAAAGAGGCCGGCGTCGGTGCATTAAATCTCGCCAGCGCCTGGAGCCCCTTTGCGCTCAAGGACGAAAACAACGTCGCGCGCGGGCAGATCTGGCGTACCGGGGTTTACCTTGCCGAGGACGGGCGCGCCGGCACCCTGCAGCAAATCGACCTCGGTGTGGCGCAGGGGGAAGCGTTGGCGGCCGCCACTGTCGTCGCCCCCGCCCCCGCCTCCGCCGCGACTGTCTCCGCGTAGCGGCCGGGCGTGCAGTACCACGGGGCTGCCGCCGAGTTTTGCGCGCGGCAGCCACGCAAAGACCGAATCGACGGTCACCGTGTCGATCTGCCCGGCCATGCGCCGATCGAACGGATGATCGTCGAAGGCGATGTGGGCGGTGGCTATGCGCGCCCCCAAGCGCTTCATGGTCGGGATGTGCAGCGTCGTCGGCCGGTAGTCGAAGGCCCGTAGCCAGGCCCGCGCCTGGGCGCGGCTGCCCACCGCCGGTTCGGCCAGCAGCGCCAGCGTTTCGATTGCCCACTGGTTGCTCTGCTGATAGTGGCCGGACCAGGGGTAGGCGAGCATGTTGTAGCGCGGCTCATGCAGGCGAGCGAGCAGCCGGTCATCCTTTAGTTGGTCGACGATGCGCACCTGCAGTGACGGGTCAAGTACGAGCACTCCGGCTTCGTGTGTAAACAGGCCCTCGCTGAAAAACTCGGCCAGCCCCTGGCGGTAGAGCTGGCTGCGGTCACTGCCGCACTGGTTGAGTTTGTGCACCACGCGCCAGGCGCCACGGCCGTCTACCGCAGTGCTGTCACGGTAGGCGATGCCGAGGTGCGAATAACGCAGCCCGTAGGCGCTCAAATCCTGTCCGGCGCGGGCAATCAGCAGCACTCGGGTGCCATCGCGCGCGGCCATTTCGTCGAGTTGCTCGGCGACGCTGGCGGCAAGCTGCAGATCGCGCGCCATCGACGCCAGCGTTGGCCGGCGCGCTTCGCAGTTCTGCCCGGCGAGCGCCGTCTGGCCGAGCAGCAGCGCACACGCCAGCGTCAGCAGCCACTTTCCCGGCGCGCGCATCAGCGGATCCGCTCGTTGTAGAGCAGCGATTCGCCCAGCGCGTTCGGCACCAGGCACAGGACTTCGCCAGCGACTGAAAGCAGCCAGCCGGCGGCAGCGGCCGTGACCGAGATCGCCGTACCAGCGACCACCGCCGAAGCGCCGATGGCTTCCCCGGAAAAGCGCAGGCTGGCGGTGGCGCCATCGGAGGCGCGGCGGACAACCCAGACCGTACCGGTGGCGGAAGCTTCGACGGCAGTGACGATCAGCACGGCGCCGGCACTGAGAAACATCACCGATGCGGCGATCAGCACCGCCACCGGCAAGGACAGCGAGAGGCTGGAGGCCGCGCTGGCTTCCGGGGCGCCGGCATGGGCTTCGCTACGGGCCGGGGTCAGCATGAGCGCGGCGGCCGGGGCCAGCAGCAGACCGAACAGGGCGCTACGACGGGACAGATCAAGGGGTTTCATGAGTAATCTCCCAGGTGGATGACAGCTCAGTGCGATTCGCCGTTGGCCGTGATGCGCTCTACCCGGTCGAGGCGGTCCGCTTCGTAGGCATCACGCAGCGTCTTGGCCAGCGTGAAGGCGGAGGAAATCAGGAACAGCCAGCTCACTACCAGATAAGCCTTCCAGGTCGGGTTGATCTCCATTCGCCACAGCCCCCAGGCCGTCAGCCCCATGGCCAGCGCAAATCCACCCCAGACCACCATCGACCACATCGGTGTGTCGGCCGGAGAAAGGGCGTTGTCGCGCACGTATTTGGAGAGCGCGAAGGCCGACGACAGGCAGAAGATGTAGCCCATGACCATGAAGGCACGGTCGAGATCGGCGCCGGGCAGCCAGGCCAGCCCGGTGCCACAGATCAAAACGGCAAGGCCGAAGGAAATCCAGACCTGCGAACGCCAGGCGCGGGTGTCACGTTGAACGATGCGAATCGAGTGCTCGGTGTTTTCCATGATGTTTGCTCCGTGGTTGTTTTGTTGAACGACGGCCTGATCATGGACAAGGGAAAACGACAGTACAAACAGGGTGACTTATGTGCTTTTGCACGCACCATGTAGTATCGTTTGCGGATACTTTTTTCTGGAGAACTTGCGCCATGAGCACTACCGCCGATCTCATCACCTTGCTCAAGACCGAACTCAGAACCGCCGGCATCACCTACGCCGCACTGGCGGAACGCCTCGGCATGGCCGAATCCAGCGTCAAGCGCATGTTCTCGAAAAGCGGTGACATGCCGGTCTCGCGTATCGACGAAATCTGCCGTGTACTCAATATGGATTTCGCCGACCTCGCTCGTCGCGTTGCCGATACGCAGCCCTTGCTGCTCGAACTGACCTTGGCGCAGGAGAAGGCGGTAGTTGCTGACCGCAAGTTGCTGATCGTCGCTATCTGCGTCCTCAGCCAGTTGCCGGCCGAGGAAATCCTCGCCACCTACGAGCTGAGCGAAGCCGAGCTGGTGCGCAGCCTGACCCAGCTGGACCGCCTCGGCATCATCGACCTGCGCCCCGGCAACCGCTACCGGCTGAAGGTGGCCAAGGGATTCCGCTGGCTACCGCAGGGGCCGGTCATGGATTTTTTCCGCAAGGAAGTGCTGCACGATTACTTTGGTGGCGGCTTTGATGGCGAGTCGGAAATGCTGATGGTGGTGCACGGAGAAATCGGGCGCGGACTGGCCAACTCTTTCCGCGAGCGGCTGACCCGTATCGGCCAGGATTTTTCCAACCAGCATCTTGCCGACCAGAAATTGCCCGCTAACCAGCGCCGACCCTACACCATCGTAATCGGCATGCGCTCCTGGCTGATGGCCGCGCTGGCCGATATGCAGCGGCGGCAGCCTTGAGTCGAGCCTCGCTCAGGCAACAATCGTGCAAATTACGCCAACCATTTTTGGTGAGAATCCTTGCCGATACTGGTGGTGTGTAAAAACATTGCAAATTGCGCCACTGAAATAGGGCCTGATCCGGTTTAACGCTCCACCCGATTCCGTCCCCCCTGCTTGGCCTTGTAAAGCGCCGCATCGGCATGGGCGAGCAAGGCGGCGAGATCGGGAAAATCGCCCTGACCGGTGTTGGCGACGGCGACACCGAGGCTGACGGTGAAGGGCGGCAGGTTTTTGTCCTGGCGCTTCTCCGCTTCCTTACGGATGCGCTCGGCGACCTGGCAGGCTTCCTTCATGCCCGTATCCGGCAGCAGGATGACGAATTCCTCGCCGCCGAAACGGGCCAGGATATCGGGCAGACGCAGCATGTGGCCGGCTCGGTTGGCGTAGTCCTTGATCACGAGGTCGCCGACATGGTGGCCGAAGGTGTCGTTCACCTTCTTGAAGAAATCGATATCCGAGGCGATCACTGCCAGCGGTCGCTGCGAACGGGCCGAGCGCGCCCACTCGACATCGGCGCGGGCGAAGAAGGCGCGCCGGTTGAGGGCGCCGGTCATTGGGTCGCGCGTGGCCAGGTACTCCAGTTCCTCGCGCAAGCGCTCGTTGGCGATGATGATGAAGCCGATCGAGAGGCCGAGGATGCCGAGCGAAAAAGCACCGAGATAGATCTGCTGGATCAGGCTGCGGTCAAAAACTTCATCGGCCTCGGTTACGTTCATCGACAGCGTCGCCAGTCGCCACACGGCGGCAGCGACTCCCAAGACGAAAGCAGCCGTCAGGAAACGGCTGCCGAAACCGGTCGGTTTGACCTGCCAGGCCAGCCACGCACCGAGCGAGAAGAGGGTGATGTGGGCCAGCGACATGATGAAGATGCGGCCCTGATAACTATGGCTGCCATAGGTCAGCCAGGTGAGCAGGACGATGAGCCCGATGATGGCATCGATGGCCGGGCGCCAGTGCGGTTTGCGACCGGTGTAGCGCAAAAGGCCAAAGACCAGCAGCAGTTCGCCGAGCAGCAGCATGCCGCTGGCGAGCACGATGGAAACCCCGTCGGGAATAAAGCCGCGCAGCGAGGCCAGGCCCGAGGCGCAACCCATCAGCACGACCGCCTTGGCCCAGTCGCGCAGCCCCTCGATGTCGGCCGGGAAGCTGCGTGCCTGCACCCACAGCACCAGCGCGCAAAGCAGGCCGAGCAGATTGGCAACGATCAGGAAGGTGCGCGGGTTGATCAGTTCCACAGCGCGCTCAGCAGGGAGTTTCGGCAAGGCATCGATAGCTGTCCGGGATGTTTCAAACTAAAAAACCGCAATTCAAACCACGAAGGCCACGAAGCGCACGAAGAAATCCAGGCAAATACACGAGATGTCAGCAATCACCGAGGAAGTGACGGTAATGGCTGTTTCAACCTATTGTTTCTCTTCGTAAACTTCGTGCTCTCCGTGGTTGACCGGATTTCCCCGGTTCAATTGACGGCCGCGCTATTACATCAGATTTACGGCTGCAGTGATGCGCCGTTGGGCGGGGGCGAACGGTCAGGGAGACGGGGCGGGCGTCGGGCGTCGGGTGAACATGAACCAGCCGAAGGCCGCAATCTGCAGTGCCAGCAAGAGGCCGAAAACCACCCGCAGGGCGTTGGCTTCAAGCATCCCCTGCCCCGTCAGCAGGTCGATCAGCAGCCCCATGCCCCACTGGGCACCGAAGCCACCGGCAAAGACCATCAGGTTGTAGGTGGTCGTTGCCCGGCCGGCCAGATGCAGCGGAAAACCAGCAGCAGTCTGCGAGTAGCCGAGGGTGCCAAAGCCGGCACACAGGCCGTAGGCGATCCACAGCAGGCGGGTCGCCGGCAGCACCTCGCCGGCGATCAACCCGAGCATCACGATCGACAGGCCAACGCCGCCGGCAAATAGCCGAACGGGTGGGATTCCCCGGTGGGCCAGGCGCGTGGCGAGTAGACCGATGCCGATGTAGGTAAACAGCATGGCGATGCTCATCACCGCCAGATGATCGGCCGCTTCGGCGCGCGAATAGCCGTTCACCTGCATCAGCCAGACCATGGACCACAAGCCCTGCACGGCCATGAAGCCGCCAGTCATCGTCAGTCCAAGCGGAGCAAAACGCCAGAAGTGGCGGCTGGCGACGATCTGCCGCACGCCGCGCCATTGCGCCGCGAAACCCTCTGCTGGATGGGTCGGGTGGGCGGAATTCATCGGTTTGTCCGCGATGCCGAAGAACAGCCAGGCGGCCGATGCCAGCGTTGCCGCCGCCAGCACGAAAAAGATCTCGCGCCAGCCGGCGAAGTGCAGCAGCGCTTCCAGCGGGGCGGTGGCGGCCAGTGCCCCGAGGCCGCCGGAGGTCATCATCCAGCCGGTCAGCGAGGCCTGCCGGTCGGGTGGATAGGCTTGCGAAAAAGCCTTGAAGGCGGCCATCAGGCAGGCCGAGACACCGAGGCCGATAATTGCCCGGGCCGCCGCCAGCCCGGCCATGCTCTCGGCCAGGGCAAAAAGCAGCGCGCCGAGGGCGGCAAAAAGCAGCAGTGCCGATTCGACGCGACGGGCGCCAAAGCGGTCGAGCAGCATGCCCAGCGGCAGTTGTGCCAGGCAGAAACTGAGCAGGTAGGTACTGGTCAAGAGGCCGAGGTCGCCGGCCGAAAGCCCGAGGTCGCGCGCCAGCTCCGGCCCGATGACGGCATTGGCCGAGCGGAAAAAATAGGAAAGGAAGTAAGCCCCGGCAAAGGGCAAAAACAGCTTGTACAGCGGCATCAGCGCTGGCCGCTGCCGGGAGAGCTGGCGATCGTGCCGGTATTGGCCGCCAGCCAGTCGAGTCGGTCGCAGATCTTCTTTACCCAGGCCGGGGTCAGGCCGGGGGCCTCGGCAATGGCCGCCAGCTTGTCGGTATCCGGCCGATGGCAGTGCCAGGTGGTCCACAGGGTATCGAGCAAGACGGCGCCGGCTGGTCGTTCGAGGTGTTCGAAGTCGTCTCCCGGAGCTGCTTCGCCCTCTTCCAGCACCCGGTAATACCAGCCGGTCAGGCCGGTTTCGACGATGTGCGCAGTGATGCCCTTCTGACCGTAGCGGCTGTCGATCTTCCAGCATGGCCGGCGCGGTTGCGACACCTGCAGCAGTGCCGAGCCTATGCGGAAAATGTCGCCGATGCAGACTTTTGTCTCGTCGAGGCCGAAAGTCGAGATGTTCTCGCCGATGCTGCCGACGACCAGCGTTTCGGCGATCTGCGGGAAAGCCGCCGCCAGCCTGGCGTAGTTTTCGCCGGCATAGTGATGCACGGCTTTCTCCGGGCCACCGTGTACGCGCCGGTCGGCCTGCACGTCACCGGCCAAGCCTTCGCGGGTGATGCGCACCGGCCCGGTCAGCGGCTCTTTCCAGATGGCACTGAACTGGCCTTCATCGTCGATGCGGACCGGGGTGCCGGTAAAGAGGCGGGTGTTGTTCATTTTCTAAAATTCAATTAACCACGATGGGCACGAAGATCACGAAGGAAAAACAAAGAAAAAATTGCCGGTTCATTCTCTTCGCAAACGAATGGACGGTAATCGAAAAGGTTTGGTCTTTTCTTCGTGTCCTTCGAGATCTTCGTGGTTAAAACGGTCTCCATCATTCACCCCACAGCCAGGCCGCGCCGCGCACGCCGGATGCATCGCCGTGGCGATGCTTCTTCAGGCGGGTGGCGATGTGGTCGGAAAAGACATGCGGCAGCCACAGGCGGGGGACTGCGTCGTAGAGGTGGTCAATGTTCGACAGGCCGCCGCCGAGCACGATCACCTGCGGGTCGAGGATGTTGATGACCACGGCCAGCGCCCGGGCCAGCCGTTCTGCGTAGCGCTGCAACGTGGCTTGGCAGGCGGCATCGCCCGCCGCCGCGCTGGCGGCGATGCTTGCCGGGTCCGCTGTATTGCCGGTAACGGCGAGGTGGTCGCGCTGCATGCCCGGCCCGGACAGCCAGGTTTCGACACAGCCGCTGCGGCCGCAATAGCAGGCGGGGCCGGCCAGTTCGGCTGCACTCGGGTTCGGCAGCGCGTTGTGCCCCCATTCGCCAGCAATGCCGTTGGCACCGGTGAGTACTTGCTCACGAATAACGATGCCGCCGCCGACGCCGGTACCGAGGATGACACCGAACACCGTTTCGGCCCCCTGCCCTGCGCCATCGATGGCTTCCGAAAGAGCGAAGCAGTTGGCGTCGTTGGCCAGCCGGACTTCACGCTGGAGCATGGCTTGCAGGTCGCGTTTCAGCGGCTTGCCGATCAGGCAGGTGGAGTTGGCGTTCTTGATCAGGCCGGTCTGTGCCGATTCGGTACCGGGGATACCGATACCCACCGTGCCGCGTTGGCCGAGTTCGTTTTCGATGGCTTCCACCAGCCCGGCGACGGCCATCACCGTGCCCAGGTAATCGCCCTGCGGGGTGGCGATGCGCCGGCGGGCAAGCGCACTCAGGCCGTTGAAGGCCGCAACTTCGATCTTGCTACCGCCGAGGTCGACCCCGATGCGCATTTCAGGCCGAGGGTTCCAGCGCCAGCAAAGCCTTCTCGTAGATGGCCTGCACGTTGCCGGGGGCGTCGATTGAAATACCCAGATCGCGCACCAGACCATCGGTAAGTCCGAAAATCCAGCCGTGGATGGTCAGGTTCTGGCCGCGATTCCAGGCTTCCTGCACGACGGTTGTTTGGCAGACGTTGAGCACTTGTTCGATGACGTTAAGCTCACAAAGGCGGTCGATTACCGAGGTTTCGCTGCTGATTGCAGCCAGGCTGGCAGCGTGTTTCTGCTTCACGTCCTGAATGTGGCGCAGCCAGTTGTCGACCAGCCCCAGGCGCAGGTTGCCGTGAGCCGCCTTGACGCCACCGCAACCATAATGGCCGACGACCAGGATGTGTTTGACGCGCAGGGCATCAACACCATATTGAAGCACCGACAGGCAGTTGAGGTCGCTATGCACAACCTGATTGGCGATGTTGCGGTGCACGAAGACCTCGCCCGGCAGCAGGCCGGCGATCTGGTTGGCCGGCACGCGCGAATCGGAGCAGCCGATCCAGAGATATTCAGGGGCCTGCAGGCGGGAAAGGCGCTCGAAAAACTCCGGGTCGTCCTTGCGGATACCGCTGGACCATTCACGATTTTTTTCGAAGAGGTGCTGGAGGTCAGACATGATGGGCGGGGTGGAAGACCGAAATGTTGCGATGCCGCATTCTACCGCAGCCGGCGTTTGCCCCTGCTACCCCGACGCAGTTAGATTCGGGCAGCGACGCCACGGACGTGGCCGAGGGCGCTGGTTGATGTCTTCAGCACGGCGGCACCGGCTTCCATCAGCAGCGAAAAAAGGTTGCGCTCGGCGTAGAGACAGACCGGTTCGGTCAGGCCATAACGTTTGCCCGCCTCAGGGGCTACGGGTGCCAATCGTTCGTTGACCAGCTTCCCTCCATCGGGATAGTTGTCGCCCAGATCGGAGTGGATGCCATAGAGCGAAATAAAGAGCTTGCCACCGATCCGCAGACGCCGGATGGCCTGGCGCAATGCCGCTCGGGCTGCGTCGTAGCGCAGTGTGCTGAAGTTGCGCTGGCTGAGAATGATGTCGAAGGGGGCGAACGGCAATTCGGCGGCCTCGTCGGCGAGGGTTGCAACGGGCAGTTGGGAAATATTGCAATGGGAGATCGTCTCCCGGTCGGAAAGCAGCAATACCCGCGCACCGGCCTCAGCCATGCGCAGCGCCTGCGTTTCGGCACCAGCGCCAACCAGCAACGCGGAAACGCTCTCACCACTGCGCTGCCGCCGGGCAAGTTCAGCCAGCACCCACTGTTCAAGCTCGCAGGTTGGCTCCGGAATCCCCCCCTTGCCTGCCATCGCTATCCTCCGCTATCCAACGATTCCATTGTTCTTCAATGCCGCATCGAACACAATAGGCTGGACATATTTCAGGAGATCGCGATGCTGGTTAAATTCACGTCCAACGTGGCTGGAGAGTTGATGATGTTTGCCGACGTCGCCAAACGGCTGCTGACGGTTGCCGGCAAGGAATGCAGCGCGCGCGGGGTGATCACCTTCGAGCAGATTCCGGAGATCGTCCAGCGGCTGCGTGCCGTGGTCAGCGCCGAAAAAGGCAGCCAGTCCGAGCAGGGCGGCGAAGATGGCGAGGATTCGAATGTCGTCAGCCTCGGGCGACGCGCCCAGCCTTTCATCGAGTTTCTCGAACTGACGGCGCGCGACAAGGAAGGCTTTGTCCTCTGGGAGGCTCCACAGGCCTTCGACAAATAGTTGGCTGCCCGGTTGGTCGCCTTGGTGAAACCGATGCATTTACCCTTGCCGACGGTAGTCGCCCTGTCCGGGCTGGCCTTGCTGGGGCCTTTGCCGGCAGGGGCCGCCGAAGTGGCTCTTGATGTCGGCCATGGTCTCGTCGACGTCGGTGCCATGAGTGCGCGCGGTCGTGGTGAGCATGAATTCAACAGGGCGCTGGCACCGGTCGTGCAGCAGGCGCTGGAAGCGCGCGGCGTGACGGTGCGGCCGATCAACTACGACGGGAAAATCAGGAGTCTTTCGGCACGCCCCGAGGCGGCGCAAGGCGCCGACCTGTTCATTTCGCTGCACCACGACTCGGTGCCTGCTTACGAGTTGTCGCCCTGGGTGTGGCAGGAGAAACGGCTCGATTACTGCGACAAATATTCCGGATTTTCGCTACACGTTTCGCGGCGGAACCCGGCGCCGGATATCAGCGGCGGCTGCGCGTCGGCAATCGGTGCCAGCATGCGTCTCGCCGGTTTCGTGCCGACGCGTCACCACTATCCGAAACACCCCTGGGCCGATGAGGACAACGCCGTACACTGGCACGACAACCTGGTCGTGCTGCACCGGACAACCCTGCCTGCGGTGCTCTTCGAAGCGGGTGTGATCAAGCACCGCGATGAGGAATTGCTGCTTTCCGATCCGGCGCGCATGGCGCGCATGGCCGACGCCATCGCGACCGGAGTCGCTGCCTGTCTCTACGCAATGCCCAGGTAGATCGGCTCCGGTAACAGGCTGACGCCGAACTGCCGCAGCACATCGGCCTGCACCGCCTTCGCCAGCGCAGCCACATCGGTGCCGCTGGCGCCACCATGATTGACCAGCACCAGCGCCTGTTTTTCGTACATGCCGACCGGGCCGAGCGTACGGCCCTTCCAGCCGGCCCGCTCGATCAGCCAGCCGGCGGCCAGTTTGACGCAACCGTCGGCCTGCGGGTAATGCGGCAGGCCGGGGTGCGCCGCCAGCAATTGCGCCGCGTGTACCGAGTCGACGAGCGGGTTCTGAAAGAAGCTGCCGGCATTGGGAATCGTCACCGGATCAGGCAGCTTGCGCTGGCGGATGGCAACGATGGCTCGGGCAATTTCCGTTGCCGATGGCGCCGCGATTGCTGTGGTTGCCAGTTCGCGTTCGACATCGGCATAGCGTGTCAGTGGCGCCCATTTTTTAGGCAGGCGGAAAGTCACCTCGGTGATCAGGAAGCGTCCCGAAAGATGCCAGCCCTCCTGCTTGAAAATGCTGTCGCGGTAGCCGAAACGGCAGTCGGCGGCAGTGAAACGAAGAGGCTCGCCGCTGGCGAGGTCGATGGTATCGACAAAGGCCAGGCGCTCGGCGACTTCCAGCCCGTAGGCGCCGATATTCTGGATCGGGGCGGCACCGACCGTGCCGGGAATCAGCGAAAGATTCTCCAGCCCCGGCCAGCCCTGCGCCAGCGTCCACTGCACAAAGTCTTGCCAGGGTTCGCCGGCCGCAGCCGCGACAAACCAGGCTTCGGCATCCTCGCCAGCGAGACGGCGGCCGCTGAGGCGCGGGGCGATGACGAGGCCCTCAATGTAGCTGCCGAGCACGAGGTTGCTACCCCCACCGAGAATGAAGCGAGGCTCGCTGCGCAGGCGCAGGTCGGCAGCCAGCGCTTCGGCTTCCTGCCGGGAGCGCAGCGTTACCAGCTGCCGGGCGCGCGCTGGCAGCGCGAGGGTGTTGCGCAGCGTCAGGTCAGCGTCTGTAACAAGTTCGAGCGGCATGGCCGGCATTCTACCTGCGTCGTCTACAATGGCGGCCATGCTTGCCACCTGCGCTCAGACCCATCTGCTCGATCTGGAACCACATCCATCGTGCACTCCTCCGATCGGCCTGAAAATTGATGCCGGCATTGAACTGTTTCCCGACGGAAGCCTGCATCTCGGTTTTGTCATACACGGAGAAGCTGCCCAACTTGACTGCATTCTGCTGCCCGAGCCGTGTGCGGCAATACGCGTCGACGGGCTGTGGCAGCACACGTGTTGCGAAGTCTTCATCGGGGTTGATGGCCAGACTGGCTACCGCGAGTTCAATTTTTCGCCGTCCGGTGCCTGGGCGGCCTACGCCTTCACCGCTTACCGGCAGGCTGCGGCCCTGCCGCTCGGCCCGGTGCCCAACGTCGCCTTTCTGCGCAGCGAAGGTTCGCTGACGCTGGCGACGACACTGGCGCCAGGCTGGCTGCCAAAATCGCGGCCGCTGTGCCTGGGGTTGAGTGCTGTCATCGAACTGGTTGATGGCACACGCAGTTACTGGGGGCTGGCCCATGCCGCTGCCCAACCCGATTTTCACCACCGTGACAGCTTCACGCTGACCCTGACGGACTGACCATGATCCGCTTCGGCCTCGACCGCCTTCTCGATGATCCCGCGCTGCGCCGCCCGCTGGCCGGCAAGCGCGTCGCCCTGCTCGCCCACCCGGCTTCGGTCACGCGCGACCTGACGCATTCGCTTGATGCGCTGGCCAAACTGCCCGACCTCAAACTGACGGCGGCCTTCGGCCCGCAGCACGGCCTGCGCGGCGACAAGCAGGACAACATGGTCGAGTCGCTGGACTACGTCGACCCGCTGCACGGTATCCCGGTGTTCAGCCTCTACGGCGAAGTGCGCCGGCCGACTGCAGCGATGATGGACACCTTCGACGTGCTGCTGGTCGACCTGCAGGATCTCGGCTGCCGCATCTACACCTTCATCACCACGCTGCGCTACGTGCTCGAAGCCGCAGCGGAACACGGCAAGGCCGTGTGGGTGCTCGACCGCCCGAACCCGGCCGGCCGCCCGATCGAAGGCCTGCTGCTGCGTGCAGGCTGGGAAAGCTTTGTCGGCGCCGGCCCGCTGCCGATGCGCCATGGTTTGACGATGGGCGAGCTGGCCCGCTGGTTTGTCGCCACGCTGAAACTCGATGTCGATTGCCAGGTCATCACGATGGACGGATGGCAGCCGGAGGCGGCCCCCGGCTACGGCTGGCCGCTCGGCGAGCGCAGCTGGGTGAACCCGAGTCCGAACGCCCCCAACCTGTCGATGGCCCGCGCCTACGCCGGCACGGTCATGCTCGAAGGTACGACGCTGTCGGAAGGGCGCGGCACGACGCGGCCGCTGGAACTGTTTGGCGCACCGGACATCGATGCCCGCGCCCTGATCGCCGAAATGCGCCAGCTGGCCCCGCACTGGCTACAAGGTTGTGTCCTGCGCGACTGCTGGTTCGAGCCGACCTTCCACAAGCACGCCGGCAAACTGTGCAACGGCGTGCAGATCCATGTCGAAGACCCTCAGCATTACGACCACGCCGCCTTCCGCCCCTGGCGCCTGCAGACGCTGGCCTTCAAGGCGCTGCGCCGCCTGCAGCCGGACTACCCGCTGTGGCGCGACTTCCCGTACGAGTACGAGCGGGACCGGCTGGCGATTGATCTGATCAACGGCGGCCCGCTGCTGCGCGAGTGGGTGGATGATCCGGCGGCGACGCCGGGGGATTTCGATGCACAGGCCCTGCCGGACGAGGCTGAATGGACGCGGGGGCGGCGGGACTATCTGTTGTATTGAGCGGCCGCTTGGCCTTCTCTACGCGGATATCTGCTATCGACCCCAAGCGGTCGAATTCGTGAATGTTTGGTACATCAGAGCAGTCCGATTGTTTAACGCATCACCGTTTGAACTGGACTTCGTTGTTCTGAAATGATCCGGCCAAGTCCACCTCTTTAACTTGGTCCGAAATCGTAACAGGAATATTTAGCCATTCTGCTGCTCGGCTAATTCGCCATACCAACAATTTTCGAAAAGTAAATCCGGCGCATAAAACAAACTCGCCGGATTCTCCTTCAAGAAAGGCACCCCACGTGTAGCCGTGCATTGCAATCACCTTTGCAATAGAAATGCGCTTAAACGTTCCCAGCATTACCTCATATTCAGAACCGTCTCTCCGAACGATAGAAACCTTGTTTGCTTTTCTATCAATCCGAACGAGTCCAACATCTTTCGTAACTTTGGAAGAGAAAGACCAGAGCCCAATAAACAAGGCCGACGATATGCCAAAAAGCACGGGAAAAATGAAGTTCGTGTAAATCACGAGCGACATTAGAAGCAGCAGAAGAAACGGTATTGCGAAGACGAGCGCCACCCACGAAGGAAATCTAAAAAACCACCCCGCTCTCGGTGGCTGAAGGGTCCCTACCTCGCCATCAAAAGTAAATTCTTGGCTCATGGAGTTGTATTTTGGTTCGTCCGCTTCTGGCCGGCAGCCGCCGTTCCGCCCACCCCGTTATTCTCGTGCCGTGACCGGCTATAGAATCGGTGCCAGCCAACGCTCCGCTTCCGCCACACTCATTCCCTTGCGTGCAGCCCAATCCTCAAGCTGGTCGCGGCCGATTTTCTGCACTGCGAAATACTGCGCTTCGGGGTGGGCGAAGTACCAGCCGGAAACAGCGGCGGCGGGCATCATGGCGTAGGACTCGGTGAGTTCCATGCCGATGGCAGCAGTAGCGTCGAGCAGCGCGAAGATGGTGCCCTTCTCGGTATGGTCCGGGCAGGCCGGGTAGCCGGGGGCCGGGCGGATGCCCTTGTACTCTTCGCGGATCAGTGCGTCGTTGGCTAGCGTTTCATCGGCGGCGTAGCCCCAGTAGTCCTTGCGCACGCGCGCGTGCAGCCACTCGGCGCAGGCTTCAGCCAGGCGGTCGGCAATCGACTTGAGCATGATGGCGCGGTAGTCGTCGTGGGTGGCTTCGAACTCGGCCAGCTTCTTCTCGATGCCAAGGCCGGCGGTGACGGCGAAGGCGCCGGCCCAGTCGGCCGCCTCGCCTTTTGCGGCGACGTAATCGGCCAGGCACTGGTGCGGCTTGCCGCTCGGGCGCTCGTGCTGCTGGCGCAGGTGGTGCGTGGTGGCCAGCACTTTCGTGCGTGATTCATCGGTGTACAGCTCGACGTCGTCGCCGATGCGGTTGGCCGGCCACAGGCCGAAGACGGCGTTGGCGGTCAGCCATTTTTCGGCGATGACCTGTTTCAGCATCACCTGGCCGTCCTTGAACACGTTGCGTGCCGCTTCGCCGACCTTTTCGTCGTCAAGAATCTTCGGGTAGGCGCCGGCTAGGTCCCAGGTCTGGAAGAACGGGCCCCAGTCGATGTACTCGGCGATGGTGGCGAGGTCGATGTCCTTGAGCACGGTGACGCCGGTTTTCTTCGGAGCGACTGGCGTGCCAGAGAACGGCAGCGCATTGGCGCGCGCCGCTTCCAGCGTGACCATGGCGACCCCCTTCTTGTTCGCGTGCTGGGCGCGTACTTTCTCGTAGTCGGCGGCCACTTCGGCCTTGTAGCCTTCGGCATGGTCGATCGACAAGAGCTTGGTGACGACACCGACGGCGCGCGAGGCGTCCGGCACATAGATCACCGGCGACTGGTAGTTTGGCGCGATCTTGATCGCCGTGTGCGCACGGCTGGTGGTTGCACCGCCGATCAGCAGCGGTACGTCAAAGCCCTGCCGCTGCATCTCGGCCGCGACGTGGCTCATTTCTTCCAGTGATGGCGTGATCAGGCCGGAGAGGCCGATGGCCTGCGCGCCGTGCTCCTTCGCGGCATGCAGGATCTTGTCGCAGGGCACCATGACGCCGAGGTCGACGACGTCGTAGCCGTTGCAGCCGAGCACCACGCCGACGATGTTCTTGCCGATGTCGTGCACGTCACCCTTGACGGTGGCAACGACGATCTTGCCCTTGGAGGTTGCGCCGGTACGCAGCTTCTCGGCCTCGATGTAGGGGATCAGGTGAGCGACTGCCTGCTTCATGACGCGGGCGGATTTGACCACCTGCGGCAGGAACATTTTGCCTTCGCCGAAGAGGTCGCCGACGACGTTCATGCCGTTCATCAGCGGGCCTTCGATCACCGACAGCGGCGGCTTGCCGGCGGCTTCGAGCGCGGCGCGGCATTCCTCGGTGTCGGCGACGACGAAATCGGTGATGCCCTTGACCAGCGCGTGCGACAGGCGGGCTTCAACCGGCAGCTGGCGCCAGGTGAGATCGGGGCCGGTGTCCTTGGCCTTGCCTTCCTTCACTGTCTGCGCGAACTCGACCAGCGCCTCGCCGGGAGTGATGTCACCTGCGGGCTTGCGGTTGAGCACGACGTCCTCAACCTTCTCGCGCAGCACCGGATCGAGGTCGTCATAGATGCCGACCATGCCGGCATTGACGATGCCCATCGACAACCCTGCCTTGATCGCGTGGTAGAGGAAGACTGTGTGGATCGCCTCGCGCACCGCGTCGTTGCCACGGAAGGAGAACGACACGTTGGAGACGCCGCCGGAAATCTGCGCGTGCGGCAGGTGCTGGCGGATCCAGCGGCAGGCCTCGATGAAGTCGACGGCGTAGTTGTCGTGCTCGGCGATGCCGGTGGCGATGGCAAAAATGTTCGGGTCGAAGATGATGTCTTCGGGTGGAAAGCCAATACCGACCAGCAGCTCGTAGGCGCGCTTGCAGATCTCCGTTTTGCGGGCAAAGGTGTCAGCCTGCCCAGCCTCATCGAAGGCCATGACGACGACCGCCGCGCCGTAGCGGCGCGCAAGCTTGGCCTGCTTCAGGAAGGCAGCCTCGCCCTCCTTCATCGAGATCGAATTGACGATGCCCTTGCCCTGGATGCACTTCAGGCCGGCTTCGATCACTTCCCACTTCGACGAGTCGATCATGATCGGCACACGGGCGATGTCCGGCTCCGAGGCGATCAGCTTCAGGAAGCGATCCATCGCTGCCTTGGAATCGAGCATCGCCTCGTCCATGTTGATGTCGATCACCTGCGCACCGTTCTCGACCTGCTGGCGGGCGACGGCCAGTGCGTCGTCGAGGCGGCCTTCGAGGATCATGCGGGCGAAGGCCTTGGAGCCGGTGACGTTAGTGCGCTCGCCGACGTTGACGAACAGCGACTCCTTGCCGACGTTGAACGGCTCGAGACCGGACAGGCGCAGCTTCTTCTCGACCTCGGGAATGGCGCGTGGCTTTACACCATCGACGTACTTCGCGATGGCGGCGATGTGATCCGGCGAGGTGCCGCAGCAGCCGCCGACGATATTCACGAAACCGTGCTTGGCCCAGTCCGCCACTTCCTCGGCCAGCTGTTCCGGCGTCTCGTCGTAGCCACCAAAGGCGTTCGGCAGGCCGGCGTTCGGGTGGGCGGAAACGAAGCAGTCGCAGACGCGCGACAGCTCTTCGACATACTGGCGCAGTTCCTTGGCGCCGAGCGCACAGTTGAGGCCGAACGAGAGCGGACGGATGTGGTTCAGCGAATTCCAGAAGGCCTCGGCGGTCTGGCCCGAGAGCGTGCGGCCGGAGGCGTCGGTGATCGTGCCCGAGATCATCACCGGCCAGCGCCGGCCGGCGTTCTCGAAGAACTGTTCGATGGCGAACAGCGCCGCCTTGGCGTTCAGCGTGTCGAATACCGTCTCGACCAGCAGCAGGTCGGCGCCGCCGTCGGTCAGGCCGCGGATGGCTTCGGTGTAGGTGACGACCAGTTCGTCGAACGTCACGTTGCGGTAGCCCGGGTCGTTCACGTCGGGCGAGATCGAGCCGGTGCGCGACGTCGGGCCAAGCACGCCGGCGACGAAGCGCGGCTTGGCCGGGTTCTTCGCGGTGAATTCGTCGCAGGCCTCGCGCGCCAGCTTCGCGCCGGCAACGTTCAGTTCATAGACGATCGGCTCGAGCTTGTAGTCGGCCTGCGAGATCGCCGTCGCGTTGAAGGTGTTGGTTTCGAGGATGTCGGCGCCGGCGGCCAGGTACTCGGCGTGGATGCCCTTGATCACCTCGGGTTTGGTCAGCAGCAGCAGATCGTTGTTGCCCTTGAGGTCGTGCGGGTGCGCTGCAAAGCGCTCGCCGCGATAATCCTTCTCGGTCAGCCCGTGGCGCTGGATCATCGTGCCCATCGCGCCGTCGAGGACGAGGATGCGCTGCTTGAGGAGGGCGGAAAGTTCGGATGTACGGTCGGGCTGCATGGCATTACCTCTGAAAGCAAAAAACCCGTTCAGCAGGGAAAGCGAACGGGTTTCGGAAGAAGCCCGCTTTAGCCGCATTTGTAATGCGCCCGCAAGCTGAACTTCAAATCGGCGCGAAGGTGCGAAAGATACGATCTAAGTGGCTGATTGTCAATGAATACGCCAGTCGGCGACAGGGTTTTCACTCGCCGGCAAAGCTGCGCTATGCTGCCGTCAGAACGAAAAAACTGGAGGAGTTCAGCATGAAGATGCGCGCGGCAGTACTCGACCGGATGCAGATGCCATCCCCTTATGCGTTATCACGGCCGGTGTCGGTAGAAACCATCGAGCTCGGCAGCCCCGGTCCGGGTGAGGTGCTGGTGCGTATCACTGCCGCCGGCCTGTGTCATTCCGACCTTTCCATCATCAACGGTGACCGGCCGCGGGCGATGCCGATGGTGCTCGGTCACGAGGCGGCCGGTGTTGTCGAGGCCTGCGGGCCGGGTGTGAATGATCTGGTGCGTGGCGATAGCGTGGCGCTGGTTTTCGTCCCTTCCTGCGGCCATTGCCTGCCGTGTCAGGAAGGTCGTCCGGCGCTCTGCGAGCCGGGCGCTGCGGCCAACGGTGCGGGCACGCTGGTGGGCGGCCATCGGGTGCTGACGCGTCCGGATGGGCAGGTGCTGAACCATCAGGTTGGTGTTTCCTGCTTTGCCGAATACGCGGTGCTCAATCGCGGTTCGCTGGTCAAGGTGGTGCCCGATCTGGCGCCGGAAGTGGCGGCGATTTTTGGTTGTGCGGTACTCACCGGGGTCGGTGCGGCACTCAATTCTGCAGCTATTCGGCTGGGCCAGACGGTGGCTGTGGTTGGCCTTGGCGGAGTCGGTCTTTCGGCCCTGCTTGGTGCGCTCGCCGCCGGTGCGCGTGAAGTGGTGGCGATCGATGTGTTGCCGGAGAAACTCGAACTGGCGATGTCGCTGGGGGCAACGCGTGCCTTTCGCGCCGATGATCCGGATGTCGTGGCGCAACTGCGGGCAGCGATTCCTGGCGGTGTCGATGTCGTGATCGAAGCGGCCAGTGCGGTGCCGGCGCTGGAACTGGCGTGGAAGCTGACGCGGCGCGGTGGCACGACGGTAACCTGCAGCCTGCCGAATCCGGCGCATCACCTGCAGGTGCCTGTGGTGCAGATGACGGCCGAGGAGCGCACGCTGAAGGGCAGCTATCTTGGCTCGGCTGTGCCGACCCGGGATATCCCGAACTACATCGCGCTGTATCAGGCCGGTCGCCTGCCGGTCGACAAGCTGATCACGCACCGCCTGTCGCTCGACCAGATCAACGAGGGCTTCGACCGGCTGGCTGCCGGGCAGGCGGTGCGGCAGGTGATCCTGTTTTAGGGCGTATTCACATTCATCCGGTGGATTGCGTTGCCTCGGCATGCGAGCGGCTGCTAGGCGCGAGGCGCAGGGAATGGTCGTTCCCTTCCCAAGCCTCGCAACAACGCAGACGCCGCATGCCGGGGCAACCCGGAGGGCAAGGGGTTGGCGGGGCGCATCGCTTCGTTGCCGGTCGCTTGCGTAGATGACTACGCTACGCGCCCGGCGCCTCGCGCTGCATCCCCGCCAACCCCTTGCGCAACCACCGAGTGAGTGTGAACACGCCCTAACCCCCTCGCTGCAGCATCATCTTGGTGGTGTTGACCAGCAAACCGGTGTCGACGCTGAAGTGGGCGTAGAAGTGCCATTCCTCGGCGGGCGGTGTACCTTCGACGCGCCAGTCCCAGACCTCTTCCTTCTTCATCGGGAAAGTGACTGAACTGCCCGGCTTGCCGAGGATGCGCTGTACCTGTTCCTTGCTCATGCCGAGAACGAGTTTGGCGTAGTTTTCGTCAGTGAGCACCTGCTCGATTCGCTGCAATACCCTGTCCGGGCCAAAGGTCAGCATGTGGGTATGCACGCCTTGCGGCTGACGGTTGTATTCCCAGGTCACGCTGCCGTCGGCGTTGGTGTATTCGGTTGCCGGGGTGCCCATGCGCTTGTGCACTTCGGCACTGGTGCTGATGCCGGGTTTGAACTCGTCGAGAAAGATGGCGTCACACCCGGGCAGGATGCTTGCAGCAATCGATACGAGGCCGGCGACGAGGCGCTTGAACATGAAGAGCTTCCTTGTAGAATCGTCCAACGAAAATACGGAACGCACGCAAAGTATAAACATATGAGACACCTGACCCCGACCGAGAGCCACGATTTTCTGGCGCAAACGCCCTCTGCACTGTTCATCGACTGCCGTAGCACGATCGAGTACTACTTTGTCGGCCACCCCGTCGGCGCCATTCACGTCGCCTGGAATGACGGTGAGGACTGGGACGTGAACCCGCACTTTGTTGCCGAGATTTCACGGCTTGCCGACAGCGATCACATGCGGCCGGTCGTCATCATCTGTCGCAGTGGCCGGCGTTCAATCGAGGCGGCTGAAGCCCTGGAGGCCGCCGGATTCAAGGATGTGGTCAATGTGCTGACCGGGTTTGAGGGCGATCGCGACGAGCACATGCACCGCAATACACTGAACGGCTGGCGTGTAGCCGGCCTGCCCTGGGAGCAGAGTTGAGCGCGGGCAGCATGCCTGCGCGTGGCTATCCGCCCGCTGCACTGGCATGGACCGTCTGGGGGCTCGGCGCCCTGCTATACCTGATCGGTTTCTACCAGCGGGTGGCACCGGCAGTCATCACTGACCGGCTGATGGCCGATTTCACCCTCGGTGCGGCGGCGCTTGGCAACCTCTCGGCCTTCTATTTTTACTCCTACGTGGCCATGCAGATCCCCACCGGCATCATCGCCGACCGCTGGGGGCCGCGTCGCCTGCTGACGGTGGGTGCCGGTATCGCGGCACTGGGCACCGCCCTGTTTGCCTTTGCGCCGTCGATCTTCTGGGCCAATGCTGGTCGCCTGCTGATCGGCGCTTCAGTTGCCGTGGCTTTCGTCTCGATGCTTAAACTGGCAACACGCTGGTTCAAGCCGAGTCAGTTTGCGCTGGCATCCGGTATTGCCCTCTTCTTCGGCGTGGTTGGCGGCGTCGTCGCCGGTGTGCCGCTGCGATTGCTGGTCGAGGCCTTTGGCTGGCGGCCGGTGATGATGGTTACCGCCATCGTTACCGCCGCGTTGTGCGTTGCCATCTGGCTGTTCGTGCGCGACGACCCGGCCGAGCGTGGCTATGCCAGTTACGCCCCGGCCCCTCCGGTGCACGGAGTGCATCATGCTTCGGTGTGGCACGGCCTGATGCAGGTGCTTTCCTTCCGCAACACCTGGATCCTGGTCATCGTGCCAATCGGTGTCGCTGGCTCGGTTCTGACGTTTGCAGGCCTATGGGGTGTGCCTTATCTGAAGCAGGTGCATGGACTGGAGACCAAGGAAGCTGCGGCGATCACCTCGTCGTTGCTGATCGCCTGGGCCCTTGGCGGGCCGATCCTTGGTGCGCTTTCGGAGCGCATGGGTCGGCGCAAGCCGCTCTATGTGATCACGACGGTGGTGGCACTGATCGGTTGGGGCATCATCATCTTCGCACCGCTGCCAATCTGGGCGCTGGTTGGCCTGCTTATCGTCACTGGTTTCGCCTGTGGCAACCTGATCATCGGTTTTGCCTTCGCCAAGGAGTCGGTCCCGGCGCGGCTGATGGGTACCGCCTCAGGGTTCTGCAACATGGGCCCCCTGATGGGCGGCATGTTCCTGCAGCCGGGCGTCGGCTGGATCCTCGATCGCAACTGGCTTGGCAGCACGGTTGGCGGCGCACGAGTCTACGATGCGGCGGCGTATCAGGCCGGTTTCAGCCTGATCTTTGCGGCGATGGTGTTGTCGCTGGTGCTGATCCTTATGGCGCGCGAGACGCACTGCCGACAGATGCCTTGAGGTAAAGCCCGGTTGCGGCGGCGCCGACAAGTGCAAACCCGGCCATGCCAAAAGCCAGCGTTTGGGTGCTGCTCCAGAGCAGCGGCACGACCAGTCCGGCGACGAGGCCATTGGTGCCGGATTGCAGAAAGGTCTGGCATGAGGCCGCCAGTCCGCGCTCATTGGCGAAGGGGTCGAGCGCGAGAATCGTCAGCGCCGACATCGCCAGCGCCATGCCGGTGGTGTAGACAAAAAGGGGCAGCACACTCCACGGGAGCCCTGACGGCAGCCCCTGGCTGATGGCCAGATTGAGCACCACAGCGATGGCCATGACAATGTAGCCACGGCCGATGCATTGCAGCGGCGTCAATTTGCCGGCAAGGCGGCCGGAGAACCAGCTGCCCAGCATCAGCCCGCCCATTGCCGGACCGAACAGCCAGAGGAATTCGCGTTCGGAGACGCCGAGGTGGGTTATCAGAAACATTGGTGCTGACAGTACGTAGACGAAGAAGCCGCAGAAATTGAATGCGAGCGCGGCGGTGGCGGCCAGGAAGCTGGGGGTGCCGAGCACTTTCTGGTAGGTACGGACGAGGTAAGCCGGGTGCAGGGACTGCCGTTTTTCTGGCGGCAGCGTTTCCGGTAACCAGCGCCAGCAGGCAAGCAACAGGGTGCTGGTGAGCAATGTCAGGAAAACGAAGACCGAACGCCAGCCGAACCACGATTGCAGCCAGCCACCGATCACCGGGGCAATGGCCGGTGCCAGCGCGAAGGTGATGGCAACGTGCGACATGAGCTTCTGCGCTGCGGCCCCGTCGTAGAGATCGCGCACGATGGCGCGGCTGATGACGATGCCGGCACCGGCGCTGATGCCCTGCAGCGCACGTAGCAACCAGAGATGCTCGATGCGCGTGGCGAAGGCGCAGCCTGCCGAGGCAATGCCGAAAAGCACAAGCGCCCAGAGGATGGCGCGGCGACGGCCGAGTGCGTCGGAGATGGCGCCGTGCCACAAGGCCATGGCGGCAAACGGTATCAGGTAGGCGGAAAGTGTCTGCTGCACCTCCAGTGGCGTTGCGCTGAGGCGCTCGGCCATTTCCGGAAATGACGGCAGATAAGTGTCAATCGAGAACGGCCCCAGAGACGATAGCGCCGCGAGCAGCAGTGCGAAGCCACGGTCGGAAAGTGGGGGTTTCATGGTGGGGGCTTGTTTCAAAAGCAGCTAACCACGGCCGGTACGGTGAAGAATTAACCTGTTAACCACGAAGCGCACGAAGAGCACGAAGAGAAACAATACGTTGAAACAGCCTTTACCTTCACCGCTATTGATGAGGCCCGAAGCGCTATGAATTCGTCACCCCGGCGAAAGCCGGGGTCCAGTCGGCGCTTCCTCTCAGATACTGGGTACCGGCTTTCGCCGGTATGACGGCGCTTTTTGAGTTCACCGGGCCGAAACAATACGGTGATTGCCGGCATCGCTAGTATTCGCCTGAATTTCCTCGTGCGCTTCGTGGTTTGAATGGAGGTTTTAAGGATCAGGGCCGCCATGTTTTCACCGTGCCCGCTGTGGTTAAAGTTTTTCAATTCGCTTGCCGGCGAAGCTGTACCGCCTCAGCAATGTGCGCGGCACCGATCTGCTCTGCACCCGCCAGATCAGCGATGGTGCGCGCTACTTTCTGGACGCGGTGAAAGGCGCGCGCCGACAGGCCAAGGCGTGTTGCGGCCTGTTTCAGCAAGGCGGCACCGGCGGCATCCGGTTGGCAGTGCAGGTCGATTTCCTTGGTGCCGAGGCGGGCGTTGGGCTTGCCCTGGCGCTGCAGTTGCCTGCTCATCGCGCGACTGACCCGTTGACGCACGCTGGCGGATGACTCCCCGTCAGCAGACTTTTGCAGGGCTTCCGCCGGTACTGCCGGGACTTCCACGTTGAGGTCGATGCGGTCGAGCAGCGGCCCCGAGAGCTTGCCGCGATAGCGTGTGACCTGGTCGGGTGTGCAGCGACAGCGTCCGGAGGGGTCGCCGTGCCATCCGCAGGGACAAGGATTCATGGCTGCAACGAGCTGAAAACGGGCGGGGAACTCGGCATGCCGGGCGGCGCGGGAGATGTGGATGTGGCCGCTCTCCAGCGGTTCACGCAGCGACTCCAGCACGCGCCGGTCGAACTCCGGCAGTTCATCGAGAAAGAGCACCCCATTGTGCGCCAGTGAAATCTCGCCCGGGCGCGGTGTGCTGCCGCCGCCAACCAGTGCGGCCGCCGAGGCGGTGTGGTGCGGGTTGCGAAAAATCCGCTGGCCGAACTGCGCCGGCCGAAATTTCCCCGCCAGTGAGAGGACAGCAGCCGATTCAAGTGCCGCCGCATTTTCCAGTGCCGGCAGCAGGCCTGGCAAGCGGGCGGCCAGCATGGATTTGCCGCTGCCCGGGGGGCCGGACATCAGCAGCGAATGGCTGCCGGCCGCAGCGATTTCAAGCGCGCGCTTGACCTGCGCCTGGCCGCGTACCTCGGCCAGGTCGGGGTATTGTGTCGGGGCTTCGCTGGCGGCGGCGGTTGCAGTCGCCAGCACGTCGTCGCCGCGCAGGTGGGCGCAGACGGCGAGCAGGCTGCCGGCGGCAAGAATCCCTTCGGGGCGAACCAGTGCCGCTTCTGCAGCGCTTTCCACGGGCAGCACGAAACTGCGTGCTTCGCCGTCTGCCGCCAGCACCATGGCCAGTGCGCCGCGGACCGGGCGCAATTCGCCGGAAAGCGAGAGTTCTCCGGCAAATTCGTACTGGCCGAGTCGGTCGCCCGGTATCTGGCCGGATGCCGCAAGAATACCGAGCGCGATGGGCAGGTCGAAGCGTCCGGATTCTTTTGGCAAATCAGCCGGCGCGAGGTTGATGGTGATACGGCGGGCGGGAAATTCGAAGCCGGAATTGATCAGCGCAGCCCGCACGCGGTCACGCGCTTCCTTGACTTCGGTATCGGGCAGTCCGACCAGGGTGACCGAGGGCAAGCCGCCGGCGAGATGTACTTCCACCGCCACCGCCGGTGCGGCGAGGCCGTCGAGACCTCGGCTACGGACGATGGCGAGTGCCATGGGGCTTACTTTTGCGCGGCCTTTTGCGACGCTTCGAGGGCGGCAACGCGGGCTTCCAGTGCCGTCAGTTTTTCACGCGTACGCGCCAGTAGTTGTGACTGGATATCGAATTCTTCGCGGGTGACCAGATCCATTTTCTCGAAAACGCTGCCCAGGAGAGCCTTGACGTTCTTTTCTATGTCCCGTGCCGGGCTGGCGGCGATCAGTGCCGAAAGGCGGCTGTTGAGTTCGTCAAAAAGTTTCGGATCGAGCATCGCACTTTTCCTGTCTGCCCTGTCTGGCAACGAGTCTGGAGCGGGCGAGTTTAGCACAGCGGGCTGGCCCGCCTGGCGCCGCACCGTGCTGGCGCGAATGCCGCTCGTCATGCACCGCTTCGGTGCTAAAAATCAGTGCGCTGATTTGTGCATGACAGCAATTCATTGATTTTACGAAGAAAAAAATCTGGCACGGCTGATGCTAAAGCTTTATTGCAAAGCTTCCCCTTCAATAATCAATCGCTCTTGGAGTCCACTATGAAAAAACTGCTCATTGCCTCCCTGCTGACTTCAGCCTTTGCGGTACCGGCTTTCGCCCAGACCGCAGCCCCGGCGGCGGAAGCGGCTCCGGCCAGCCCGCACACGCTGACGGCAAACATCGGCCTCTTCTCCAGCTATCGTTTCCGCGGCATTGACCAGACCTATGGCAAGCCCGCCCTGCAAGGGGGTGTCGATTACTCGCACGAGAGCGGCCTCTACGCCGGCAACTGGAACTCCAACGTCAGCTCCGGCGCCGGTTTCCCGGACGGCAACCTGGAAATGGACTTCTACGGTGGCTGGAAGAAGTCCTGGGGTGACTGGGGTCTGGACCTCGGCGGCATCGTCTATTACTACCCCGGCTCCGAAGGCCGTGCTCTTGGCACTGGTGCCGACAAGGGCGCCGTGACCAACAAGGAACTGTATATCGGCGGTTCGTGGAAGACCGTGTCGCTGAAGTACTACCACTCGGTGGATGACTACTTCTCGTTGCGTGGCTGGGACTCGGCTGGCACTACGACTGGCAAGAGCACCAAGGGTACGCATTACCTCGATCTTTCAGCCACCTATGATCTTGGCGATGGCTGGGGCGTCAACGGCCACGTCGGCCATCTGTCGGCGAAGAATCTGCACAACGGCAGCTACACCGACTGGAAAGTGGGCGTGACCAAGGACCTCAGTGGCTGGGTCGTCGGCCTGGCTTATGTCGGTACGAATGCCAGTGGCGACTGCTCCGGCGCATCGACCTATCAGCCCTACTGCTTTGCCAAGTCGATCCAGGACGACAACGGCACGCTCGATCTGAGCAGCAGCAACAAGGATTCCGGTCGCGGTATCGCCGTGCTGTCGGTTTCTCGCAGCTTTTAACGCCAACCCTGATCCCAGCAGAGGACCATCATGAAACTCGTAACCGCAATCATCAAGCCTTTCAAGCTCGACGAAGTGCGTGAAGCTTTGTCCGCCATTGGCGTGCAAGGCATCACAGTCACCGAGGTCAAGGGCTTCGGTCGGCAGAAGGGCCATACCGAGCTCTATCGCGGCGCTGAATATGTCGTCGATTTTCTCCCCAAGGTGAAGATCGAAGCCGCAGTCAAGGATGACGTCGTCGATCAGGTGATCGAAGCCATCGAGAAATCCGCCAGCACCGGCAAGATCGGTGACGGCAAGATCTTTGTCTTCCCCCTTGAACAAGTGATCCGCATCCGCACCGGTGAAACCGGTGAGGAAGCCCTCTAAGGAGCTGTCATCATGAAACGCCTATTTGCAATGCTGGCTCTGGCGGGTGCCGTGCTTGTCGGCACACCGGCCTGGGCCGAGGAGAAGTCGGCAGCGGATGCCACACCCGCTGCCGTCGCGGTAGTCGGCGCGGCTGCAGTTGATGCGGCTGCCGCCGCACCGGTTGCAGCTCCCGTCGTGAACAAGGGCGACAACGCCTGGATCATGGTCTGCGCTGCCCTGGTCATCCTCATGTCCATTCCCGGCCTGGCGCTGTTCTACGGCGGTCTTGTCCGCTCGAAGAACATGCTCTCGGTGCTCATGCAGGTCTTCGTCACCTTCTCGCTGATCAGCATCCTCTGGGTGGTCTATGGCTACTCCATCGCCTTCACCGAGGGAGGGGGCTTCTTCGGCACGCTCGACAAGCTGTTCCTGAAAGGCGTGACCGTCGATTCGGTGGCGGCCACCTTCTCCAAGGGCGTGGTGATTTCGGAGTACGCCTACATCATCTTCCAGGGTGCTTTCGCGGCGATCACCTGCAGCCTGATTGTCGGTGCCTTTGCTGAACGCGTGAAGTTCTCTGCCGTGCTGGTGTTCATGGTTATCTGGTTCACCCTCTCCTACCTGCCGATGGCCCACATGGTCTGGTATTGGGCGGGTCCGGATGCCTACACCGATGCGGCTGCGGGCGAGCTTGCAGGCAAGACGGCCGGTTTCCTCTTCCAGAAGGGGGCGCTCGACTTCGCCGGCGGTACCGTGGTGCATATCAACGCCGCTGTTGCCGGCCTGGTTGGTGCCTTCCTGATCGGCAAGCGCGTTGGCTACGGCCGTGAATCGATGGCCCCGCACAGCCTGACCTTCACCATGATCGGCGCGTCGCTGCTGTGGTTCGGCTGGTTTGGCTTCAACGCCGGTTCGGCACTCGAAGCCAGCGGCGGCTCAGCCCTCGCCATGGTCACCACCTGGCTGGCCACCGCCTGCGCAGCACTGTCCTGGATGCTTGCCGAATGGCTGCTCAAGGGCAAGCCCTCGATGCTGGGTGCTGCCTCCGGTGCTGTTGCTGGCCTGGTAGCGATCACCCCGGCTGCCGGCTTTGTCGGTGTCATCGGTGCCATCGTCATCGGCCTCCTCGCCGGCGTGATCTGTCTGTGGGGCGTCAATGGCCTGAAGCGCCTGCTCGGTGCGGACGACTCGCTCGACGTGTTTGGCGTGCATGGTGTCGGCGGCATCCTCGGTGCTGTCCTGACCGGTGTTTTTGCCGCCCCGTCGCTTGGCGGTACCGGGGTCTATGACTACGTGGCCAACAAGGTCGGCGACTACGACATGACGGCGCAGGTGATCAGCCAGCTGTGGGGTGTCGGTACCGTCATCGTCTGGTCGGCCGTGGTCTCGATCATTGCCTTCAAGCTGGTTGATGTAGTCATCGGTCTGCGTGTTCCGGAAGAAGAAGAGCGCGAAGGCCTGGATATCACCTCGCACGGTGAATCGGCCTACCACCACTAATTTCTCTCCTAGCAGCACCCTCCTTTCGGGCACCTTCGGGTGCCCGATTTTTTTGTCAGCGCATGCCGACCGCGCAAGCGGGCGTGAATTTTTGTTAGGCTGGCAAGCGGAGGGTAAGCATGAAAACATTCGACCATCTGCTCGACACGCTCAATGCCGCCGCCCCGGAAGAGCGGCCGGCTATCGAGGCCTTGATCCGCAAGAGTTTCCAGGTGCACCGAACTGCACTGGTGCTGGACATGACCGATTTCTCGATCTCGGTACGGCGCACCGGCATCCTGGCGCACCTCGCGTTGATCCGACGCATGCAGGTGCTTTGCCAGTCACCGATCGAACTGGCGGGGGGTGAAGTGGTGAAGCATGACGCCGACAACGTCTTTGCTGTCTTTGCGAATGCCGCACAGGCGCTGCAGGCCGCCGAGGACATTCAACGGCAGCTGGCCGGCCGTGGCCTGGAAACTGCCGATGGGCGCACGGTGGGGGCCAGCATCGGCATCGACAGTGGCGACATCCTGCTGATTCGTGAAACGGATTTTTTCGGCGACGCCGTGAACATTGCCGCCAAGCTGGGCGAGGATCTGGCCGGGCGTGGCGAAATTCTGGTGACAGCCCGTGCCTACGAGGAAGCAGGACAGCCGGCGGGTTATGTGGCGGCAGAGTATGCGGTGTCGGGAATACCGGTCGCTGTGTGGCGACGCAATTTCGGCTGATTACTTGATCAGCGGCAGCAGTGCGCGGAAATCGTCGGTGCCGGCTTTCTGCAGCCACTCGAACACCACCATTTCGGTGGTAACGATGTGGGCACCGGCTGCACGCAGGCGCGCAAGGGCGGCGGCCCGATTTGCCGGCGTGCGCGACGAGGACGCATCTTCGACGAGAAAGACCGTGTAGCCGGCTTCGAGCAGGCCGAGAGCGGTTTGCAGCACGCAGACATGCGTTTCCATGCCGGTAACAACAATCTGCTGGCGACCTGTCTGCGCCAGTTTTTCAAGGAAACCCGGTTCGCGCGTGCACGAAAAATGCATTTTCTCGATGCGTTGTGCACCCGCCGGCAGCGGCAATAACTCGGCAACGGTGCCACCCAGCCCGCGCACGTACTGCTCGGATACGAACACCGGGATGCCAAGCCGAGTAGCGCTGGCCAGCAGGCGCCGGTTGTTGGCGATGGCAGCAGCGCCTTCATGGATTGCCGGCGCCAGTTTTTCCTGGATGTCGACGACGAGCAGCAGCGATTGGTTGGGCTGGATGAGCATGCTTGCTTTCCTGGTGCCTAGCGGAAAACCACTGTCTTGTTTCCGTGCACCAGCACCCGGTCTTCCAGGTGGTAGCGCAAGCCGCGTGCGAGCACAGTCTTCTCGATATCCTTGCCGTAGCGAACCATATCCTCGATCGAGTCGGAGTGGTCGATGCGGATCACGTCCTGCTCGATGATCGGCCCCTGATCCAGCTCTTCCGTCACGTAGTGGCAGGTCGCGCCGATCAGCTTGACGCCGCGCTCGTAGGCCTGGTGGTAGGGCTTGGCGCCGACGAACGAAGGCAGGAAGGAGTGGTGGATGTTGATGATCTGGCCCGGGTACTTGGCACACAGATCGGGCGACAGCACCTGCATGTAGCGCGCCAGCACCATGCAGTCGCCGTGCACTTCCTCGAAGATGCGCTGTACTTCGGCGTAGGCGGCGGCCTTGTTGTCCGGCGTCACCGGCACATGGTGGAATGGGATGCCGTGCCACTCGACAAACCCGCGGAAGGTATCGTGGTTGGAGATGACGCAGGGAATCTCGATATCGAGTTCCTTCGCCTGCCAGC